>Ga0209233_1000700_pt1 | contig 15774 bp, 11 predicted proteins | sample AraplaCL_Cvi_mCL_FD_184269 | JGI IMG/M metagenome (GOLD analysis project Ga0209233, IMG submission 184269) | Arabidopsis root microbial communities from the University of North Carolina, USA - plate scrape CL_Cvi_mCL (SPAdes) (version 2) | ecosystem: Host-associated > Plants > Roots > Endosphere...
GCAGGACTGCACGGGCGTGCACGGCATTGCGCGGGACCTCGCGGCGGCCGACATGGGCAAGCTCAAGGAGCCTGCGATCAAGCCGGTGAAGGGCGAATTCCCCTGCCCCGTGACCGTCACTGTCGAAGACGAGAAGCTTTGTCCGGGTTTCGCACTGCGGCTGGTGCGCGGCGTCAAGAACGGCCCGTCGCCGAAATGGCTGCAGCAGCGGCTGACCTCGATCGGGCTTCGCCCGATCAACGCGCTGGTCGATATCACCAACTTCATGACCTATGACCGCGCGCGTCCGCTGCACGTGTTCGACGCCAAGAAGATCAGGGGCAATCTGGTGGTGCGTCGTGCCCGTGACGGCGAGACGCTGCTGGCGCTCGACGGCCGCACCTACACGCTCGACGACAGCGTCTGCGTGATCGCGGACGATCACGGTGTCGAATCGCTCGCCGGCATCATGGGCGGCGAGGCCTCCGGCTGCGACGAGACCACGACCGACGTGCTGATCGAATCGGCGCTGTGGAACGAGATCAATATCGCCCAGACCGGCCGCAAGCTCGGCATCAATTCGGATGCGCGCTACCGCTTCGAGCGCGGCGTCGATCCGGCGTTCATGGTGCCGGGCCTGGAAATGGCGACAGGGCTGGTGATGGATCTGTGCGGCGGCACGCCCTCTGACAACGTCGTCGTCGGCAATCCATTCGGCCACGAGCGCGTCATCGATTTTCCGCTGACCGAGGTCAAGCGGCTGGCCGGCATCGAGGTGCCGCTGGTCGAGATGAAGCGCATCCTCGGCCATCTCGGATTCATGCTGGCAGGCTCGGGTCCGGTGGTGAAGATCGCGGTGCCATCCTGGCGCACCGACGTGCACGGCAAAGCCGATATCGTCGAAGAGATCGTCCGCATGGTCGGCGTCGACAAGGTGCCGATGACACCGTTCGAGCGCGGCGATGCGCCGCGCAAGCCGGTGTTGACTCCGATCCAGCTGCGCACCCGCCGCGCCAAGCGCGCGCTGGCCGCGCGCGGCATGGTCGAGGCGGTGACCTGGTCGTTCATCACCAAGCAGGCTGCCGAGCTGTTCGGTGGTGGCAAGCCCGAATTGGTGCTGGCCAATCCGATCGCCGCGGATCTCACCGACATGCGCCCGAGCCTGTTGCCGGGGCTGATCGCCACCGTGCAGGCCAATGCCGATCGCGGCATCGGTGACGCGGCGATCTTCGAGGTCGGGCAGATCTTCAAGGGCGATCGGCCGGAGGATCAGTTCATCGCCGCGAGCGGCGTGCGCCATGGCATCGCCACCGCAAAGGGGCTCGGCCGGCATTGGACCGGCTCGCAGGCCGCCACCGCGTTCGACGCCAAGGCCGATGCACTCGCCGTGTTGGCTGCCGCCGGCGCGCCGATGGCTTCGCTGCAGATCGTTGCGGGCGGTCCGGCTTGGCTGCATCCCGGACGCTCCGGCACCATCCAGATGGGACCGCAAAACGTGCTCGGGTATTTCGGCGAAATCCATCCGCGCGCGCTGGAGACGCTGCGCGCCGATGGACCGCTGGTCGCCTTCGAGGTGATCCTCGACCGCGTGCCGGCGGCGAAGCAGAAGCCGACCCGCGCCAAGCCCATGCTGGAGCTTTCCGCGTTCCAGCCGGTGTCGCGCGACTTTGCCTTCATCGTCGAGCGCAAGGTCAAGGCCGGCGACATCGTTCGTGCGGCGCAAGGCGCGGACAAGAAGCTGATCACGGATGTCTCGGTGTTCGACGTCTATGAGGGCAAGGGTATTGAGGACGGCAAGAAGTCGATCGCGATCGCCGTGACACTGCAGCCGCGCGACAAGACCATGACCGATGAGGAGATCGACGCCATCGCGGCCAAGGTCACCGCCGAGGTCAGCAAGAAGACCGGCGGCGTGTTGCGCGGATGAGCCTCTCCGGCTTCATTCCTGCCGACGTCAGTCCGTCTACCGTGATCGCGCTTTGCGCGATCGCGTTTCTCTCCGCCACGGCACGCGGTTTCTCCGGGTTCGGCTCGGCGCTGATCTTCATGCCGCTCGCCAGCAGCGTCGCGGGGCCGCGGCTGGTGGCCGCGCTGCTGCTCGTGATCGACTTCGTCTCGGCTGCGCCGCTGGTTCCCAAGGCATGGGGACAGGCCGATCGCAAGGCAACCGCGGTGATCGTTGCCGGCGCATTGGTCGGCGTGCCCGTCGGCACCTATTTCCTGAGCCGGCTCGATCCGATCACCACGCGCTGGATCATCTCCGGCTTTGTCATCGCACTGCTGATGCTGCTGCTCTCCGGCTGGCGCTATCGCGGCAAGGATTATCCGGCGCTGTCCGTCGCGGTGGGCGGTATATCGGGTTTCTGCAGCGGACTCGCGCAGACCGGTGGTCCGCCGATCGTCGGTTATTGGCTGGGACGGCCGATCCCGTCGAAGATCGCGCGCGCCAATATCCTACTGTTCTTCGGCGCCTCCGATTTCTTCTCGATGGTGAGCTACGCCGCAAGCGGATTGATCACCGCCGATTCCCTCAAGCTGTCGCTGCTGATCGGACCGATCTATGCACTCGGCGTGGCATTCGGCGCATCGCTGTTCGGACGCGCCAGCGAGGCGGTGTTCCGCGGCATCTGTTATGCGCTGATCGCAATTTCGGTCATCTTCGGACTTCCCGCACTCGACGGTGTCCTCGGCCGCGGCTAGTTTGTTTCAGCCGCAATATTGGCGGAGGAACAGACATGATGCACCGTCGCGATCTCTTCAAATTCGCCGCCGGCGTCGCCGCGATGGCCGCGGCGCCATCCGCGCTCGCGCAATCGAATCCCAAGCCACGCACGCGCATCGTCTTTCTCGGCACCAAGGGCGGCCCCCGCGTCGGCATCGGCGCCTCCAATCCGGCCAACCTCGTGGTCGTGAACGACACGCCCTATCTGATCGATTGCGGCATGGGCGTGAGCCGCCAGCTCGTTGCGGCCGGCGTGCCGATCCCGTCGGTGAAGTACATCTTCATCAGCCACCATCATTCCGATCACAATCTGGAATACGGCAATGTGGTCTACAACGCCTGGGCCGCCGGCTTGTCGACCCCGATCCATTCCTTCGGTCCCAAGGGCATCGAAGCAATGACGAAGACCTATTGGGAGCTGAACAGGTTTGATGTCGAGACCCGCATCGCGGACGAAGGCCGGCCCGATCCGCGTCCTCTGCTAATTGCGAAGGATATCGATGCAGATGGTGTGGTGCTGAAGACATCAGATGTGACGGTCACCGCGTTCCGCACGCCCCATCCGCCGATCACGGACAACTTCGCCTACAAGTTCGAGACGCCTGATGGCACCATCGTGTTCTCCTCGGACACGGCCTACAATCCGAAGCTTGCCGAATTCGCTAAAGGGGCCGACGTGTTGGTGCATGAATGTCTCTATGTGCCAGCCGTCGATCGCTTGGTGCTGAAGACCAAGAACGGCGCGACCTTGAAGAAGCATCTGATGGACAGCCATACCTCGACCGAGGATGTCGGACGCATCGCAGCCAGCGCCGGCGTGAAGACGCTGGTGCTGAGCCATTTTGTGCCGGGTGACGATCCCACTGTGACCGACGACGACTGGACGCGGGACGTGAAGACAAACTATTCGGGGCGCATCATCGTCGCGAAGGACCTGATGGAGCTGAAGCTGCCCGTGTAGCCGAACTATTAATCCAGCGGCGAGACCGCTCGCGCCCGTCCACGCGGGCGCGGTCTCTGCCGCTCCGGCGCTTGCGCCGGCTCCGGCTCTTTCAGCGCGCCTATCCGATGCAGCACCGCGTCGGCGGCGCGCTCGCCAGACTCCCAGGCACCATCTACCGTGCCCCACAGCGTCTCATGAGTCGCTTCGCCGGCGAGGAATACGGCACCCCCCAGCGGCTCCGTCAGGATCTTGCGCGAGGCCTGCCCACCGGGCGCGGCCGCCGACATCGCGCCCAGGATCGTCGGCATATTGTTCCAGCGCGTCGCACTGGTCTTGCCGATTGCAGCAGCGACGTCACCGCCGAACAGGCCGGTCAGCCACTCCTTGGCAAATGCGACCATCGCCGCTTCGCCCTGCGCGGAGAGATCGCGACCGAATGCGCCGCCGACATCGACCGTGCACAGCGACGAGCCGCCGATATTTGCAAATAGCAAGCCGGTACGGGCCGAGTTGCTCTGCTCGATGAAGACCTCGTCCCGTGCGAGACCCAGCGGATTGCCGGAGAACTGCAGCGCGATGCGGTCGTAGCTGCCGAGGCTGAGCTTGCTGGCCGCATCGAGCTGCCGCTTAGGCAGTTCGGGCGTGAACTTGATCACACCCGACGTCAGCACGTTGGTAGAGACTGTCAGGATGATCGCACGTGCGCTGATTCGCCCGGCAGGAGTCTCCACATTGGTATCGCGATTGGTCCAGACGATCCGCGTCGCAGGTGTCGACAGTGCCAGTGGCAGCTGCTCGCCGAGCTTGGCGACCAGCGTGCCCAGCCCCTGGCGGCAGGCCAGCGCCGCGTTGCGGTCCTGCGCACGGGCCTTGTCCATTGCGGAGAGCTCATTGAGATCCTTGCCCGTGAAGCCGGCGCCGAGCGCGAATTCCGCGGTGCTGGTCCAGTCGCCCAGATCCTTCGGCAGCGCCGCTGCACAGGAGGTGTCGAGCCGGCCTCGCGAGGCGTCGTCGATGGCCCGGTTGGCGCGCACCAAAGCGGCCAGGAACTGCTCTGTCTCGCCGGGACGCGCATTGCGACGGCCGACGCGGATTTTGTGGCCGACCGGCGCAGCCGACACATCGAGCCCGGCGCTACGCGCAAGCTTCACCATCGGGTTGCTCTCGGCATTATGGATCCAGCGCGCGCCGCGATCGAACGGCACACCGAAGGTGGTGAGATCCGTGGCGCAACGGCCACCCACCTGCCCTGCCGCCTCGAGCACGATCACCTTGCGATTCGCAGCCATGATACGCCGCGCAGCGGCAATGCCAGCCGCGCCCGCGCCGATCACGACGACATCGGCCTCGCGCGGCACCGCCGCGGATACCCGGCCAATTGCGGGCAGCGTGGCAAGGCCTGCCGATGCCGACAGGAAGCCGCGGCGCGTGATCGTCATGTCATGGTTTCCGAAAGGTTTGACGGACGGGGAATATCGGCGGACATTGCCGCATCTGATGGGGGGCGGCAACGGTCATGGTGAATCATTCATGATTGATGAGTTCTCACCGCCATGAACCAAATTGCAACCGCAGCAGACCATCATAGGATCAGGGACCAGCGCCGGAACAAGGCGGCTCGGGGGCAAGTGTGAATCATGGGTGTTGTGCTCGATAGCATCGGCAAGGTCATTGCCGGCTACCTTCAGAAGGAGGTGCCAGGCTATGAGCCGTTCACGCCAAGCGATCCGGAAAGCCTGCGCAAGGACATGCAGCCCGGTGACGTGCTGCTGGTCGAGGGCAACAACCGCATCTCCGGCATCATCAAATATCTGACGCAGTCGACCTGGTCGCACGCGGCGCTCTATGTCGGGCCGATCGACGGCGCCTGCGAACCCGACGGCGAGCCGCATGTGCTGATCGAAGCCAATGTCGGCGAAGGCGTCGAATCGGCGCCGCTGTCGAAATATTTCTCCTATCACACGCGGATCTGCCGCCCGGTCGGCCTCACTTACGAAGACCGCTATACGGTCTGCCGCTATGCCATCAACCGGATCGGCTTCGGCTACGACACCAAGAACATCGTCGACCTGATGCGCTATCTCATTCCGATGCCGGTGCCGCAGCGCTGGCGCCGCCGCATGATCGCGCTCGGCTCGGGCGATCCGACCAAGATGATCTGCTCGGCGCTGATCGCGCAGGCCTTCGACGCGGTGCGCTATCCGATCCTGCCCAAGATCACCCGCGCCGGCTCGAGACGTGCACGGCGTGAGATCCTGCACATCCGCGATTCCTCGCTCTACATGCCCCGCGATTTCGACATCTCGCCCTATTTCGAGGTCGTGAAGCCGACCATTGTCAACGGATTCGACTACACCGCCCTGCACTGGGCCGACAAGCAGAAGCCGCTCGCGGAGGTAGCGGGCCCATTCGCCGCGTTTCAAGGACCGGTCCGTTCGCCGCCGCTTGTTCCTGAAGCGCCTGACGAAGAGACGACGCTTGCGCCTGAGGAAGTAGACGCAGAGGTCGATGCGCTCACCGTCGTCGAGCGCGTCACGGTGACCGAGCATTATCTGCTCGCGGAGCGAGTCACAGCAGTCGTGCCGGAACGCGGCGCGAGGCAAAGCGCCAAGGCATAGAGGCGTCGCTGATCGCTAGCGCCGGTGCCCTGCCCGTCCGACCTATCGATCCGACCGGCCAATCACGGCCATCAGTTCCGCGATCTTCTGCCGCTGATCGGCCTTGTCGCCGGCCGCGATCGCGTGCTCGACGCAGTGCGCGACGTGGTCGCGCAGGATCTCTTCCTCCACCCGCCGCAGCGCTGCACGCACGGCCGAGATCTGGGTGACGATGTCGATGCAGTAGCGATCGTCCTCGACCATCTTGGACAGGCCGCGGACCTGGCCTTCGATCCGGCTCAGGCGTTTCTGGCACGATGTCTTGATGTCTTTCCGCATCCCGCTTATATACCCCTACCGGGTATAGGTTACAAGTGCGGAGCAAGATACGATGCCGGAAACCGAACACACGCACAAAGCCGCTCGGCCCGATTCTAGCGGTTGTGGCTGCGGATCGAAGGCGGCCGAGCCGCCCAAGGCAGCATCGGAAGCCAGCTCTGAGTCGTGCTGCGGCGGCCATGCCCATGACTATGGTTCGCGTACCCATCATGGTTCCGGCGACAGGCCCGCGGAACTCGATCCCGTCTGCGGCATGACAGTTAATCCGGCGACATCGAAGCATCGCTTCGATCATCATGGCCGGACCTTCCACTTCTGCTCGGCTGGTTGCCGCACCAAATTTGCGGCCGATCCGGCAAAATATCTGGAGAAGAAAGAACCGCCGCCCGCGATGCCGGCGGGCACGATCTACACCTGCCCGATGCATCCGGAAGTGCGGCAGGAAGGCCCTGGCACCTGCCCGATCTGCGGCATGGCGCTGGAGGCTGACGTCATCAGCCTGGACGATGCGCCAAATCCCGAGCTCGCCGACATGACGCGTCGGTTCTGGATCGGCGCCCTGCTCGCAGCTCCCGTCGTGGTGCTGGAGATGGGCGGGCATCTCGTCGGTGGTCACGGCCTGGTCGAGCCGGTGCTGTCCAACTGGATTCAACTCCTGTTCGCAACGCCGGTGGTGCTGTGGGCGGGCTGGCCATTCTTCGTGCGCGGCTGGCAATCGGTGCAGACGCGCAATCTCAACATGTTCACGCTGATCGCAATGGGGACCGGCGTCGCCTATTTCTATAGCGTGATTGCGACGGTTGCGCCGCAGGCCTTTCCGTCGACATTCCGCGATCACGGCGGCGCTGTTGCGGTCTATTTCGAGGCGGCCGCGGTCATCACCATCCTGGTGCTGCTCGGCCAGGTGCTGGAGCTGCGGGCGCGCGAGGCGACCTCCGGCGCGATCAAGGCGCTGCTGCGGCTCGCGCCGAAGACCGCTCGGCGCGTCGGTGATGACGGCCACGACCACGAGGTCGAGATCGATCAGCTCGCGGTTGGCGATCGCCTGCGCGTGCGGCCAGGCGAGAAGGTCCCGGTCGACGGCATTATCCTCGAAGGCCGCTCGTCGCTCGACGAGTCGCTGGTCACGGGCGAATCGATGCCTGTCACCAAGGAACAGGGCGCCCGCGTCATCGCCGGCACCTTGAACCAATCCGGCGGCTTCGTCATGCGCGCCGACAAGGTCGGCCGCGACACACTGCTGTCCCAGATCGTGCAGATGGTCGCGGACGCGCAGCGCTCGCGCGCGCCCATTCAAAGACTTGCCGATCAGGTCGCCGGCTGGTTCGTGCCGGCGGTGATCGCAGCCGCCATCATCGCGTTCGTCGCGTGGTACGCGTTCGGACCCGAACCGCGGCTGGCTTATGGCCTCGTTGCAGCTGTCAGCGTGCTGATCATCGCCTGCCCCTGCGCGCTCGGGTTGGCGACGCCGATGTCGATCATGGTCGGGGTCGGCCGCGGCGCGCAAGCAGGCGTGCTGATCAAGAACGCCGAAGCACTGGAGCGGATGGAGAAGATCGACACGCTGGTGGTCGACAAGACCGGCACCCTGACCGAGGGCAAGCCGAAGGTCACCGCGATCGTCACCGCCGCCGGTTTCGACGAGAGCGAGGTGCTGCGGCTTGCCGCCAGCGTCGAGCGCGCCAGCGAGCATCCGCTGGCGGATGCGATCGTGCGGCACGCGAAGGAGCGTAACGTCACACTGAGCGAAGTCACCGACTTCGATGCGCCGACCGGCAAGGGCGCCCGCGGCACTGTGGATGGCAAAGCCGTCGCGCTTGGCAATGCGCGCTTCCTCGCCTCGCTCGGCATCGTCACCGACACCCTCGGCGCCGAGAGCAACCGGCTGCGCAGCGACGGTGCCACCGTGATCGCGATGGCGGTCGACGGCAACATCGCCGCATTGTTCGCGGTATCGGATCCCGTCAAGGCCTCGACACCGGAGGCGCTGAGGGCGCTCACCGACGACGGCATCAAGGTGATCATGCTGACCGGCGACAACCGCACCACCGCCAATGCGGTGGCGCGCAAGATCGGCATCCCCGAGGTCGAAGCCGAGGTGCTGCCGGATCAGAAGAGCGCGGTCATCATCCGCCTGCGTGCATCGGGCAAGATCGTCGCCATGGCGGGGGATGGCGTCAATGATGCACCGGCACTGGCTGCAGCCGATGTCGGCATTGCCATGGGTACGGGCACCGACGTCGCGATGGAGAGCGCCGGCGTCACGCTTTTGAAGGGCGACCTCGGTGGCATCGCGCGGGCGCGCAAATTGTCGGCCGCGACGATGCGCAACATCCGCCAGAACCTGTTCTTCGCGTTCATCTACAACGCGGCCGGCATCCCGATCGCGGCCGGCGTCCTCTACCCCACGTTCGGTATCCTGCTGTCGCCGATCATCGCGGCAGCGGCGATGTCGCTGTCCTCGGTCAGCGTGGTCGGCAACGCGCTGCGGCTGCGCGTCGCGAAGCTATAAGGACCTACGCCACTCTCGCTCCCGCAGGCCGCGGCAACCCTGCCCGGGCGAGCCCGCCGTAGAGCGGCTCGCCCGGCATCGCCTCGCGCAGGATCTGGCGGACCGCGACCAGTTGCTCGACGTCGATGCCGGTCACAAAACCCTTGCTCTCGCACAGGAAGACGAGATCCTCGAACACGACATTGCCCGTCGCGCCCGGCGCGAACGGGCAGCCGCCGAGCCCGCCGAGCGAGCCGTCGAGGATGCGGGCGCCGGCGTCGAGCGCGGCGGAGGCATTCGCAATGCCCATGCCGCGCGTGTCATGCAGATGCACGCAGATCGGCTTCGATCCGGCAAGCTTGACCGCAGCCGCGGTCAGCTCGCCGACCTGCTTCGGGCCGGCATAGCCAACGGTATCGGCAATCCCAACCGCATCGGCGCCGGCTGCGAAGCATTGCTCCACCAGCTGCAGCACCTCGTTCGGATCGACCGCGCCTGAGATCGAGCAGCCCAGCGCCATCGAGATCCCCGCTTGAACGATCGGCTTGTGCGCGCTGGCATCACGCAGCTCGCAAAGCCGTTTGATGTTCTCGATCGCAGATGCGCGCGAACGGTGCGCATTGGCCTGGCTATGCTCCTCGGTCGCGGAAACCACAGACGCGATCTCGGCGACGCCGGAGGCGAGCGCATCGTTGACGCCACGCTCGTTCAGCACCAGCGCAATGCCGTGCGCGCCAGGCAGAGCAGCGACGGTGGCGACGATCTCGCCGACATCGGCGAATTGCGGAAAGGACTTGGCCGGCAGGAACGAGCCCACCTCGAAGCAGCGTACACCCGCGGCATATTCTTCGCGAAGCCAACGCTGCTTGGCTGCCGTCGATGGAAACGTCTTCACGAGCTGCAGGCCGTCACGCAGGCCGACCTCGCGCAACGTCACCTGTCCTTGCGGATAAACCTGCTGCACGCGGCTCATGCGCGGCCTCCCGCGAGATTGCTGGCTGCCGGCGCGCTGTCGAGCTCGGCACGAAGCGCCGCGGTGTCGGCGCCGAGCGCAGGCACAAGCAGCCCCTCGCCCAGGTGCGCGCCGTTCCATTCGACCGGCAGCGCCGGCGCGCGAAACGGCTTGCCCTCCGCATCGACATTGTTCACGAGCCCACCCGGCCGCAGCACATGCGGATCATCGAACAGGTCCTCCGGCCGATTGATCGGCGAGAAGCAGATGTTGAGTGCGTCGAGCTTCGCCGACAATTCAGCAGCGTTCCAGCGTTTGACGACCTCGGCGACGCGCGGAAGGATTCGCGCCCGCGCCAGGATGCGGTCGTTGGTGGTGCGCAGAGCCGGATCGTCGAGAAACTGGGTGAGGCCGAATTCGCGGCAGAAGCTCTGCCAGTGCCCTTCGGTGACGACGCCGATGAAGATGCGCTCGCCGCCTGCGGTGTCGAAGATGTCGTAGATCGGCCAGGCGTGCTCGCGCTCTGGCATGGACAGCGGCTTCACGCCGGTCATCTCGTACTGGACCATGTGCTGCGCCACAAGGAACAGGCAATTCTCAAACAGCCCGATGCGGATGTCAGCGCCCTGCCCGGCTCCGGCGCGCTTCTGGTAGAGCGCAGCGAGAATCGAGATGGCGCCAAACATGCCGCCCATGATGTCGTTCGCCGAGGAGCCGACGCGTTGCGGCTTCTCCTTGGTGCCCGTCATCGTGGCGAGCCCCGACATCATCTGCACGACCTCGTCGAGCGCCGGCCGATGCTCATAGGGACCTGACAGGAAACCCTTGTGGCCGGCGATGATCAGATGCGGATGACGCCGCCGCAACTCATCGGCGGCCAAGCCCTGCTTCTCCAGCTGGCCGTCGCGGAAATTCTCCAGAAAGACGTCGGCCGTCTGCAGCAGACGGTGCATCATGTCGCGATCGCCCGCCTTGGCAAGATCGAGCACCACACTGCGCTTGCCGCGATTGAACAGCGGAAAGAATGCCGTGCCCATGCCGCCGAGCGTTCGCGTCTTGTCGCCAGTGGGTGGCTCGACCTTGATCACTTCGGCGCCGAGCTGCGCCAGGATCATGCCGCATGTCGGACCCATGACCATGTGAGTCATCTCGACGACACGCACACCGCCGAGCGGCAGGCCGGATTCCGCCATGGCATGTTCCTCCAATTCTCGCTTCTTTGAAGGTTAGGCTTCCTGCTGCCATCTGAAAATTATAAAGTCCTGAACGATACATTCGACATTTCAGAACGCACCGCAGCAAATGGATTCCCGTCAGCTCCGCTATTTCATCGCGGTCTATGAGCAGCGCAACCTGTCGCGGGCGGCGGACCAGACCAGCGTCGCGCAGTCGGCGCTCAGCCATCACATCTCCAATCTCGAAGCCGAGTTCGCGACGCCGTTGTTCGAACGCAAGCCGCGCGGCATGGAGCCGACGGCGGCCGGCGAGCGGCTCTATGAGCACGCGCGCGTCATTCTCCGCGCGATGGCCGCGGCGGAACGAGAGATCAAGGAGGGCCAAGCCAGCATCGCCGGGGACATCTCGATCGGCATGGCCAATTCGGGGATGAAAGCTATTGGTGTGCCGCTGATGAAAGCGGTGCTGACGAAATATCCCAATCTCAGGCTCTCCCTAACCGAAAGCCTATCGGGCGCGACGCTATTGCACCTGATGGCCTCCGAGGTCGATCTGGCGCTCGTCTACAATCCTCCGTCTGACAAGGATCTCATCGCCGAACCGGTGCTGGAAGAGCAGATGTTCTGCGTCGGCACAGCCAAGCTTATCGGCAAGAGCAAGACGCCGATCAGCTTCGACGAGATGGTCAAGCTGCCGCAGATCATGTTGCTTCATGGCCTCTCCTCGCGCGCCCTGCTCGACGACCCGGTGTTGCTGAAGCGGCTGGAAGCCAACGCCATTCTGCATCTCAACTCGATCAGCGGCACGACCGGCGCGCTGCTCGCCGGCCTCGGCTGTGCAGTCGCGACCAAGCTGTTCGTGCGGGAGCAACTCGCGGCCGGGCAACTCGTGGCACGCGAGGTCGTGCAGCCGACGCTGACGCGCACACTCTATCTCTGCCGCTTGCGTAACCGGCCCATGACCTATGCGATGGAAGAGATGAGACGTCTGATCGTGAGCCTGATTGCCGATCAGGTCGAGCAAGGCAACTGGAAGGCCAGGCTGCTGTCCTGAGCCCAACAGTGGCGGGATAGTGCGAGCATTCGATTTTATCGAACGCGTCCTTCGATATGTTCGTCTGGATTTCGACCTTCCTCCCGCACAAACATGACGTGCCGGATCGTTCTCGGCCAAGAAGGACGACGGTGCAAGCCGGCGGCGGCAGCCGCAGGCGTTCCAGGGAGGAAGATCATGAGCGCGGTCGGGCTCCATACGAACATTGATCTTGCGGTGCCGCTCGGCGGATCGAGCGAGATCTCGCGACGCCTCGAGAGCCTGCCCACCTCATCCTACCTCTGGCGCCTGGTCGTGCTGCTGTCGCTCGGCGGCTGGTTCGAGGTCTACGACCTGTTCTTTACGGGCTATATCGCGCCCGGGCTCAACCGCAGCGGACTGCTGACCACGACGACCCAGGCCTTTTTCGGCTTTGCCGGCATCGGCGCCTTCATCGCAGCAACCTTCGCCGGCCTGTTCGTCGGCACCTTCTTTCTCGGCTTCATGGCTGACCGCTTCGGCCGCCGTGCGATCTTCACCTGGGCCCTGCTCGCCTATAGCGCCGCATCGGTCATGATGGCGTGCCAAACCACCTCGGTCGGCGTGCTGTTCTGGCGTTTCCTCGCCGGGATCGGCATCGGCGTCGAGGTCATCACGATCGACGTCTATCTCACCGAGTTGATGCCGAGCCGGATCCGCGGCCGGGCGTTCGCGATCAACCAGGCAGTGATGTTAACCGCCGTACCGGCCGTCGCCGCGCTGTCCTGGTGGCTGGTGCCGACGTCGCTCTATGGCGTCGATGGCTGGCGCTGGGTGGTCCTGATCGGCGCAGCAGCAAGCATGGTGATCTGGGTGCTGCGGCTGTTCGTGCCGGAAAGTCCGCTCTGGCTGGCCCGTCAAGGACGCGAGGCCGAAGCGATTGCCGTGCTGCGCAAGCTCGAAGCCGCGAGCGGCGCCGCAACGCCGCCGCTGATCCTCGCCGAAGGGCGACCGTCGGCGATGGTCCGCCCCGCAGGCCTGAGCAGGCTGTTCAGCGCAGCCCACGCGCCGCTCATCATCCTGTTCATGGTATTCAACCTGTGTCAGGCTTTCGGAGTCTACGGCTTCGCCAACTGGGTGCCGGCTCTGCTGCTGGAAAAGGGCATCACCGTCACCAAGAGCCTGCAATATTCCTTCGTCATCGCCTTCGCCTATCCAATCGCGCCGCTACTCGCCGCGACCTTCGCCGATCGCTTCGAGCGCAAATGGATCATCTGCGGTGCGGCGGCCGGGATCTCGCTGTTCGGCATCGCGTTCTCGCAGTTCGTCGAACCGGCGCTGCTGATCGCAAGCGGCGTGCTGGTCACGGCATCGAACATGACGATGTCCTATGCCTATCACGCCTACCAGACCGAGGTCTTCCCGACCGCGATCCGCGCCCGCGCGTCCGGGCTGGTCTACTCGATGAGCAGGGTGAGCGCGATGTTCTCCGGTTTCATCGTCGCCTACACGCTGCGCGAGGCAGGCGTCGGCGGCGTGTTCGGCCTGATCACCGTTGCGATGATCATCGTGGTGCTGACGATGTCCCTGTTCGGCCCCAATGTCCGCGGCAAGCCGCTGGCGGCGTGACCTTCAGGCCCATGCAGGCCCTTGCTGAAACAGGTCAGCATCGCTACCTCTCCCGGAGATTTTAGAGAGGTCGTTCCCTGATGATCGATGCCGCCATCAAGGCGCTGTCGCAGATGCTGTCGCCACCGCTGCGCTCGATCCTGTGGCGATCGATCGGTGTCGCGCTGGTCCTGATCACGGTGCTCGCTATCGGACTGCAGCGGCTGCTCAGCTGGCTCGCCACATCAGGCGAAGGCTGGGCCGAGGCCGTGCTCGGCCCCAACTTCCATACTCCGCTCGAGATCCTGACCTGGATCATCTCGATCGCTGCCGGCCTCGGCGTCGTGTTCGGCGGCATCATGCTGATGCCGGCAGTCACCTCGCTGGTGGCGAGCCTGTTCGTTGACGACGTCGCCGAGCATGTCGAGCGCGAATACTATCCGGCCGAACGCCCTGGTGTCGCCCTGCCCTTTGCCGTCGCGATGCGCGAAGGCGTCAAAGCCGCGGCTCTCACCATCCTGATCTATTTGATCGCCCTGCCGTTCGTATTCCTGGCCGGCGCAGGCTTCCTGATCTTCTTCGTGGCCACCGCATGGCTGCTCGGGCGTGAATATTTCGAGCTGGCGGCGATGCGCTTCCGTTCGCCGGCGGAAGCCAAGGCGATGCGCCGCGACCATGCGGCGACTGTCTTCACTGCGGGCCTGGTCATCGCTGCCTTCGTCTCGATTCCCATCGTGAACCTGGCGACGCCGATGTTCGGCATGGCCTTCATGGTTCACATGCACAAACGCATGTCCGGATCACGGCCCCACCTGATCGAGCCGCTGCGGGACAGGGTGGGGAGCTTCCAACGCGATTAGCTGTTGCACATCGCGCTCCGCTGCCGTGCGGGTGAGCAGCACCAAAATCATCCCGATCACGGCGACAACAGCCAGCAGCACCCAGGCTTCGTTGACGCACAAGGCCAGCGATGCCTTCTCGACCAGCGGCCGCACATAGGCAACCGCAGCCGCGTCCGGGGGACCCGGCGGTTGGCTGAGCAGCAGCTGGGGATCCAGGCCGATCGCCTGCGCCGCCGTGACGTCACGCGCCAGCAGGCGAGCCTGGAAATCCTCGGCATGGGTCTCGACGCGGCCGTAGAGGATGGTGTCGATCAGCGCGATGCCGATCGCGCCGCCGAGATTGCGCATCAGATTGAACAGGCCGCTGGCATCCGCGACCTCCGCTTCCGGGAGGTCGCCGAGCGCGATCCGCATCGGCGGCAGCAGGCAGAACATGATGGCGATGCCGCGCACCATCTGGGGTGCGAACATCTCGGCGAAATCCGCCGTGGGCGGCTCGAACGCGCTCATCGCGAGCCCGGCCGCGAACAGGCCGAAGCCGATCGCGGTCAAGGCGCGCGCATCGACCTGGCTTTCCAGCAACGTCACGCAGGGTGCGGCGACAAGTTGCGCGACACCGGTGACCAGCATGATGCTGCCGATCTCGAATGCGCTATGTTGGCGGACGAACGCGAGGAACACCGGCATCAGGTAGACCGAGCCGAACAGGCAAATGCCGAGACAGAAGCTCAAGCCGCAGCCGGCGGCAAAGGAGCGTCGCCGGAGGCTACCAAGCCGCAGCACCGGATGCGGAGAGAGCAGGGCGCGCTGGACTAGCAGCACAAGGCTGGACGCGCTGATCACGAGCAGCGCGATGCAGTTCACCGACAGCCAGCCACGCTCGGGCGCTTGCTTTAGCCCGATCTCCAGGCTTGCCAATGCAACGGCGAGCAGCGCCAGTGCGCGCCAATCGAGCTTCGACAGCTCAGCGAGATCGGTGCGCTGACGCGGCAGCAGGAGAGGGGCCGCGCCCGCTGCAATCAATCCCGGAACGACATTGATCAGGAACAGCCAGGGCCACGACCAAGTATCGGTGATGTAGCCGCCGACGATCGGTCCGATGGTCGGCGCCAGT
>Ga0209233_1000702_pt1 | contig 15734 bp, 16 predicted proteins | sample AraplaCL_Cvi_mCL_FD_184269 | JGI IMG/M metagenome (GOLD analysis project Ga0209233, IMG submission 184269) | Arabidopsis root microbial communities from the University of North Carolina, USA - plate scrape CL_Cvi_mCL (SPAdes) (version 2) | ecosystem: Host-associated > Plants > Roots > Endosphere...
TGGCGTGTTCGCGGACCATCGGTTTGGGTTGGGTGAGGGTCGTGATGACCAAGAGCCGCGCCGAAAACGCGCTGACGAAGGAGACTGACAGCTTAGCTTGCTTAGCGGTTTGCAAGTTCGACATTTTTGTAGCGTTGCTATGAAGAATGATGGCTTGAACCGAGCCGTCAACATATTTTATATTGATCGCTATGAATAGTCCTACCATACCCTTGGGGGCCTGCGCCCTCGTCGTTGGCGCCGGCTCGGGCCTCAGTGCAGCCTTAGCTCGCCGCCTGACCGGGCAAGGAATGAAGGTCGCCTTGGCAGCGCGGCGCCCTGAAAACCTGCAAGCGCTTTGCGAGGAAACCGGCGCAGTTGCCTTCGAGTGCGACGCAGCTGACGCGGGCCAAGTCGCACAGCTCTTTGAGGCAGTGGAATTGGCCTTGGGCGCACCGGAGGTGGTTGTCTACAACGCCAGCGCTCGGGCGCGGGGTGCATTGATCGACCTTGAGCCGGACGCCGTGGCTCGGACACTGGCTGTCAGCGCCTTCGGCGGGTTTCTCGTCGCCCAGCAGGCCGCCCGTTCTATGTTGGCTCGGAGCCGTGGCGCCATCCTGTTCACCGGCGCCTCGGCCAGTCTCAAGGGCTATGCCGGCTCGGCGCCCTTCGCGATGGGTAAGTTCGCCTTGCGTGGCCTGGCCCAGAGCCTGGCGCGCGAGCTCGGGCCGCAAGGCATCCACGTCGCCCACGTTGTCATCGACGGGGTGATCCGCCCGGCCGGCGCGGCGGACGTCTCCGGTTCCGCCGACGCCATGTTGGACCCCGACGCGATCGCCGCCAACTACCTTCACCTGCTGCAGCAGCCCCGAAGCGCTTGGACTTGGGAGATCGAACTAAGACCCTGGGTGGAGCGGTTCTGATGGAGAGACTCTCCTGTTTGGCGCTTAAGGGCGTGCATCCCAGGCCGGAGGACGCAGGGCATGCGTTGCGATCCCCTGTGGCCTGCGCGCAAGTGTTAGCTCAGACAGAGCGCGCACTCCTTCCGCTCCCAACCGTTTCGGCCATCAGTCGGCAGCACCCTGAACGAGAAACGCACTGGAGGGTCATATGACGTCCCCCATCGCCTCACAAACCCTGCTTGCCGCCCAGGTCGCGGCATCGACGGTTCGATCGGGCTCAACGCCCGGAGGCGGTGCGGCCGCATCGGCCGGCGCAACGTCCAATTCAACGGCGTCTTCGTCGTCGGCCAACACCGAGAGTGGGACGCCTTCGGCCACAGACATCGTCAGCGCTAAGGCCGCAGCGGCGAACAGCGCCACCTACAGCTTCGCGTCGGTCACCCAGAATGCCCGTACCGTCCTCGACGCCGGCGAACGGGCCTATGGCAAGCAGCCCGACATGTACACGACGGCGACTCAGTGGGATCAGACCTTCGGCGGCATGGACCGCCGGTCTCTCTACGCGGTCGCCAGCAATTCGGGCGGTCAGTTTAGTGTCCAAGAGCAGGGATACGCCAAGGAGGTGATGTTTGATCAGGTCTCTGCCGCTATGCGTGCTGGCTCTGCAAATCCACCTTACGCTGACACCACTTCAATGGGTAACGCGATCGCCTTTCTTAACAATGTGAGCCCAGAGGAAAAGCAGTCTCCCTTATGGGCCTTGACCATGGCAGGGGCAAAGACAGGCTATAATGTGTTGGCCTCAGAAGAGGGGAAACCACAAGTAGCCGACGATGGCACCAATCCGCTCGTCAAGGTACTGATGGCCGCCATGAAGGCCGCCCAGTATGATCCCTCCAAAGACAGAACGACCGCCGGCGGTGACAGCCTTGCGTCCATTCTGTCGAACCCGTGGGCGAAGGGGTTCGAAGATCAGATTCAAGCGGCTTATGCGGCCGCCGTACCTCAAGGATCAGTAGTCAATCTGACCGTGTAGTTTCTAGAGCGCCGCGTAACCGCTGAGCTGAAAGGGTTTCTGCACAATCCCTCATCCTGCTTTGGGAAGGGGCATCCGCTTCACAATGAGGGGCGCGTTCGGAATGAGGAAGCCGGCTGAAAGCATGATCAACGCTAGCCCGGCATGCCCCCAGCTGTCGTAGTTGTTATTCGGGATGATGCCGCAAATCATTCCGACGCCAATGTGCAGGCCCCACCCAGCCATCGCTGCATAAAACAGCCCAAAGATCTGAAACCAAAGTCTTGCAAATCTTGCCCCCAGATAAGAAGCAATGAAAAATATGACGCCTGACGCAATATGCATGAGGTTGTGGGCGGTGTTCACCATGAAGATGCCCAGGTACATACCGTCTTTGACCACACCAGGAACAAAGCTCAGCAATCCGCCAAAGAGAAATGCGCTCCCCATAAGAAATCCAAGGCGTTTCATCACGGGGGGAGTCCCCATAGTCGCGGTCACGACTTTGAGAGCGCGGGCATCTTCTCGAACATCGACGCAAGGACCGAGCGCGTGAGCGAAGATGGCAAGATTGCTCGCATGATGCGGTTCATACGCCCCGGAATAATAAGCGGTTGATTGGAGGCTAGCGCTTTGAGGCCCTCGGTAACGACTTGATTGACCTTCATGGGCTTCATCGGCATGGACTTGGCATCCAGGCCAAATTTCGCAAGTACCGGCGTATCAGTCGGACCAGGTGTCAGGACAGTGACATAGACGCCTTTTGGCTTGAACTCCTGGTGAAGCGCCAGGCCAAGGCTCTGCACATAAGCTTTGGCTCCGCCGTCATGCGCCATGAAAGGCGCCCCGGTGTCTGCGCCCATCGCGCCCACAAAGAGAAGACCACCGGACTTGCGCTTGGTGAGTTTACGGCCAAAACAAAGCGCGATCTCGGCATGAGCCAGCGCGCTTAGACGAAGTGTCATTGCGAGCTCTGCACGATCCTTGTCCGTGAACCGACCCGGATTGGCGCTGCCGGCATCTGAAATGACCAGTCCGATGTCGAGGTCCTCCGTTTCTTCCGCTAAGCTTTCGATAAAACCTTCCTCTGAAAGGTCGGCAACGAGGACGCGGTGCTTGACGCCAAACTTCTTCGACAGCTCAATGCCCAGCGCATCAAGCGCTTCCTTGCGACGAGCTACCAACACGACATTTATCCGCGAGGCCGCGATTCTGACCGCGAACTCTCGTCCAATCCCAGAGGATGCTCCTGTGATGAGGGCCCATGGTCCAAACCGCGTGCTATCCAATTTCGCCGGCATTGCCTTCACCTATCTTTAGATTGCCGCCTCGGGCTATGGGATCGAAAAACGTCGATCCGCTTCCCATTCGCGGACCGCCCAGCGGCCTTTCGAACGACCATACGAATCGCACGCCAAGTACTGCCGCCATTTTTGCCGCTGCGGGCAGCACTTTTTGCCCGCGAGAACCACATCAGGGATTGCCACGGACAGGATCAATGGCGTGCTCTTTTCGTAACGACCGCTATGGAACGTAGCGACCCTTGTCCTTGCCCGTCAAGGGATTTATATATCGACCCCTATGAATGCGATGACGCCTCCAATGGGCAAAAAGCGTGGCCGGCCGCGGGAGTTTGATCGCGAGAAGGCCCTTGAGGTCGCCATGCGCCTGTTTTGGCGCCGGGGATATGAGGCGACGTCGATTAGCGAACTCACGTCGGCAATGGGAATTACACCCCCCGCCCTTTATGGCGCTTTTGGCGACAAGAAGAGCCTTTTCCTGGAATCCGTTCAGCGTTATGAACAGAGCGCGGGGCAGTTCGCACGCAGAGCCCTCACCGAAGAACCGACCGCCGAATTGGCTATCCGGCACCTTCTCCTTGAAGCAGTTAAGTCCTTTTCCAACCCCAAAAACCCGTGGGGTTGTTTGGTCGTGCTCGGCGCCACCAACTGCTCCGTTGAATCCACTGACATCATCGAGGCTGTCGCCGCCCGCAGGCGCATGGCGGAAAATGCCGTGCGCGCCCGAATTGCGGCAGGTCAAGCAGCCGGAGAGCTGCGTGACAATGCGGACGTAGACGCGCTCTCACACCTCGTCACTGCGACCCTTTACGGACTGGCCCTGAAGGCGCGAGATGGTGCGCCCCATGGTCGACTGTGCGCTGTTGTCGATCAGCTCATGAAAATGTGGCCGCGGAAGGCCGGCGCTGCTGACACGTTCGGCCGCCGAGGACGCAAGGCGTCGAAGCAACCAAACCGGCGCTAGGCATCGTGAAGCTCGCCGGGGCTCGAACCCTTATTTAAATGCGTAGAATTGCCTACCAACACTGCGCCGCATACATGTCAGCGAAGAAGGCATGCAGCGGTCCGGCCCGCCGAGCGCGCGGCCATGCCTGAGAATAAACGTCGTGGCTTGGGCCTTGAGTCGAGCAGAGCGGCTCCGTGCAGCCCAGTCCATCTTCTCATATGTACAATCGAAAGCCATAAATAATGAAGCTGTATTTCGCCTCCGGCGCCTGTTCGTTTGCCCCCCATGTCGTCTTGCAAGAGTTGGGCGTGGCCTACGACCTGGCAAGAGTGAACAACCGCAGCAAGCGTACATCCGACGGCGTTGATTTCCTGGCCGTCAATCCAAAGGGCTATATCGCAGCGCTCCAACTAGATAACGGGGAGGTTCTGACCGAAGGTCCGACCCTGTTGCAATATCTCGGCGACCTGAAACCGGATCTCGGACTCGCTCCCGAAGGCGGCTTGCCGCGGCTTCGGTCGCAAGAGTGGCTCAGTTTCATCACCAGCGAGATTCACGCCGGTTCAGGCCCACTCTTTAACAAGGCGTTGCCGGCAAAGGCGCAGGAGTTCCTTAAGGACCGTCTCTTCCGCCGTTTCGACTTTCTTGGGCTGCATCTGGCCGCACAACCCTATCTCATGGGCCAGTGTTTCACGGTCTCCGACGCTTACCTCTTTACGGTGTTGGAGTGGATGGACGGCTTTGACATAAACCTAAATCGCTGGCCGTCGCTTGCAGAATTCATGGCGAGGATCGCCACCCGGCCCAGCGTCGCGGCAGCGCGGGTCCGAGAAGCCGAGATTCCCCCGGTCCTCTAAGGTTGACTGGATCGTAAATCGTAAGCGTTGTCCCCCCTGCCGGCGACATGAGCGACCGGCTTTCTGGGCAAGAAAGAGGCGGCGACGATCGCCAGCGCGATCAGCAGGAGTGACCAGACGAGGGTGTGTCCGAAGGCATGGCCGACCTGCTCGAGCACCGTGGGACTGGAGGCCGCGGAGAGCTGACGCACCGCCGCTGCCGTCAGATGGTTGCCGTCGCCTGCAGTCACCTGGCTTAGCTGCACGCCCAGAACAACCGCGAGCAACGCCGTGCCAATCGAACCGCCGGCCCTCAGAATAGCGTTCAGTCCGCTGTTCGCCCGCGCGACCTCCGCCCGCTTGAGAGCGCCGAGGCCCGCGCTGATCGACGGCGTCATCGTCGAGCCGGTGCCGAGGCCCAACACGAACAGGCTCGCTTCGACCTGCCACAACGGCGTGAAGGCACCGATGCGGCTGAGGCTGAAGACGCCCAGCGCCGCGAGCGTGAGGCCCACCCATACAACCCGCCCAGGGCCGACCTTGTCGGTCAATCGGCCCGCGACTGGCATGGTGAACATGGCCCCAACCGCCTGGATCGCGATATGGAATCCAGCGGTGTGAGCCGGCTCTCCGCGCACGACTTGAAAATAGAATGGCATCAGAAGCGAGATGCCGAAGAAGACCGCCCCGAACAGGAACACCGTCGCGGCTGACGCCGCGACCTGCCGGCGGGTGAACAACCCTACATCGATGAGTGCCCCCTCACGGCCGCGAGCGTGGAGGATGAAGGCGGTAATGAGCCCCACGCCTACGATGGTCTCAATGCCGGCTGCCGCCAAATCTCCCGAGCCAGCCGCGAGCTGGGCGAGGCCGTAGACCAGCAAGGCAATTCCGGGGGAGAGCAGGAAAAGCCCGAGCCAATCCAGCCGGTGAACAGGCTTGGGGGCGTCCGCCTTCAGCGCTCCAACGGCGGCCGCAATTGCAACCGCGCCCACCGGCAGGTTCACGAAGAAAATCCAGCGCCAGGAGACATCGTCGACGAGGTAGCCGCCGAGGATTGGTCCGAGGATCGGGCCGAGCAGCATGGGCACGCCCACGATCCCCATCACCCGGCCAATCCGATGTGGACCTGCCTCGTGCGTAAGGATCGTGATCCCCGTCGGGAGGATCATACCGCCGCCAAGGCCCTGCAGCACGCGGAAGACGATGAGCGAGGTTGCCGACCACGCGGCGCCCGACAGCGCCGAGCCGAGCAGGAACAGAACGATGGACGCGATGTAGAGCCGCTTCCCGCCGAAACGATCCACCCCCCAGCCAGTCAGGGGGATCACCGTGGCGAGCGCCAGCATGTAGCCCGTCGCCACCCACTGGATGGTCGCGAGCGGGGCGTTGAACTGCTTGGACAGGCCGTTGATCGCGACATTTACGATCGTCGTGTCGAGGATCGACATGAATCCGCCGAGGACCACCACGAGAGCGATACCGACGAGCTTCCGATCGAGGCCGCCGGATTCGGCGGCGGGGATATCCTTCACTCCGTCTACCTGGACGTCACGGTGGCTGCCGGTGAGCGATTGCGCCCCTTTGCTCCGGACCATTGGCATCGTCCTTCTGGTTTAATTACGAGACCACACTTATATGATGGGGTGGTTTAGTATTGCAACCATATAATCGGGCGATCGGCGTGAAATGACCCAGAAGCCCCTTTAGTCCTTCACGATCCCGGCTCGGCGGTCGGGCGCGGAGGCGATGACTCCAATCGCCCTCGTGTGGTTTAAAGAGGCAACCTACCTATGAATGTGACTGGCTTACGGATGATTGGGGACCCGCAATGAGACGGAAGAGCTTCGAGGGCGATAGCTGCCCCATACGCCGCTCCCTTGACGTTGTAGGCGATTGGTGGTCGCTCCTTATCGTTCGGGACGCCTTTGCCGGTGTTCGGCGCTACAGCGACTTCCATCGGAGCCTTGGCTCGGCGAAGAACATCCTGGCCACCAGGCTGAAGGCCTTGGTCGCGCAGGGCATCCTAACAACTGAACCCGCCTCTGACGGGTCGTCCTACCAAGAATACGTCCTCACGGAGAAAGGGCGGGCGCTTCGCCCAGTGATGGTAGCCCTCTCCCAATGGGGCAGAGCTTACCTGTATCAACCCGGTGAGGTGCCTTCTTCCCCGCTCACGACATCGCCAAGCGCGACAAGAGCAAGGGCCTCAGCGGCGTCCGACTGATCGGCTGGCCGACCGCTCGGATCGAGAAGATCCTCGGCGGCAACTTCGCGCGGCTGTTTCGGCACAGCAGCGGGACAATATGCTGGGCTGGACAAAAGTGAGGCTTCGTGAATTTCCGGCCCGATGCAGGGAATGGTGCGGCTCATCTCAATCCGTCGGTAAGGCGGCGGTGGGCTAAATGGCGCCGATTTTAGCGGCCCGATTACGCGCGCATATTCGTATCGTTCGTTACGAAATCAATTGACGAGCAATCGCGGAACCACCTATACCATAACGATCGATATGAAACCTATAGGGCTTTCGTGGCTACGATTTTCTATGAGTATCGAGCCCACGTTGTGAGTGATGACGCGGCTTCGGTCCCCCAATTGCGCTGGCCCCGCCAAAAACAAACATTGGGTCGCTGGAGGGAGGGTTGGCCCGCACCTAACGATCGTTCTCCCAGGTTTTGCGAAAACCCGTCGGTCGCTGTGCGCCTCTGGCGGACCTTTTTTTTGGCTATCATTGGGGTAGCGCTTGCTTCCTGCGCCACGCAGCCGGCGTACCAGCGTCCTGACATTGCCATCATACCAAAGTGGGCGAACGCCGACCTGCCGATACCAACGGCTCCCAGCACGCCAGTTACGAAAATAGAAGCGGACTGGTGGTTGCAACTGAATGACCGGGCGATCGATGAAATGGTCCGGGCCGCGCTCAAAGATAATCCGACTCTGGCCCAGGCGCTCGCCGCCGTTGACGCCGCGCGCGCCAACGCGAGTTTCAATAACGCTCAGCGCCTTCCACAAATTGGTGTCAGTGCCACTGCTGCGCGGGCGCAGATCCCCAACCCGTTGCCGGTCGCCGCCCCTTTTACCATCCTGGAGAACTCGCAATCGCTCGGTCCCCGCTTGTCCTGGGAGTTGGATTTGTGGGGGCGGCTGCAACAGTCGGCATTGGCGGCGCAAGATCGATTGGATGCGCGTACCGCCGATGCCGAACAAACCCGATTGGTTCTAATTGCACAGATCTCCGATGGCGTCCTAGGCCTTCGGGCATGCAAATATGCGCTGCTGGTCCGCGATCGCGACCTCAATTCGCGCCAATTAGAGCTTGAACTTATGGTCAAGCGTCGTATAGCCGGCAATGTGGCCCCGGTCGACGAAGCCAGCGCCATAGCCGACCTTGCAAACGCCCGCACAGCGAGGATCAGTCAGCAAGAGGCGTGCGACCGCAATGTCGATGCGCTGGTGGCATTGAGCGGTCTCGGCGCGATAGCGGTTCGCGCGCTCGTGACCACGGCCCCGACTGATGAAATTGAGAGCGTGGATAGCCCCATACTTTCTCTCGCCGACGGCGGCGGGATACCCACTCCGCCCTCTTCGCAATTGGCCGTGCCTGCCAGCATTCTGCTCCACCATCCAGCGGTTGTATCCGCTGAACGGGAAGCGGCGGCGCGTTGGTCGGAAATCGCGGTTGCGCGCGCGGATCGATTGCCGCGCATCGATCTGGGAGCCGCGCTTTCTGGTAACTGGCTGCAGGCTTTCGGCGAGAGTGTTTCCTTCCAGACTTGGTCGCTGGATGGAACATTGTCGGCGCCGCTGTTCGACGGTGGCGCGGGCGCCGCAAGGGTTGCCGGGTCGCAAGCCCTCTATCGCCAGGCCGTCGCCAATCTACAGGCGGCCGTTCGGGAAGCGGCCCAGAATGTGGAGGATGCATTGGCTGCCCAAGCTTCCGCCATTGGGCGCTTGGAGACATCCCGGCAGGCCGTAGAGGCCGGTCAGCGTCGTCTGCGGGCCAAGGAGGCCCAATGGCGAGCAGGCGCGATCAATCTGTTTGAATTGGAGGATGCCCGTCGAACCTTCAATAACGCACAGCAGGACGCTGTCTCTGCAGCGCGCGACCGGGCACAGGCGTGGGTGGATCTGATCCGCGCGTCGGGCGGCGGCACTGACGGTTCAATACCCACAGCGGAATCGTTCAATACCTTCCTAGGAAAACAACACGGATGAGCCACGCCATTCTCCCACCTCACAATCAAGGGGTCTTAGGCGCGAAATCGCGTCTGCCTCGAGCGTTCTATTTCGCGTTCGCCGGCTCATTGGCCGCGGGCGTCATCGTGGGTATCTCTGTTCTGTCGCACCAGCCGGCAGCTGCGGAGGACGCCGCCCAATCCGCCCCAGCTCTGACGGTGACCAGCGCTGCTCCCAGGCGTGTCATCTGGGCGTCCAAGCTCCAGGCGCCCGGCTCGATCGCGGCTTGGCAGGAAGCCAGCATCGGAACGCAGATTGGCGGTTATCAGCTCATCGAAGTGCGCGTGAATGTTGGCGACCGGGTGCGGAAGGGCCAGGTCCTGGCGCGCCTCAATCCGGCGCTGCTTGAGGCCGACGAAGCCCAACTCAAAGCAAGCGACGATCAGGCGCGCGCCAATTTGCAAAGAATTCTGAGCCTTCAGGGCAGCGGCGCGGTGAGCGATCAGGACGTCCTGCAATATCAAACGGCTGCAAAAACCGCTGACGCTCTCCTTGCCGCGAAGCGGTTACAATTGCGCTACACTCAGGTCCGGTCACCCGATAATGGGACAATCAGCGCCCGCACGGCCACCTTGGGCGCCGTCGTCCCCGTCGGTCAGGAGCTGTTTCGCCTCATCCTGCAAGACCGTCTGGAATGGCGCGGCGAACTGACTGCGCCGCAGCTGGCACAGATCGCACCAGGTCAATCTATCGCGCTTCAGTTGCCCGATGGCGGCAGCGCAACCGCGCACGTCCGAGAGACGGCCCCATCGCTTGGCACCCAATCCCGCCTTGGCCTCGTCTACGCCGACATCAGAGCGGGCAGTTCGGCCCGCGCCGGGATGTACGCCGATGGTCAGGTGGTCCTGGGCCATAGCGGCGCGCTTGTCGTGCCGGCCGAAAGCGTGGTGATCCGAGACGGACACAGTTACGTGCTCAAACTGGGCGACCGCAACCCAAATCCGCATGTCGTCCTTCAATCCGTTGTGGTCGGGCGGCGGCAGGGCGCTGATGTCGAGATCGTCAACGGTTTGAGTGCGGCCGACCGCGTGGCGGTCCAGGGTGCCGGGTTCCTCAACGATGGCGATGTTGTCAGACTAGCGAAAGCCGGCGGCGCGACCAGCGGGGCGGCGGGTCAATGAACTTCGCAACCTGGTCGATCCGAAATCCTGTCCCGACTGTCATTCTGTTCACCCTCCTGGCATTGGCGGGTCTATGGGGATTTCATAGCCTGCCAATCCAATATCTTCCGGATACCAGTCTGCCGACTGTCAGCGTCGTCCTGGCGGAACCAGGCGCGGCGCCAGCGCAGTTGGAGACCGAGGTTGCCAGGCGCGTGGAGGATTCCCTCGCCACACTTAGCGGCCTAAAACATATTCGCACGGCAATCACCGACGGTCGGGTGTCGATCACAGTTGAGTTCGTGCTGGAAAAACCGCTGGCCGAAGCGCTGATTGAGACCAAGGACGCAGTCGATCGGGTCCGTTCCGATTTGCCGCCGGACCTTCAGCAACCCACCGTCAGCGCTGTGCCCATCAACAATGACCCGATGCTGATCTATGCCATCGCCTCGCCGCGCATGGGCGAAGAAGCCTTGTCTTGGTTTGTTGACGACACCGTGGCCAAGGCCGTCCTCGCAGTTCCGGGGGTAGGGCGTTTCGAGCGCGTTGGTGGGGTCCAGCGCGAAGTTCGGATCGAGGTCGATCCCGTGCGCATGGCAGCTCTTGGCGTGACTGCGACTGACATCTCCCGCGCCCTGCGGCAAGTGCAGCAGGAATCCTCGGGCGGCCAGGCTCGCCTGGGAGGAGCCGATCAGGCGATCCGCACCATCGCCACCGTTCGCCAAGCATCCGAACTCCAGGCCTTGCCCATAGTGATGACCGACGGCCGTCAGGTTCGCCTCGACCAGGTCGCCACGGTCCATGATGCGATTGCCGAACGTACCCAGGCAGCGTTACTCGACGGAAAACCTGCCGTCGGATTCAAAGTCTTCCGCGCCAAAAGTGCAGATGAAACACGCATCGCCGCAGAGCTGGCACCGGTGCTGCAGCGGTTGAAGCAGACCGACCCCTCGCTCAACTTCACGCAAGTTTCCGGATCTGTCGCTTACACGCTCGCCCAATACAAAGGTTCGATGGACATGCTCTACGAAGGCGCCATTCTGGCCGTGGTCGTGGTCTTTCTATTCCTTCGCGAGTGGGCGCGCGACGTTGATCGTCGCCGCTGCTTTACCGCTCTCGGTCTTGCCCGCTTTCGCGGCGATGTCCTGGCTGGGATATTCGCTCAACATCCTGACATTGCTGGCGCTGGCGGTCGTCGTCGGCATCCTGGTCGATGACGCCATCGTCGAGGTGGAGAATATTGAGCGTCACAGCCGCATGGGCAAGCCCATCGCCGAGGCCGTCGGCGAAGCCGTGACCGAAATCGCCTTGGCGGTTACGGCCACGACTATGAGCCTGGTGGCAGTTTTCCTCCCAACTGCGTTCATGGGTGGGGTACCCGGACTGTTGTTTAAACAGTTTGGCTGGACCGCCGTCGCCGCGGTCCTGGCATCGCTCCTGGTGGCGCGTCTGTTAACTCCGCTCATGGCGGCCCGTTGGTTGAGAACACGACCGGCCCGGGAAAAGGCCGATGGACGCGTCATGGCTTGGTATCTATCGACCGTCAGGTGGTGCTTAGGCCATCGCCGAATAACAGCCGCGGCCGCGACACTGGCCTTCGTCGCCTCGGTTGCCCTCATTCCTTTCATTCCCACTGGGCTGATCCCGCCATCGGACAGCGGTTTCACCACCGCCAATATTGAATTGCCGCCGGGCAGTTCCATTGAAAATACCTTGCGGGTTGCGGCTGTGGCCCGTCAGGCTATCCGTACCGCTCCGGGCGTGAACCAAATTCTCACAACGGTCGGAGGCCCCCAGCAGGGAGCTTCGGGCGCAGGCGGTAGTGCAGAGCGTGCCGGCGCTGTTCGCAACGCTGCTTTGATCGTCAAACTCGCGCCCCATGGCGAGCGGGCCAAGCAAGGCGAAGTCGAAAATACGCTGCGCGAGAAGCTAGCTGAGGTTCCAGGCGCTCGCTTTCATGTCGGTTCGGGGCGGCCGGGCGAGACGATGGAACTGATCTTAGCCAGCGATAACGCGCAGGCACTAAAGGCCAGCGCCGAAGCGCTACAGCGGCAGCTCCTTGGGGTTAAGGGCCTTGCCAACATCAGCACCACCGCAAGCCTGGAACGCCCGGAGATCATCGTCCGCCCTGACCTGCAGCGCGCCGCCGACCTTGGCGTGACCACCGGCTCAATCGGCGACGCGGTGCGCGTTGCCACCAGTGGCGACTTTGATGCCGGTGTGGCTCGGCTCAATCTCGACAACCGCCAGGTTTATATTCGCGCGCGCATGAGCGACGCCGCGCTCGCTAACCTGACTACTTTGGACAATATGCGGGTCGATGGAAAGGCGGGCCCCATCGCCCTATCTAGCGTGGCTAACCTGTCGGTCAACAGTGGTCCTTCCGAAATCGACCGCTATGATCGCCATCGCTATATTACCGTCGACGCCGACCTCGGCGGCACCGCCCTAGGGGCGGCGCTCGCGGCAGCAAAGGCTGTACCTGCGGCCAAAGCCATGCCCTCGAGCGTTAAATTGATCGACTCTGGCGACGCCGAGACACAAAACGAATTGGCGTCCGATTTCGGCCTCGCCATTATCGTCGGTGTGCTCTGCGTCTTTTGCGTGTTGGTGTTGCTGTTCAAGGACTTTCTACAACCAATTACTATTCTGTCAGCGCTTCCTCTGTCGTTCGGGGGCGCATTTTTGGGTCTTTTGGTGGCCCGCAGCGAACTCGACCTTCCTGCCTTCATCGGCCTGATCATGTTGATGGGGATCGTCTCCAAAAACTCCATCCTCCTGGTCGAGTACACCATCGTTGGTTTGCGCGATCGCGGTCGGTCCCTCCATGACGCGATCCTGGAGGCTTGCCATGCTCGAGCCCGCCCTGTTGTCATGACCACCGCTGCGATGACCGCAGGCATGGCGCCGATGGTTCTTGGCTTCAGCGCGGATTCCAGCTTTCGAGAACCGATGGCGGCGGCGGTCATTGGGGGCCTACTGAGTTCGACAGGTCTGAGCCTGATCGTTGTCCCGGTCGTCTTCACCTACGTCCACGACGTCGAACAATGGCTGCGGCGGCGCATCGGTGACAAGTCCGTTCGTACGGGTGGCGAGGCAGCCCTTCCCCATCCGGCGCCGACGCGATGAGACAGAGATCGATCTCACCCAAACGCACCACCTCGCTTGGCGAATGTTGAAGGATCAACGTATGTCCAAACCCGTTTGCTTGATAACCGGCGCCACCGATGGTGTTGGCAAAGCCACTGCACTGGGCCTGGCGCGCCAGGGATTCAAAGTCGTCCTCGCCGCGCGCAATCCAGCCAAGGCCGAGATGACTCGCGCGGAGATAAGTGCTGCCCGTGGCGATGGCGATGTGGAGGTATTGATCGGCGACTTAACGTCCCTCAACCAGGTCCATCGATTGGCCGAGCACTTTAAAGCGAACCATGCACGGCTGGACGTCCTGATCAACAACGCGGGGGTTATGCTCACTCGCCCCCAGGTCACGGAAGACGCGCTGGAAGCAACTTGGCAGATCAACTATCTATCGGCTTTCTTGCTAACCCATTTGCTTATGAATGCACTACAAGTCAGCAAGCAGGGGCGCATCATCAACCTTTCCAGCAGCGTCTATCGCCTCGGCAAGTTAACGCCCGAGCACACCGGCGGCGATGGCCGCTATTCGGCGTTCGGCAGCTACGCCGCCTCCAAGCTCGCAATGCTGCTTTTTACCCTTCAGCTGGCCGAGCGCTTAAAGGGAACCACCGTCACCGCCAATGCCGTGCATCCTGGCGTGGTCCGCACCCCGATGCTGACTACGGCCGAAGGCCCGTTCAAATTGCTTGCACTTCTCGCCATGCCTTTTGCCGTTTCGCCCGAGAAGGGCGCGGGAACCAGCGTGCAGTTGGCGTCCTCACCCGATTTTGCGACCACATCCGGCTTTTACTGGGTAAATGGCAAACCGCAGGTCGTGAAGAGTGCGTTTAATGAACCTCAAGCGCGACAAGCCCTGTGGCAGCGAAGTCTTGATCAGCTGCAATCGCGCGGTTTCTGTACATGATAAATGTGAAAACTGTTGACCGATAAGGGCTAGTTGTCTATTTTCATAGTGAACACTAGACAATATCTCAGTCCGCGCGGTTTCCCTTTCGCATGAAAAGGGCGCCGAGCGCGAAAAGGAGATTTGCCATGCTCAAGCGGATTAGACGAACGGCGATTCGGGTCTGGAGCATCCTGGACGCCATGGCCGACGGCGCAGGTCCAGGCGGCTATGCGCTTGAAAGGATTTCGGAGCTCGAGGCCCGGGTCGCTCGACTCGAGGCGGGCTCCACGTCATCCGTGTCTGCCCGGCCGCACATATGAATCACTGCCTAAACCATTTGCGACCCGGGTTAATTTTTGCCTCGACCGTTTGAGCCACTTTGGCGAACATTCAACGCAAGATGGCGATTGAGAAAGTCCCTAAGGCGAAACACCGAGTGACCGCTATCGGGCACTTTTTGTTAAGAGTCGAGCCAACACCGCCGCCACACGCACATCAGGAGTGAGAAACAAAGAGAGGTCGCTATGCACCCAGGATCCTGTCTCTGCGGAGCGGTGAGGTTCGAAGTTGCGGGTGAGCTCCCTGCCCCCGACGCCTGCCATTGCACACGATGCCGTAAGGCTTCGGGCCATGTCTTTGTCTCCACCGATGTCGCGCGGGCCGCCCTGCGGATCACCGGGGAAGATAACATTTGCTGGTACTCCTCCTCCATCAAGGCCAGACGCGGATTCTGCCGCATCTGCGGAGCCACACTTTTCTGGGATCCGTCGGCTGGCGATTGGATCGGCATCGCAATGGGCGCCTTTGACGGTCCGACCCACACCCAAATCGCCATGCACATCTATGTCGCCGACAAAGGCGATTATTACCAGATCACCGACGACGCGCCCCAATTACGGCAACTTCCCGGGCCGACCAAATAGAGTTGGAGCAAACATGAGCCTGTACGATATCGGACAATTCTACGCACGTCTGGTGGCGGCCAAGGGCGGTTCCAAAGACGAGCGTCTGATCCGTACTTTCACCGTGCGCTCTGCGGATGAAACCGCTTGGCTCGCCAGCGACGGTTGGTGGTTTTCGACCAGTGAGCCCTAAAAGTCTCGTTTGGCCCCTCGGTGGGTGCGGTGCGATTAGACCATTGCAGTCCAGCACGCACGCCTAGGCAACGTTGTCGAACTTCGCGCGCGGTCGTAAATACAAAGCTTATCCGGATTTTCTGTTTGCCGTAATCATCAGGCCAGAGGGTTCGTCAGGGGCTGGTGAGGTCAGAAGCCCGTCGGCTGGTGGCGTAAGGCGCTCGGCCGGTTCTCTGTGATCCAGCGCTTCTCGTCTTCTGAATCGGCGGGAGGCGGCCGAATCCCTTGTATCGACCAGAGTTCGAACGGCGTCTCGTCG
>Ga0209233_1000703_pt1 | contig 15734 bp, 14 predicted proteins | sample AraplaCL_Cvi_mCL_FD_184269 | JGI IMG/M metagenome (GOLD analysis project Ga0209233, IMG submission 184269) | Arabidopsis root microbial communities from the University of North Carolina, USA - plate scrape CL_Cvi_mCL (SPAdes) (version 2) | ecosystem: Host-associated > Plants > Roots > Endosphere...
AAACAGTTGCCTACGACTGCCAAAGATCAAAATGTTTTGTGGTATAGCATCTATAAAAAACATCTGAAAGATGTAGCGGTCATGAAAAGCCATCAGGATTTCTTATTGGGAAGGGATATCACCGCTATAGCTTTTTTACTGATTTGGTTTGCTGGTATCCCATTGTTGTTTTTAGGTACGCCCCCAATTAAATGGCTCTACTTTGGCGGACTGATCGTCCAATATATCGTTTTTGCTGTGGTAGCTCAAAATCATGGGAAAAGATTTGTGACGAATGTTTTAGCTACGGAATCTAGCATGGAGGTAAAAAAGGCAAAAGTTAAAAAATGACATGATGACCTTCGAGGATTTGGAAGTTTCAAGTTATAAGAGTTAGTCATCAAAACTTTAAAAGTTTGACGTGAGATGTTTTTATTTTTTTAATATTAACGGGGTTAATGCAATAAAGGATAACTGAACATTATAGTTTAAAAGAATAAATTGGTATTAAAATTAATAAAATACTTCTCATTAATATCTAAAATACAATTTTTACATCCTCTTTATAATTTTGCAATGTGCCGTTGAGGCTTGCAGTCCATCCGTCTATAAATACTTTTCCGCTTTTTATAGCATTTTTAAAATCGTTAACTGAAATCTTATCGCTATTGGTTATGTAGTAATGGTTACCAATTTTGTAAATGCAATTTTCTACGATTACATTGGGTACTTGTGTTGGATCGTCTAAGCCGACAGTGAAAACCATGTTGTAAATACGACTTAAAGCATCTACATCATTAAGATTAATTGAGATTTGCGCTTTATCGTCAACTGTAAGCCGCGGTGCGTCAATGCTGTCAAATACTTTAAAGCCAATATCCGGCGTATTACTTTTATTTTCGTCAAACATGCCGCTCATGGCATTGTCCGCATTCACTTCTTTAACAATTTTTTCCCCTGCGCGATTTAAGCGCTCTATTGTAATGCTAGATATCACAGTAGGCAATTGATTTGCAATACAAAAAGAATGCGCATCTTTTTTCTTTATGGGGTCGATATCCTCGTCAATTTGACATAAAATAAACTTCCTATTGCCGCCATCTTTATTTAACTCCATTACCGCCTGTCCTAATGTACCTGATCCAGCAAAAAAGTCTAAAATGACAAAATCTTCGTCGTCGATTAATTTGATTAATTGAATAATCAATTCAGGTGGCTTTGTGTATTCAAAGACGCCTTTTCCTATTATTTCATCTATAACTTTAGTAGCGTTGTCGTTTGAATATTTATTCTCTGTAAACTCAAGTGTCGATAAGGGCTTTGAGCGTTCAATATTTACTATTTTATATTGCTTACCATCTTTAACAATTTTAACATTCTGATATGTTTTCGTATAAATGCGAGGTCGGTCACCACCACGTTTAACCTCTATGAATCCATTTTTTAATCCAAACTCATATAAATCTTTACTCCATCGCCAAGCCCAGTCTGCTCTTCCATGTTTTCCATTTTGTCTCGCCTCCCATTCTATTTTATCGCCGCCAGGATAAAATGTATCACCAGCAATCTCTATCGGGTAATCAAGAGATTTGTTGTACCTTAAACTATCATAATCTAGAGTCTGATTAACTTTATAATAGCCTCTTTCTTCAAGATAACTGTCTTGATTTGAGTATCCAGCGTCATTGTGATTGACACCTTTCAATGCTGTTTGATTTATGTTTTTTGCGTAAGTTAGAACGTAATCATGATTTTTTGCAGTCGCATCTGAAGACTTGCCCCCTTTTTTAGTAACTCTTGCGAAAGATGTTATAAAGTTTTCCTCCCCAAATACATCATCACAAAGTAGTTTCAGGTTTGCTTGTTCATTATCATCAATGCTTATAAATATAACTCCTTCTTTGCTTAACAAATCTCTTGCTAATAGCAAACGTGGATACATAAATGCTAACCAACCGTTGTGGCTTTTCTTAGTTTTAAAGCTGAAGTCCATTCTTGCGAAATCGCTTTCACTTAAATTAGCTAATCCCAAAACGTCAGCCTCTTCCTTGTCGAACCGATCTGGGTAAACAAACTCTTCACTTGTAGTATTGTAAGGCGGGTCTATGTAAATACACTTAATTTGTCCGCTGTAAAAATTCTTCAGGATTTTTAGGCTATCCAAATTATCGCCTTTGAGCACCAAGTTTTGAGTAGAATTAATATTTTTACTTAAGGAAGTATTCAATCTTAATTCCTTTTCTGTTTTTTGGGCATATTTAGCACGGGCAAAATTCCTGCCCACAAAGTTTAATCCGTAGCCATTAACTTTTTCATTAACAGGTAGACCTAAAACAGCATTTAGCTCCTCCAGGTTTATTTCCGTATCGCGTATTACGTTCGGATAGTTATCTTTAATAAACCTCAATAATTTATTTTCGTTGTTTTCTGTTCCTACAACGTTAAAACCTGCTTGTATAAAGTTTTCTGATGCCATTGTTATGCCTTACCTATTAACGTAGCTAATTGCGTTCTATTAATACGCTCTTTAAATGATATATGAATGTTGTCGTTTTTGTAATACTCGCCAAGTGCCTCGAAATATTTTTTTGCGAAATCAATTTTACTTTTTTCGTCAGCAGGAATTGCGGTTGAGGTTTGGTAACCTTTAGCCTCTATTATCAAAAATACCTTATTGCCTCCTGAGTTCTTGATAGCATAGCAAAAATCGGGATTGTACTCGCCCAGAGGCGTTTTAATTTTGAGACGCGGCAGTTTACCAAAAATCTCAATGCTGTCCATATCAGGGTCTAGTTCTATAATGTCCAATTCAAAATCGCTGTCAAACTCAACTACTTCTTCAAATACCCATTTTGTTTTTAAAGAAAAATCGCCATCGATATCTTTTTGGAATTTACCAACACTCCCGGTATCTAAATACGTTTGTCCGCTTTCCATTTTAAATACATTAGGCAATACAGTTCCGCCGATCCCGTCATACTTAATGTTTGCTTTCAGTATTCCAATTAAGTTTCGATTAATTATTTCAGAAATTTCCCGCTGTGCCTGCTCCGGATTGTTGTGAAGCATTTTTTCCTTAAAATTCGCACTTAAAGAGTTAAAAACATTTACTACAAATGATAAAGGCGTTTTGGTATTATTTGCTAAAGTGCGTACTAAGGCCAAGTAATCAACTTTATTTTTGTACGATACTGTGTCAACAAGCTTTTCGGTTATCGCACCTTGTTGGCCGATTTTGTTTACATTAAGCTCAGCTCGAACGGTTTGCAATAGAATTTCTTCAATGTTCAATGCCTCAATGTCTTTTTTAATGTTTTGAATGAGCCTCTGCTCATTTTGCTCATTTAAATTGTCCAAAACATAGAAAGCGTTTTTGTTAATGGTGTTCCAGAGGCTTTGAAACTCCTGCAAATGAGTTGCTTTAATGAATAACTTCTTTTTGTCTTTTTTCTTTTCGCCTTTTTGAATATAAGTATTAGCGTCAGTTGCGAACAAGCCCTCTAATACTTTTAACTGTTCTGCTGGTAAGTTCTGTTGTTTCAGAATTGCAGAGAAGTCGGGAGATTTTTCGTAGATCTTTTGTCCGTCAACGATTGCCTTTCTGACAATCATTTTATTTTCTTTCAGTACATCATCCACCAACATCACCGCTGAGTCATCATCAAACCCCCATTTTTCCTGGAGCGTTTTAATCAGTTCCTGTTCTGTGAACGTGTTAGCAACTAAGAATGAATTAGTTAAAATCTCGTTTTGAATGGCTTCAACAAAGCCTTGCTCTTTGCTTGAAACCAGTACATCTAAATTATTTATCTTCCAAAATTGTTCTTGGTTATCGTCCAGGTTTTTAATTGTATTTCGTTGTAAATCCTGATTTACGCTGATTCGAAGGCCTCGTCCGATCTGCTGTAATTTTGAATTTTCACTCCCTTGGTTTGAAAGTTTGCAGATTGTAAAAACATTTGGGTTGTCCCATCCCTCTTGTAAAGCCCATATAGAGAAAATGAAACGTGTTGGGCTTTCAAACGATAATAGTTTCTTTTTGTCCCTTAAAATTTCGTCAACTCCAGCTTTAATTTTTTCGTCAGCATTGCCTTTATCACCTGAAAAATAGCCTTTATGAACTTGTAAATTATTATCGGCGTCAAAGTCATTTTGGAGGAAATGGTAATAAGCACTTGTTGGATCAAGGTTAGTTAAAACCTCAGAATGTTGTTGTTTGTATTCTTCTTGAAAGATGGTGTTTATCTTCGCATTGCCGCCACGAAATAGGTTAATATCGTTTTCTATAAAAAATAAGGTGAGTGCCTTTATTCCTTGCTCAAAAAGTGTTTGTTCTTTCTCAAAATGAATCCTAATAGTTTCTTTGATCATCGTCTGATACGATTCGTCAGATAAAGAATAATCAACCTTTTCGATAGTGTCATCAACTAAAGCAATGGAATCCTTATTTACTTTTTTTATGCTTATATTGTTGAATTTGTCACCTACACCTAAAATGCGTTTTACAATTATCCCATTTATAAGTGTACTCACAATTGCCTTTTTATTATCAATAGCAATAAGGGTATCTGTATTTTCAATTACATCTTGGGTATACACCACAATCTTTTTCACCAGGTTTTGCCGGAAAGAAGAGATGCTGTCCATAACATAGGCAACATTAGATAAAGGTAGGCTATCCCTTTTCTTAGGGAACGTTGCGCCGAATCGTAAATAGTAATTATTAAAACCTTCAAAATACGTTCTAAAAGCGTTTCCTTCAAACCGGTGAGGTTCGTCCATTATCACGATAGGGTTTAACCGTTTTAAACATTCCAAATATGATCTTGGAGGCTCATGATTATTCACAAATAATTCTGGCGCGTTAATATCTTTCTCTAATGGGCGGTTTAAAATATTGTCCTTGCTGTTGAAGGAACTCGGTGTCATTACCATTACCGATAAATGGGCAGTTGAAATAAATTGCTTTATTGCAGAAATATTACCGCCTTCATATACAAATGTTTCAATTTCTTTTTCTATTTCATTAGCATAGTAACTCTTAAAGTAGCTTTTGGTATCCTCTAAATTAGTCCTTGTGCCTTCCCGAATAGGCACAGTTGGAATAAGAATTACAAACTTTTTATAACCGAATGTTCTACTTAATTCAAAAATGGTTTTTATAAACGTGAATGTTTTCCCAGTTCCCGTTTCCATCATCACGTCAATGTTATTGGTTTCAATGGTAGGGAAATCATAACTGTTCTTTTTCTGATGTGCAGTTAATACGTCAGTAAACTTTTGTTTTTGGTGAAGCTTTTCAAAAATTCCGATTATATTATTTACACATTCCTCTTGATAGGTTTGTATTTCATATTGAAACTGCTTTGTTTCAGTGCCTGACGTCATTTATTATATTAATTTCTGAATCGTTAAAGTTAAAAATTTAATCTATCGCATCATTCTGTAAAAGCACTTCTTTTCGGGGAATAGCTAGTTGCGCAATAGGTTCGTAAGATTATATATATAGCATTAATTTAATACAATTATTTTTTAACACATAGATATATAACCAAAAAATCCCTTCACACTCGCTGGAAGGGATTTTTACCTAAACCTTATCACAATTAGACGATAGATCGAAAGTTTGAATGACACGTCTATTAGTATAGCAAAACTATATTTTTTTAAATAGTAAACAAGTAAAAATTGAATTTTTGTAGGCAACTTAACCTACAACGTGTTTTGATAATTCAACAATTCAGATGCTGGTACATCCAAACCTTTAGCTAATTCCAAAATGGTAATTAAAGTAACATTTAATTTGCCCTGCTCAATTTTCCTAAGATTTGAAAAATCAATATTGCATTGAGTGGCCATCTTCCTATAGGTAAGCTTTTTAGAAACCCGAATACTTCTTATATGGGAGCCAAATTGTTCAAGAAGTACTTTACTGGTTTCGTTAATCATCAACTTTTCTTATGATTAGGAAAGTTGATAGATAATTATAATATTCATGTGGGCAAACTTGCCCACAAATCTATTTTTTCTTAAGTTTGTGATATACAGCCTTATTACAAAGGGCGTTATTTAAGATATTGCGTTTGCAACACTCGTTATAAGAAACTGGTAATTTTTTAAGAGTACGGGAGTAAGCATAACGCTCATGCTTAGGCGTGGGCTTGCTTGTTTCGTACTCAGGTATACCAGTGCCTTTATAACGAATAAGTAGGTCACACGCCTTTTGTCATTACGAGTTAACCTAACCTAAAGTCATGATTGTAAAAGAATTAATAAGCGATAATTATTCAACGGCTTCAGTTCTGGAAGATACGCGTGACGTTTGGAAATATCTTGCAGAATGCGATTGTTTAGCAGTTGTGGATGAGGATTCAATAACTTTAGGAATTGTGACAATAAAAGATCTTATATTTCAGTGTGATTGCCGCAATCTGATTGACTGCGACATATCTAAACCACTGGTTACGCCAACATCGGATATTTTTGATGTGTTATCCGTTATGGATGAGGGCGACTTCGATTGTCTTCCAGTATATGACAATGGCAACTTTTTAGGAATTATAAAACTTATTGACATAGGTAAAAATCTCGCGTCGGTTTGCAATCAACAAAAGGTTGAATATCATAAAGTGGTACATGACCTTCGCAATCCTATATCAAATATTGCCGGTCTTTTACAGTTATTGGAGGAAACGACAGAAGATAACCAGCAAATTCTAAAACTTTGCGCTTCTTCGTGTAATCATGCTCTGAACATCTTGGATGATCTCATTTATTTAGCAGGGCAAGAGAATCATTCGCCAATAAAAGAAATGACTGAACTTAATAATTTTTATGCCACCTGTGTTGAAGAGCAAAAGGGCCTTTTGTTAAGTAAGGGTATAAAGATTGAGACAAATTTTAGTAATCAGTTATATAATAGGAATATCGATCGTAAGCAACTTAAACGTGCTGTAGATAATCTTCTATCAAACGCTATTAAATTTTCTTATCCCAATTCAGTAATTAAAGTATCCACGAAACTTGAAAGAAGTAAGTTGACATTAAAAATTCTTGATGCTGGCATCGGAATACCTCAAAACATACAACCGGAAATTTTTAACGGTTTTACAACTGCGCGAAGGCCTGGTACGGCTGGCGAACCATCTACAGGGTTGGGACTGTCTTTAACAAAACGTTGCATTGAAGATCATGGTGGTACGATATTTTTTAAAAGTACAGAAGGTAAAGGCAGTAAATTTTACATCACTTTATAATCAATGAATTATATGACATCCAGCTATCCAGGTTTTGATCATCAGCCAGAGACGCTTATAAAGTTCATTGCGTCTACAGATATTTTTACGATACTTTTAACCAATGGCGAAATAATACATTATGTTCCGACTGATAAAAAATCGTTTTACAATTGGCTAATTAACAATAAAATTAAGGATATAAAGCTGGACGATTTAAGTGGGAAAGCAAAAAAGTAAACAGCTTAGTTGACATTTAAAAACGTCACATTCATATAGCGCCCCCTGTTTTCACCAAAGATCATCATACCATAAGAAAACAGGGGGCGTTCTTTGGGCGGGCGATAGCCCGCCGCCGGGCAATTTTGAAAACAAGGGGCATTGCTCCCCTTGTTTATTTTAATTGTAAATCAGGGCTTCGCTTCCCTGCGTTGCAAAATCTCTGCAAAGATTAAAAGCGGTTTGCGCTCTTTGCTTTGCTGTGCCGTCCATGATAGATTTAAACTTAGCTTCATCACTTTTGAAACTGCGCACATTTTGAAAATAACCGGTAACGCTGTTATAAGCACCAAACACCGTTCCGGCTGTGGTCTCCATCTGCTGGGTCTGGCTACCTAATGCGTACTCGTACACATTATCAACTATATTGGTGTAGTGAGTAGATAGCAAATCTAATTTACCCTCGGCTAAGTTTTCTAAAACCTCTTTATTTGGTGCCATTGCAATCTGTATCAGTTTTTTAACCTCAGCATCAGTAATACGCACTTTAGCCCACTGATTAAATAATCCCTCCATTTCACCCCCTAATGATTTGCTGATACCCATAAGTGTATGGGCTTGTTTTAAGCGTTCGGTAGCGGAGGCGGTATGACGTATTTTAATAGCCCCTGAATGGTTGTTCATGGCAGCGTTAAGTGTGTTGTTGCAAACTATCCTAATCGGTGTAAAAGCTGCGGTAATGCTTCCCAAACCATCATGTGTAGTAGTTAAAAACAAATACTGCTCTATCCAGTCCTTAACGCCAACCCTAATATAATCGGGTAACTTAGCGGTAATAAAAACCCGTTCACCGTGTCCTAATGCCCCTGCCGTTTCGTACAAAATACCATCGCCACCGCCTACGATTTCATCGAAGAACGAAAACGCATCACGGTTTTGTACTACTTCATAATCGTTACCCACTACGCCTAAAACCTGCTCGGTATCTGCCCGTACGGTTGCAAAAAAATTAGGGACTTCAATTTCAGGAATCATTATATCGTCGCTACCCTCGCCTAAATGATTGGCGGTATCATAGGTAAACAAAGGGCGTTTTTCGACAATATAATCCAAACCCGCGTGCTGTATCGCTTCGCTACTTGTTGGGTAACGGTCTATAATTTGCCCTAACCCGTGCCAGGCTTTTTCTTTTACACTCATAAAGCTGTCTTTGCCTGTTTTTTGATTGAAATTTATTTGATGTGCCATGATGTTTATTTTTTAGTTTTTAAGTCTATTATTTCCGTTTCTATCACCTGTACATTTTTGGTGCTGCCGATGGTGTATTCTGTTTCGCTCTGCAGTTCGGCAATAGCATCGTGTATGCTTTGGTAACTGGTTTTAATTTTCACTTTGACCAGTAAAAAAATCGTGTCCTCCATTGCTTTAAAATTGGTAGGTGTTCATAAAATCGCTTAGTTCTAACTGAAACCTTGCGGGGTTCTCTTTCGCTAATGTTTCGGCGTAACCATCCCAAAATATTTGGTTGGTCAGTTCTATAAATTGCTCGTACATAGGAATTGCTGTTTTTTGTGAAACCATAAAAAAATGCTCACCATCCCGATAGCTTTCGGGATGGGAGCATATTTTGTTTAAGCATTGGGAAAAATGATGTTAGCTTCAATCTCGGCCAGTTTTTCGTGGCAGGCATCAAAAATGAATTGTGAAACCATGCGTATTAGGTTAGGCGTGTTAGTGACAAACTCCCGGCCTTTATCATCTTTGATAATCAGCTTGCAACCCTGATAAGGGTTATTTTCCAGTTCGTCGTTTTCCTCAATCAGTTTCACCTCAAAATCTTCCAGTAGTTTGATACGGGATAACAGGGTAATGCGCTGAATGCTTAGGCGGTGCAAACCCTCCACGGATTTTAAGGTTTGCTCTAAGTTCAAAGCGAATTTTTTCGGCTCGGCTTTTACTTCCTCGGTTTTAGCAGGTATTGTTTGTACCAATTCCGCTTTAGCTGCTTCGGCTTTGGCGGGCTCTGCTTTAGGCTCGTCTATGCCTTGTCCTGTGGTAAAAGGCGCAACGTTAGCGGGTTGGTTATCCACTGTAGCGGGGCTACTGGTCTTAACCTCGGCAGGGTTTGTTTTCTCAACTTGCGAAGTTTGGGCAGCTGTTTGATTTTTAGCGGGTTCATCTTGTTTGGCTTCCTTTCCTGTCAGGCTTGGGCGGTTTTCAATACGGTTAACTGATTGGTTGTTTTTTGCTGCTGCACCTTGTACACCGTTTGCATTTTTTTCTGCTGTTTTCATTTTTTAAATGATTTAAAAGGGTTAAAAATTTTGTTTTTTGTTTCCCTCTTTCCCCGAAGACTTTCCTTAAAAAGCTATTTTTCAAAAGAAAAAACGGTAAAAAAGAAAGTCAAAAAGGCGGTCGTAAAGCACGGGCGGGAGAACTATAAGTCCCGAAGGGTGGCCGCAGCGCAGCGGAGGACATTATGCGTTCGTACGAACGGGCTGACCGATCTTGACGCCGCTTTTGTCCGTTTTCTTTGGAAAATAGCTCTGAAAGCAATCTGATATTGAAGCAGTCAATTAAGTGCTGAATGAAGACAAGCGCAGGTTTTCCCAGCAAAGCGGGTAAACAAGTGAAGTTCTGAATGAAGTTCTTAATTGAACATTTGAGCAGGTTTATTAAAAACGAATGCTCTTGTAGCGCAGCAAAAGTGCAGTAGTGAATTTACAAAAGGTTAGCGTAATTCTGCCAGGGATTGCAGTGGCATCCTTTTCAAGGAAAAGATATAGCGGAAAGCCCGTCCAAGGGGCAGCAAATGTTAACGTCCTTTGATTAGAATACCGATAATTATTCCCACAATGACGGCAACAATAATAGAAGTCCAGTTAACCGATGATTTATTTTTCAGTTCGTTGAGCTGGTTTTTGTAGGTATTTATCTGCTCATTCAAAAGACCGATCCGCTCTGTCTGTATTTTTTGATCCCCTGCCACTTGCGTATTAAGGAGGTTTATCTTTTCCTTATAAACCTGTTCTAAATCACCTACTGTCTTTAATCTAAGTTCTTCGTTGGCTTTTAATTTTTCATTGAGGTTATCAATTTGCTTTTGATAATTAGCTGTAAGCTGCGTTTTAACTGATTCGATTAATTTGGCTTTAGAATTTTCTAATTCTTCAACAGTATGATTATAAGCATCATTTAAAAACTGCCCTAATTCAGAAGGTGTAATAAATGCTTTGTCGGCTACTTTTTGCAATAAAGTATTGTCGTCTTTATGCCCGATGGCGGTTACAAACAAAGCCCCGAGGCCCGCGGCCTTTTCTGCAATCGCTGGCCGGTTAAAAATTTCCAGGTTGTCGCCACCGCCGCGAGATATTGCAATAAGACCGTAATTTTCATTTTCAAGGCGGTCAAGGGTGGTGATAATTTCTTCCTCAGAGCTAAGGCTGATCCGGTGAAAACTTAAATTATAAAATCCTATGGATTCCCGCATCTGATGTTTTATATCATTGTCAATTATACCTGTCTTGCCAATGATAACACCAATTTTAAATTGTTCGTCTTGGATGATTTTTTCTTTGAGCCAACTATAAACGTCACGATAACCGGTTACAGCTTTACGCTGCATTAATTCAATTTTCTTTAAATCTTCATCATTGTATTTGTTTTGGGTTTGTTCAACCAGGTCTGTAACCGTTAGCTGTATTTGAATGCTTCCGGAAGTATTAATAACTCTGCGAGTCACAAATCCGTTTACAGTTACCGTTTTATTTGGTTGTAACTCGTTTCGTATCAATGGAGGGACTAAGATCGTGATTGCCGCATCCGAAGCTTCGTCCCGAAACGTATCATAATAATACCCATTATATTGATTGCCTTTGCCCTGAACATAAATTCCTTTAAGCTGTACAATCCGCTTAGTCTGATTGATGGATATAGAATTATTAAACAGGTTTAATACTGCCGCTGGTGAATAGGTTATTATAGTTGAATTTTCAATTTCCATCAGGGTTAAATTTACAAAAATATGGGATGAATGATTCGATTGCCTACTCATTGGTGAACGAATGTTGTTGTGACATAGATTGGTTTCAAGATTACTAAAACCAGTGACAGTCCAAATCGGTTATAATAATAAAATAGAGATATGGACGATGCATTAGGTTACGTAGCCAAAATGATGAATATCAGCAGGACAAAAGCGAGTGAATTAACAGGCCTCGCTAATGACGCGGTAGAAGAAGTGCTTGATTTGGAGCATATCGAAGACCACAGTCCGGAAAGGGAATTTGAATTAGAACAAGAAGAAGCCCAGGTAAATGTGGAAGCGATTGCAAGAAATCTTCACGCGTTAGCAAGTGAATTTCATGTATGGACAGAAGATGGGATGGTATTTATTGAATATGGCGAGAATCTCTCTGAAGGCATTGCAGCTGAAGGTCCGACCTGTTTGTCTGCAACTGCAAATTTCTATTGCCGCTGGTATAATGATATAATTATTAAAGGCGGGGATGTCTTATTGAGTGATGATAAACATCATCAGTATGATGAGAAGGGAGAAGAATAAATTATAGTTTTGCCAGTATCTTGGTATTTGCCTTTCTTATCTTGTCATTTAATAAATCTTGGAAAATATCGCCTTTCTTGTCTAACCTTTCAGTAATTGAATCCATAGTGAAGTTAGATGGATTTAATTTCTCTTTTACCTCTTTCCATTCCAATGGTGTTGAAACCTGCGGATGCTTGTACGGCCTCACCGAGTAAACACAGGCCAGTGTATCTGCGTAATCGTTTTGGCTGGGATCAACAAACAATTTATTTCCCCGGTGTTCAATGCTTACTTCTGTAGTCGCTATATCAGCAACCAGTTTACAAACTTCGTCACATATCTTTTCAGCGATGGCACGGGCTTTTGGATAATCAAATCCTTGGCATGGAACAAAAAGATGAATACCGGTTTTTCCGGAAGTTTTCACAAATGCCGTTAGTTTCCATTGATCGAAAAGTCTTTTTGCCGCCTGTGCTGTTTTAATTGCTTTATCAAAGTCCTCATCGGATGGATCAAGATCGATACTAATAAAATCCGGTTGCCGAGGGTTTGTGACAGTAGAACTCCAGGGATTTAAGTCGATATTGCCGAGATTAATCAGATAGAGCAAAGCGGCTTCGTTATTACACACGGCGTAATCTATTTGATCGCGTTTCCCTTTCTTTTTATGGCGACGCTCATCACTGAAGATGTCCAGGTAATTCGGCTGGTGGCCTTCCATGTCTTTAATATAAAAACCATCGGCCATTGCCCCATCCTGTTTGATGTGCAGGGAGAGCGGTCGGTTCACAAGATGCGGCAGGATAAAGGGGCTGATGTTATGGTAATAAGTAATCAGCTGCGCTTTGGGAATACCACGCCAAAGCACTTGTTCGATATTATTAATGCTGAGGGTATGGCCGTCAATCTCGAAATCATGTTCGGAAATGATCTTTTTGGCTATGATCTTCGGCCAGTTACTATCGGCTGTCGGCTCGATGGGTCGGGTCAGTTTTTTGGGCACCGCTGTGATTTCCTGCTCCTGTTCATCGGATAAGGGCACTTCACGGACGACCTGCTCAGCTTTTTTATCCAGCCGGAAACCTAAAAAGGTAGCAGGCTTTCGTATTCGACCAGTTTTTGTCCACGTCGCAAATTCAAAATTGGCTACCAGTTCCGGCTTCACCCAATGAATCTTCGCACCTTTGGTATCAAGGACTTTATTAATAAATGGCGTTTTGGAGATTTCCAGGGCTTGCAACTGTTCTAAGATTGCTGGCATCTCTTTTTCCTTATAGCCGCCGCCTGACCTGCCGATCCATTCAAATTCACCATCTATATTATAAGCACCGAACAATAAAGAACGGAACGAGCGAGATTTATCTGATTCGGCCCAACCTCCTATAACAAACTCCTGGCGTTTCCTTGTAGGCGTTTTAAGCCAGTTGTTATTTCTGGCATCGGGCTGGTACTCGCTATCTTTAAGTTTGGCAACAATACCTTCTAAATCTAAATCCAGCGCCTGTTGATATAACGCTGCACCATCATCAAAAGATTCACTAAAGCGCAATACTTCATTGTTTTCTACCAGTTGTTTTAAAATTTCCTTTCGAGTGGTTAATGGCAATTCCATCAGGTTATATCCGTCAAGCCATAACACATCAAATACGCAGTAATTAATTGGTGTATGGTGGCCATTATACGTTTGCAGAGCGTCGAAGTCCGGTTTGCCTTCTTCATTAAAAACCACGACTTCGCCGTCTAACACTGCATCATGTCCTAATTCTTTTAGGGCTTTGGCAACCGGCGGATATTTGTGCGTATAATCCAATGCGCTCCGAGAATTCATACGCACGTTTTTATCGGTTATAAAAGAAATAATGCGGTAACCATCCCATTTAACTTCATATAGGTACTCATCGCCAGTTACCACCTCTTTTGTAAGAGAGCATAACATAGGCTTAATGGCCTTGGGCATAGCCTTTTTTATTCCTTGCGTTATTAAAGCGGGTAAGTCCTCCTTTACTTTTTTTTGCGTCTTTGCCTCTGGCTCACGATTACTCACCCAGACCGCCGCTTCCGTGCTTTTAGCCATCTGGTCAATTGTGAGCTTTGACTTAACAGATTTGTCTTTCAACAGGATATCAGCTTTGGTTGCGTATTGATCATCCGCCTTGATGAGCCGCCAGCCTCCTTCATATTTATCGTCTGGAAATTTGATAAGTATAAAGTCGCCTTTTAATTTATGGCCGTGTAGCGTGATCTTCAGCGCATTTTTATAGTAGTTGGACATCATCCAATGTTCCTTAGCCGCCTTATCATTTAGGTTTTCTTCCGTTGCCGGTTCATACCAGCCTTCGTCCCAAACAATGACTGTGCCGCCGCCATATTGACCTTTGGGAATTATGCCCTCGAAATCCTTATAGTCGTATGGGTGGTCTTCTACCGGCATCGCCAAGCGGCGTTCTTCCGCGTCCATAGATGGCCCGCGAGGTACAGCCCAGCTTTTTAAAACACCTTTTACTTCAAGCCGGAAGTCATAATGTAAATGGCTTGCTGCGTGTTTTTGAACTACAAATAGTAATTTATCTGAATGCGGTAAGCCACCTTCAGGTTCAGACGTTCTTTTGAAGTTTCTCTTTGCTTTATATTTATCCAGTTCTGCCATAGCCAAAAAAGCCCCTTATGGGGGCTTCATTTAATCTGTACGGAAGTTTCGGCTTATTTTAGTTTCTTTTCTACAGCACTTCTTTTATTGGTACCTGCTGATTTTTTTGCTGATTCCACTTCTTTAGTTGATGTGCCGGTTTTCCTTGCTTCGTATTTTAATTCGTGTGGCTGTTCAGAGACTGAACTACGTTCCACTTTTGCTCCTCTTGTAGACATGTTTTTCAATTTAAGTGATAATTAATTAACTTTTGTCTTAACAAATTTGTTTGAGCAAATTACCCATTATCAAATTGACAGCGACTAATTGGCTGTTAATGGTCTTAAAAGCAAGTTGACCTGATCCATTTCATTTTCAGAAAAGTTTGAATTCATTAACTGTATAAATTTGCCTGATTTATCCTTTGTAACGTATCCCTTAAACATACCATCAACCGTAACCATAAAACAAGGGCCTTTTTCCCCAGGTATTTTTTTTAAGTCGAATTGTAGCTCTACTTGTTTGTTAGCAATTTCACAGTTCATTTTAAATCGTTCGTTCATAATCTTTAATTGATAACAGGGTTTTCTACTATTGGCAGTTTTGCAAACTTTAGCACTTCGATGCTGGCAAAGCCGTATTCTTCAACCACTTTTCCGTATATTAAATAGCATCCAGCGCCGGTAAATGGGTATTCTTTGGTTGTATTCGGAAAATGTACAGTATCAAAAAAGTTTCCTTCTACATCGAGGAAGGAACCAAACCACATAAGTTTATCCGTTTTTGTTTTAACCGTCTTTTCGCAAACATACCAGCCAACCATTTTTACCTGCTGTCCGATATGATTAATCAGATCAGTCGCATAGACCTCACCCCGATAATCGGTTTGAAGCAAATCGAAACTGGTCATGGTTACAGGGAAACCAAGCAGTTCAAGTTCATGGTAAGTATCTTCCAGCGACGAATTTACTAAAACTGGCAGGCTGTAATTTTTAGGCTCAATTGCAAATAGTTCAACATCATTAGTGACTTTAACTTTTGCTCCCATTAAGAGGTGAACTTCCCAAAGCAGCGCTTTTTTACTTTTGCCTGTAAATCGTAAAGCCCCCACACGAATTAATATGATAGC
>Ga0209233_1000704_pt1 | contig 15656 bp, 12 predicted proteins | sample AraplaCL_Cvi_mCL_FD_184269 | JGI IMG/M metagenome (GOLD analysis project Ga0209233, IMG submission 184269) | Arabidopsis root microbial communities from the University of North Carolina, USA - plate scrape CL_Cvi_mCL (SPAdes) (version 2) | ecosystem: Host-associated > Plants > Roots > Endosphere...
ATCTATAACGCCGCCGAAGCGCTGCCGAATCTGATCAACCCGTTCTGGATGCTGCCGCTGCTCGGCGTGCTCGGCCTGAAGGCGCGCGACATCGTCGGCTTCACCTTCCTGCAGCTCATCATTCACACGCCGTTGGTATTGTTCCTGCTTTGGGCGTTCGGACAAACGCTGGGCTATCACCCGCCCGTGGTGCCCGCCGCGCCCTGAGATTGCGGCCGTTCGACGCAGGGCGGTAACGGCAATGCCGTCGCCGCCCTGTACAATGGTGTCCATGCGCGCCCTCACCGCCCTGGCCAACCAGTTTCTGATCGCCATGCCGAACATGCGCGATCCGAGTTTCGTGCGCAGCGTGGCGCTGATCTGCCAGCATTCGAGCGATGGCGCGATGGGCGTGGTGATCAACCGCCTGTCCGAATACCGCCTCGGCGACGTGCTCGCGCAGATGGGGCTGAAATCGCAATTCGCCGAAGTCGAGGACGCGCCCGTGCTGATCGGCGGCCCGGTGCAGCCCGAACGCGGCTTCGTCCTGCATTCCTCGGACGGCGTGTGGGAATCCTCGTACAAAATTTCCGAGACGCTGTGCGTGACGACCTCGCGCGACGTGCTCGTCGCGATCGCCGAAGGCCGCGGCCCGCGCCGCGCGCTGGTCGCGCTCGGCTACGCCGGCTGGGCCGCCGGCCAGCTCGAGGAAGAGATCAAGCAGAACGCGTGGCTGACGGTCGAACCCGACCAGCGCATCCTGTTCGACCTGCCGCTCGAGCAGCGCTGGGAGGCCGCTGCGAAGATTATCGGCGTCAGCGTGGCGAATCTTTCCAGCCAGGCCGGGAATGCGTGATTTAGTTGTGAGGAGTTAGGGAGTGAGGAGTGAGGGGGAGCAAAAGCGCCGTGTTGCTTTCCCTTACTCTTTGCAGAGCGCCGCGGGCGCGCGCCCTTACTCCTAACTCATCAAGAACATCATGACCGACATTACCGTCATCCTCGGCTTCGACTACGGCGCGCGCCGCATCGGCGTTGCCGTGGGCAATCGCGTCACCGCAAGCGCGCGGGCGCTGGACGTCGTCGGCAACGGCGCGAACGGCCCCGATTGGACACGCATCGCTGCACTGCTGCGCGAGTGGCGCCCCGACGCGCTGCTCGTCGGCCTGCCGCTGACCCTCGACGCGGGCGAACAGGCCAACAGCCAGAACGCGCGCGCCTTCGCGAATGCGCTGCACGAGCGCCACGGACTGCCGGTGACATTGGTCGACGAACGTCTCACCTCGCGTGCCGCGTCCGAGCGCTTCGCCGAGCGCCGCGCCGGCGGCACCGCGAAGCGCAAGCACGCGGTGGCGCTCGATGCGATCGCGGCGGAGATCATCGTTGAACAGTGGTTGCGGGAACGTGTCTGAAAGGCAAGAGCAGATCAAGAGATTGAACCACGAAGGACACGAAGTACACGAAGAAAAACCAATTGACTTTGTTTTGCTCTCCTTCGTGTCCTTCGTGTCCTTCGTGGTTCACGCTTTTTTTCTCGACGAATCAAAAATGAACGACCTGCAACTCACCGCCGACGGCCGCCTGCGCCACCTCATCACCCTCGCCGGCCTGCCGCGCGCGACAATCGAACGCCTGCTCGAGCGCGCCGCGGCGATGCGCCGCGACAGCCGCGACGGCACGCGCCCGCTCGACCTGCTCGCCGGGCGCACGCTGATCAATCTGTTCTTCGAGCCGTCAACGCGCACGCGCACCTCATTCGATCTCGCCGCGCAGCGGCTCGGCGCGCTCGTGATCAATTTCGACATCGAGCGCTCCTCGACAGTCAAAGGTGAAAGCCTGCTCGACACGATCCACACGCTCGAAGCGATGCATACCGACGCCTTCGTCGTGCGCCACAAGGAATCGGGTACGCCGGAGACGATCGCGCGCAACCTGCGCTCCCGTGCCGCTGTGCTCAACGCGGGCGACGGCAATCACGCCCACCCGACCCAGGGCCTGCTCGATGCGCTGACCCTGCGCCGGCATGTCGATGACTTCTCCAAGCTCAGCGTGCTGATCTGCGGCGACATCCGCCACTCGCGCGTCGCGCGCTCGGACGTGCACGCGCTGCGCACACTCGGCGTGCGCGATCTGCGTCTGTGCGCGCCGGCGGAACTGCTGCCCGACACGACCTCCGAAGACTTCTCCAACTGTACGCTGCTCAGTGACTTCGACGCGGCGATCGCGGGCTGCGACGCGGCGATCATGCTGCGTCTGCAGAAGGAACGCATGGAAGCCGCCGCGATTCCGTCGGAAGCCGAATATTTCGCCCGCTACGGCCTCACCACAGCGCGCCTCGCGCAGGCCAAGCCGGGCTGCGTCGTCATGCATCCGGGGCCGATCAATCGCAACGTCGAAATCGCCGACGAAGTGGCCGACGGCGCGCAATCGTTGATTCTCGAGCAGGTCGCTAACGGCGTGTTCGCACGCATGGCCGTGCTTGCCGAACTGCTCGAAAGCTGATCGCATTTCTTTATCTCGCACAAAGGACTACCTCATGAACAAGGCCGCTCGTTTCACTGTCCTCGCTTTGTCCGCCGCCGTGCTCGCGGCCTGCGGCAAGTCCGCATCGAACGGCGATCTGCCGCTGACCTACGCGCCCGCAGATACGCCCTACGCTTACGCCAATCTCGAGCCGCAGCCGAAGGCGATGATCGACTGGTCCTCGCGCCAGATGCAGGCGACGTGGCCGATGCTGATCGGCATGTACGAGCGCATGACCAGCGACACCTCCAAGCTCGACGCGCGCGAAAAGAAAATCATCGGCGCGATCCTCGACGAGCTGCGCACGCGCGACACCGCTGACAAGATGCGCGAGATCGGCTACAAGGCCGACGCGCACATCGCGATCTACGGCGTCGGCTTGGTTCCGGTGATGCGCATCGAGCTGTCCGATCCGGCTGCGTTCAAGGCAATGATTGCGCGCGTCGAGACGAAGATCGGCGAGAAGATTCCGACTGGTAAGACCGGCGAACAGGAGTATTGGCAGCTCGGCGACGAGGATGTAAAAGTTGCCATTGCCGTACAGGGCTCGCAGTTGGTAGCGACGCTGTGGGCGCCCGATGCGAACGACGCGGCCAAGCAGCTGCTGCTCGGCGTGAAGAAGCCCGAGAAGAACCTGCTCGACGCGGGCACGCTGCAGGCAATCCAGAAAAAGTATAATTTTTCACCGTACGGCGAGGGCTACATCGATGTCGCCGCGCTCGCCAAGCGTCTATCGTCCGCGCCGACCGGCGCCGACCTGGAAATCGCCAAGGCGATGGGGCTGCCGACCTCCGCCGCGACGGACAACCCCACCTGCGTCGCCGAAGCGCAGGCGCTCGCGCAGAAATTCCCACGCGCGGTGTTCGGCGCCGAATCGCTGACGCCGCCACAACTCAAAATGACCGCGCAGCTCGAGATGGACCCCGCGCTCGCGCAGGCGCTGATGACGACCTTCACCGCCGCACCCGGTACCGGCGCGCCGGGCGAGGGCCTGGTCGACATCAGCATCGCCACGCCGCTGCTCAAGTTCAAAGACTTCTGGATCAAGCAAGCCGACGCGGTCGCGGCGAAGCCGTTCGCCTGCCCGGAGTTCGCCGAACTCAACGAGTCGTTCGCCAAATCGAAGACCCAGCTCAGCACCACGATCCCGCCGCCGTTCAGCGATCTGACCGGCCTGCGCCTGACGCTCGACAAGCTCGAACCGCGCAAGGATTCGAAAATCCCCGACGTCGCCGCACGGCTGCTGCTCGGATCGAACAATCCGCTTGCCGCAGTCGGCATGGCACAGATGGCCGTGCCGCAGCTGAAGGATCTGCAGATCAAGCCCGACGGCAAGCCCGTCGCGCTGCCGACCGGTCTGGTACCCGCCTCCGCGCAGGTGCCGCCGCTTTCGATCGCAATGACCGACAAGGCCATTGCACTCGCCACGGGCCAGGGCGAAGACGCGATGCTGAGCGCCTATTTCGCTGCGCCGCCGAGCGCGACGCCGGTGTTCTTCCGCATGTATTTTTCCGGCGCACTCTACGGCCTGCTCGGCAAATACTCCGACCTGGCGCTCGCCAACCTGCCCGCCACACAGAAAGACAACCTCGGCGATCAGACCAAGCTGTTCGCGCTGTACGAAAAGATGATCCGCTCGGGCGAGTTCACGTTCGAGATCAATCCGAACGGGTTCGGCGTGCGCGAGACGGTGAATCTCGGGGACTAACATCGGTGATCTCGCCATTCCCGCCAACGCGGGAATGGCGGCGCATTTCACGCCACGCGCCGCGCCTCGATCACGTTCGGCACGCCGGCCAATCGTCCGAGCAGCGATGACAGCTGCTCGAAATCGGCAACGCGCACGGCGAAGTTCATCGTCACCAAGCCCGTCGTCGCGTCAACGCGTGCGTTGACCGCGATCAGGTTGATGTTCGCGCCGGCGATGACGTTGGTGACGTCCTTGTGCAGACCCTTGCGGTCGTAACCGCGCACGACGAGGTCGACATCGTAGTCGGCTTTGCGCGCGCCGCCCCATTCGACTTCGATCGCACGGCTCGGATCGCGCGCGCGCAGGCGCGCGAAGCTCGCACAGTCGGCGCGGTGGATCGACACGCCGCGCCCCTGCGTGATGTAGCCGGCGATTGCGTCGCCCGGCAGCGGCTGGCAGCAGCGCGCCATTGTCGTCAGCAGGTTGCCGACGCCTTCGATGACGATCGCATCCTTGTCGCGTTTCGGCGCGCGGGCGGGCGCGGGCGCGACGAGGGGCGCGGGCGGCGCCTGCGCTTCGTGCAGCATGCGTGCGACGTGGCCAGGGGTGATGTCGCCGAGCGCGAGCGCGATAAGAAAATCGTCGAGCGTCTTGTAGTGGAATTTCGGCGGCAGCGATTCGAGTTCCACATTCTGCAGCGCGAGGCGCTTGAACTCGCGTTCGAGAATCTCGCGGCCCGCAGCGAGATTGACGTCGTGATCGATCTTCTTGAACCAGGCGCGCACCTTGGCGCGCGCGCGCTGCGTAGTGAGGATTCCCGACTGCGCGTTCATCCAGTCGCGGCGCGGCTCGGCGTTCTTGCCGGTGAGGATTTCGACGCGGTCGCCCGAGGCCGGCTGAAACGTCAGCGGCACGATGCGGCCGTTGACCTTGGCGCCGCGCGTGCGATGACCGACGTCGGTGTGCACGGTGTAGGCGAAGTCGAGTACGGTCGCGCCGCGCGGCAGGTCGATCACCTCGCCAGCCGGTGTGAGCAGATAGGCGCGATCTTCGAGCAGGTCGGTCTTGAAGCCGGCGAGCAGCGCCGCCTCGTCACCCGGCTCGTCCTTCGCTTCCAGCAGCTGGCGCATCCACGCGACCTTGCGCTCGAAGCTTTGATCGGCGCCGCCGCCTTCCTTGTAACGCCAGTGTGCGGCGACACCGCGCTCGGCGAACGCATGCATTTCGTGCGTACGGATCTGCACTTCGAGCGTCTTGCCTTGCGGGCCGACGACGGCGGTGTGCAGCGACTGGTAATTGTTGCCCTTGGGCCGCGCGATGTAGTCGTCGAACTCGCTCGGAATCGGCGGCCACAGCGTGTGCACGATGCCAAGCGCGGCATAGCACGCGGCCACGTCGTCGACGAGCAGGCGCACGGCGCGGATGTCGTAGAGCGCAGAGAAGTCGCCGCCCTTGCGCTGCATCTTCTTCCAGATCGACGTGATGTGCTTGGAGCGGCCGGCGATATCGCTCTTGATGCCCGCTTCGTCGAGGGCGCGACGCAGCGTGCGGATCGTCGTCTCGATGAATGCATCGCGCTCGCTGCGGCGCTCGTCGAGCAGACGCACGATGCGGCGATAGGTGTCGGGCTGCAGATAGCGGAATGCGAGGTCTTCGAGCTCCCACTTCAGCTGCCAGATGCCAAGGCGGTTGGCGAGCGGCGCGTGGATATCCGCAGTGAGCTGAGCCAACTCGCGACGCTGCTCGGGCTCGAGCTTGTCGGCCGCGCGCAGGCGCGCAAGCTGGCGCGCGAGCAGAATGAAAACGACGCGCAGGTCGCGGATGATCGCGAGCAGCAAGCGACGCAGTCCTTCCGCATTGCCGCCGCCGCTGCGCGCCTTGTGCAGCGCGCCGACCTTCTCCGCGGCCTGCTGGCCGTCGAGCAGATCGCGCAGGCCGGACGGCAGCTTGGCCAGTGCGACCGGATCGAACGCGATGCCGCTCTGCTGCAGCGTGTGCAGCACGTAGGCCGCCAGCGTTTCGCGATCGAGGTCGAGCGATTCGAGCAACTGCAGCGTGACGAGCATTTCCGCCTCGACGGCGGCGACCTTCGCCTCGGCGCCCGACTGCGCAAGCGCGGACGCGGCCAGCCGCAGTGCCCCGTCGCTGCCCTCCGCGCGCGCGAGCCAGGCGGCAAGCGATGCAGATTTTTGCGGCAAGGACCTCATACGCGAATTCTACCGGCAATGCCGCCGCGACGGTTTCGCGGGATGCACGCGACACGTGTGCAGCGCGCTTGCAAGTCGTTACAATGCCGCCGTCGTTCGAAACGGAAATATCGATATGCGTCGCATCCTCGGCCTCGCCCTGTGCCTCACCGTCCTTTCCGCTTTTGCTGGTGAAACGCCCACTCCCACGCTCGAAGAGCGCATGTCCAAGGACGAATTCCATTCGGCCGGGCTCGACAAGCTCTCGCCCGCCGAACTCAAAGCGCTGAACGGCTGGCTGGCCGGCCACGAGCAGGTGAAGACCGTGCGCGAAGTGGTCACAGCCACCGGCAAGCCGGTGTTCGAGACCGACCAGGGTCAGCGCCAAGTCATCGAAGCGCACATCAGCGGCCGCTTCTCCGGCTGGTACGGCAGCACGGTGTTCAAGCTCGACAACGGCCAGGAATGGAAGCAGGCCGAATCAGGCCAGTTTTCCGGCGGAAGGTACGACGAGCCCAAGGTGAAGATCAAACCGATGCTGCTCGGCAGCTGGTTGATGTACGTCGAGCCCTGCGGCTGCAGCGTGCGCGTCGAACGCACGAAATAGCCGCGCGATTCCGATATGCCGAAACGGATTTCCTGCCATCTTCTGGGTTCGCTGCTCCTCGCCGGTCTCGCCTCGATATCCCACGCGAGCGAGCAGCCGACGCTGCAGGAGCGCATGACGCAGGACGAGTTCCGCGCCGCGGAGCTCGACAAACTCAGCCCGGAGGCGCTCAGGCGCCTCGACGAATGGCTCGCGGCCCATCCGACCACGGTGACGAAACTCGTCACGGCGTCCAACAAGCCGGTCTTTTATCCCGACGACGCCGCGCGCGAGCGCATCGAAAGCCGCATCGAGGGTCTGTTCACCGGCTGGACCGGGAAGACCGTGTTCAAACTGCAGAACGGCCAGGAGTGGACGCAAGTCGAGTCCGGCCGTTTCGACGGCGGCAAGCTGCACAATCCGAAGGTCAAACTCGAGCCGACGATGTCCGGCGGATGGCTGATGTTCGTCAGCGGCTGCGACTGCAACCTGCACGTGGATCGGACGAAGTAGCCGCACCTGCTCCGCGCGCGCGTCCGTTCGACGCGCCGCCGCCTTACAAATCCTCGACCAACTTGTTGAGTCGCTTCGGCGACACGGGCTCGGCCGTCTTCAACTCCTGCGCGAACAGCGAAACGCGCAATTCTTCGATCAGCCAACGCAATTCGTCGAGTCTTGCCGGATCGGCATCGCCGCTGGCCTTGCGCTGCAGATATTCGCGCCAATAGCCGCGTACGGTGAGCATGCGCGCTTGGTCGCGCGTGGCGTCCTGGCGCAGGCGCTCGGCGCGCAGGCGCATCGCCTTGAGATAGCGCGGAAAATGCTGCAAATGGGATTTTTCCACCTTTTGCACGAAGCCCGGATAGACGAGCTCGGTCAATTGCTCGCGCAGGTCGTCGTAGTTCGCCTTGGCGTAGCCGATCAAGGGCGGCTCCAGCCACGGCGTGAAATCGGCGTAAGCAGCGAGCACTTCCTCGACGAGCTGGAGCAGGCCAACCGCGGTCGCGAACAGCTTGCCACCGATGTCGCTTTCGAGCTGACGGAAGGCGGCGCGCGTACGCGCGTTCGTATCCGCCGCGTCGAGCAATTCGTTGAGTGCGGCTTCGACGATGTCCTCACGTAGCTCGTCGACGCTCGCGACACCGGCGTACTTCAACGCCAGGCGACGCTCGATCGGCAGTTGTCGCCGCGCCTGCTTGATTTTCTCGTGCAACGCGCGACGCAATAAGCGGCGCACGCCTTGCACATGCGCATCGTGCGCTTCGTCAGAACGCTCGAACACGCGCAGCGCGACGCTCGCACCGAGATCGACCAGCGCGGGATAGGCGATGAGATTGCCTGCGCTGACGATGCGCTCGGGAATGTCCTCGAAATCGAACTCCGCCACTTCCTCACGCGCGAGTTCGACGTCGGCGCGGCGCGAAAACGCCGCATTCGCCGCGCCGCCCCAGGCGTCGCGAATCGTATCGATATCGCGGCCTTCTGCGAGCGTCTTGCCGTGCTCGTCGTAGACGCGGAAACGCATCGACAAATGCGCCGGCAGTTCGATGCCGGCGAAGTCGCTCGCGGAGACTTCGACGCCGGTCACGCGCTTGAGATAGGCCGCCAGCGCGCCGACCAGCGCTTCGTCGCGCGCTGCTTCCGCCTGCGCGAACGCGCGGGCGAAATCGGGCGCGGGCACGAAGTTGCGCCGCAACGCCTTCGGCAATCCGCGGATCAGTTCGGCCACTTTGTCAGGCAACAGGCCCGGCACGAGCCATTCGCAGCGTCGTGCGGGCACGGCGTTGACGAAGGCGAGCGGCACCTGCAAGGTCACGCCGTCGGCCGCATCGCCCGGGACGAAACGGTAGTCCAGTTTCAACTTGTGCCCGGCGCAATCCAGATGCGTCGGAAAATCGCTCGTGCGCAGGCCCGGTTCGCCGGCCAGCACGTCGTCGAGCGACCAGCGCAGCGCCGCCTGCTCGGCCGCGGAGGCGCGGCGATACCAGGCGTCGAACGCAGCCGCGGTGCTGATGTCCGCCGAGAGTTTGCCGCGCAGGAAAGCGACGAGTTCGTCTTCGTCGCGCACCAAACCGCTGCGCCGCTGCTTGGCCTCGATTTCGTGCGCCTGCTCGAGCACGCGCGCGTTCGCGCGCACACAATCCGCGCGGCAGTCGATATCGCAGCGCGCCAATGCTTCGCGCAGGAACACTTCGTGCGCTTCGGCGGGATTCTGCATGCCGAATTGCACGGTGCGCTTCTCGACCAGCGTCAAGCCGAACAGCGTCACCTGCTCGAACGCGAGCACCGCGCCGCGCTTGCGCGACCAGTGTGGTTCGCGCCAGCTGCGCTTGATCAGATGCGCCGCCTGCTGCTCGATCCATTCGGGCGCGACGTCCGCACATTGCATCGCGTAGACCTTCTGCAGGTCGAGAATCTGGCCGGACAGCAGCCAGCGCGGCGGTTTCTTTGCCAGCGCCGAGCCCGGGAAGATTTGGTAGCGCCGTTCGCGCGTGCCGCGGTATTGGTTCTTTTCGTCGCGCAGGGCGACTTGGGTGGGCCAGCCGGACAACAAACAGCGATGAATCGCCTCGTAGTTATTCGCACTGTAGCCCTCTCCCCCGACACTGTCGGGGGAGAGGGTTGGGTGAGGGGGAGGCGAGGGAGAAGTGGTGTCTTCGAGCAGGAGCAACTGCCGATGCAACTCACGCCACTCGCGCATGCGCAGATACGACAGAAACCGCGCGCTGCACCAGTCACGCAGCTTCGACTGCGTGAGATCCTCGTGCGCCAACGCGTGCGCGTGCCAGAGATTGAGCACGCCGATAAAATCGGACTTCGCATCCACAAATTGCGCGTGCGCGGCATCCGCTGCTTGGCGTGCATCGGGCGGCCGCTCGCGGGGGTCCTGGATCGACAGGAACGCAACGAGGATCAGCAGCTCGCGCGATACGCCGAGGCGCTGCGCTTCGACAAGCATACGTGCAAGCGCAACGTCGATCGGCAATGCAGCCATGCGCCGACCAGTCTCAGTCAGAAGCTTGTCCTCGCCCACCGCACCCAGCTCGGCCAATCGTCTCCAGCCGTCGCCGATCGCGCGCGGATTCGGCGCCTCGACGAACGGGAACCGTTCGACCTCGCCAAGCTTGAGGCTCAGCATTCTCAGGATCACGCCGGCCAGCGAGGAACGCAGGATTTCCGGATCGGAATACTTCGGCCGCGCGTTGAAATCGTCCTCGCCGTACAAGCGCAGACACACGCCGGGACCGACGCGACCGCAGCGACCCTTGCGCTGCTCGGCGGCAGCCTGCGAAATCGGCTCAATATGCAGGCGCTCAAGCTGACTGCGCGGAAGGTAACGCTTCACGCGCGCGGTGCCGGTGTCGATCACGTAGCGGATGCGCGGCACGGTCAGCGAGGTTTCGGCGACGTTGGTCGCGAGCACGATGCGCCGCGCCGCGCCGGGCTTGAACACGCGGTCCTGCTCGGCCGCGGATAGGCGCGCATACAACGCCAGTACCTCGGTCGCGCGGTAGTTGCGCCGTGCGAGGGCCAAGTGCGTTTCGCGGATCTCGCGCTCACCGGAGAGAAAGATCAGCGCATCGCCGCGCGGATCTTCGCGCGTGATTTCGTCGACGGCGGCGATGATCTGCTCGATCTGGCTTAGGTTTTCCTTTTCCGGCGCGGGACGCCAGCGCACCTCGACCGGATAGCTGCGCCCTTCGACCTCGATCACCGGCGCGTTGCCGAAATGCGCGGCGAAGCGCGCCGTGTCGATCGTCGCCGAAGTGACGATCAGCTTGAGGTCGCGGCGGCGCGTAAGCAGACGCTTGAGATAGCCCAACAGGAAATCGATGTTAAGGCTGCGCTCGTGCGCCTCGTCGATGATGATCGTGTCGTAGGCGTTGAGCCACGGATCGCCCTGCGTTTCCGCGAGCAGGATGCCGTCGGTCATGAACTTGACCAGGGTGCGTTCGCTGGCCTGGTCGGCGAAACGCACCTGGTAGCCGACCAGGCTGCCAAGTTCGGTGCCCAGCTCGTCCGCGACGCGACGCGCCACGCTGCGCGCGGCGACGCGGCGCGGCTGGGTGCAGCCGATCAAGCCGGCGCGGCCGCGGCCGGCGGCGAGACAGAGCTTGGGCAACTGCGTGCTCTTGCCCGAACCCGTTTCGCCGGCGAGCACGACGACTTGGTGCTTGCGGATCAGCTCGACGATCTCGTCCGCGCGCGCCGCGATCGGCAGCGATTCCTCGATGCGGATCTCGGGCACGCTCGCTGCGCGCGCCGCATAGCGCGACCGCGCAGCTGCGACGCGCGTGCGCAGGCGCGCGAGCGCCGCGTCGTCGGGCGTACGCGACGCGCCCAGCCGATCGATCTCGCGCAGCAAAGAACGGCGATCGCGCAGCAGGGTGTCGGCCAGCTCATCGCGCAGCGCGGAGAGCGGGGATTCGGGAGAAAGACGAGGTTTCACGCAGCGACAGGAATGCGAAGTCCGATAGATATGGCCTATCGAGCGGATCGCAACAATCAACTTCAATGTGAGATAGGCCGATATTATAGTGGCCTCGCCCTAGCAAAAGGAGTTATCCGATGGCCAAGAACAAGCTGAGTCCGACCCGCATCGACATCGCGCCGAAACTGCGCGAAAAGATGATCGTGCTGCTCAACGCGCAGCTCGCCGACACGCTCGATCTGTACACCCAGGTCAAGCAGGCGCACTGGAACGTGAAAGGCCCCTATTTCATCGCGCTGCACGAATTGTTCGACGATCTCGCCGAGCAGCTCGAAGGCCCGGTCGACGACATCGCCGAGCGCGTTACCGCCCTGGGCGGCGTAGCGATGGGCACCGCGCGCATCGCCGCCAAGACCTCGCGCATCAGCGAACTGCCGCACGACAGCTACGACGGCATGAAGATGGTCGCCCTGCTCGCCGACCGCTATGCCCAACTGGCCAAATCGACGCGTCAGGCGATCGACGCCGCGGACGAGGCCGGCGACGCCGACACGGCCGACCTGTTCACCGGCATTTCGCGTGGGCTCGATAAGTCGTTGTGGTTCTTGGAGGCTCACTTGCAGTGAGCGGTAAGGGGTGAGGAAGTGAGGAGTGAGGAAGAGCAGCCCGCTCCTCCTTTACTCTTTACAGCGCGCCGAAGGCGCGCGACCTCACTCCTCACCAAGCCTTATTTCCTTATGCATTTTCTTCGTGCCCTTTGCGCCCTCCCCGGCCGCCTTTATTGCTTCCGGCAATAAGGGTTTGCCGCATAATAGGCAGATGCCCAGCCTGACCCACCTGCAACGCCTCGAAGCCGAAAGCATCGACATCCTCAGAGAGGCCGTGGCCGAGTCCGAGCGGCCGGTGATGCTGTACTCGATCGGCAAAGACTCCTCGGTCATGCTGCATCTCGCGCGCAAGGCGTTTTTCCCTTCGCGGCCGCCGTTTCCGCTGCTCCACGTCGATACGACCTGGAAGTTCCGCGACATGTACCTGATGCGCGAGCGCATGGCGCTCGAGTCCGGCATGGAGCTGATCGTGCACAAGAACCCCGAAGCCGAAGCGCTCGGCATCAATCCGTTCACCCACGGCTCGGCCAAGCACACGGACATGTGGAAGACGCAGGGCTTGAAGCAGGCGCTGGATCTCTACCGCTTCGACCTCGCCTTCGGCGGGGCACGTCGCGACGAGGAAAAATCGCGCGCCAAGGAACGCGTGTTCTCGTTCCGCTCGGTGCAACATCAGTGGGATCCGAAGAACCAGCGGCCCGAACTCTGGCGCCTGTACAACACGCGCAAAAATCCGGGCGAATCGATCCGCGTGTTTCCGCTGTCGAACTGGACCGAGCTCGACATCTGGCAATACATCTATCTCGAAGATATTCCGATCGTGCCGCTGTATCTCGCCGCCGAGCGCCCGGTGGTCGAGCGCGACGGCATGCTGATCATGGTCGACGACGAGCGCTTTCCGCTCAGCGCCGGCGAGACCCCGCAACAGCGCAGCGTGCGCTTCCGTACGCTCGGCTGCTATCCGCTGTCTGGCGCGATCGAATCGACTGCGGCGACCTTGCCCGCGATCATCCAGGAAATGCTGCTGGCGACCACGACCGAGCGCCAGGGGCGCCTGATCGATCACGACGCCAGCGCTTCGATGGAAAAGAAAAAGGCGGAGGGGTATTTCTGATGATCAGGCCTCTCAAGGTGAAAGGACTAAGCCACGACGGACACGAAGGAATCAAGAACGAGCGGCATTCTTTTTTCCTCTTCGTGTCCTTCGTGTCCTTCGTGGTTCAATCTCCCGCTGTTGATTTTTGTCGCGAATGAACGCTGCAGCCATTTCCACCGACCGCATCCTGATCGAAAACGACATCGAGCAGTACCTGCGCACGCACGAAAACAAGTCGCTGCTGCGCTTCATCACCTGCGGCAGCGTCGACGACGGCAAGAGCACGCTGATCGGGCGCATGCTCTACGAAGCCAAGGCGCTGCTCGACGATCAGATGTCCGCGCTCGAAGCCGATTCCAAGCGCATCGGCACCCAGGGTGACGACCTCGATTTCGCCCTGCTCGTCGATGGGCTTTCAGCCGAGCGCGAACAGGGCATCACGATCGATGTCGCGTATCGATTTTTCTCGACCGACAAGCGCAAGTTCATCGTTGCCGACACGCCGGGACACGAGCAGTACACGCGCAACATGATCACCGGCGCGTCGAGCGCCGACCTCGCCGTGATCCTGATCGACGCGCGCAAGGGCGTGCTCACGCAGACGCGGCGGCACAGCTATCTGGTCTCGCTCGTCGGCATCAAGCATGTCGTGCTCGCGATCAACAAGCTCGATCTGGTCGGCTACTCGGAAAACGTCTTCAACGAGATCGACCGCGAATACCGCGCCTTCATCGAGCGCCTCAACGGCAGCATCGGCCAGGTCACGAGCATTCCGCTCTCGGCGCTGCGCGGCGACAACATCATCGAGGCGAGCGCGAACACGCCTTGGTACACCGGACCGAGCCTGCTCGAATTTCTCGAAAACGTGCGCGTCAATTCGATCTCGACGAAGACGCCGCTGCGCATGCCAGTTCAGTGGGTCAATCGCCCGAACCTCGACTTCCGCGGTTTCAGCGGGCGCCTTCTCGGCGGCACAGTCAAGCCGGGCGACCCGGTGCGCGTACTGCCGTCGGGCAAGACCTCGACCGTCGCGCGCATCGTCAGCCTCGACGGCGACAAGGCGGAAGCGGTCAGCGGCGAATCAGTCACGCTGACGCTCGCCGACGAAATCGACATCAGCCGTGGCGACGTGATCTGCTCCGCGCACGACCCGGCCGGTCTCGCCGACCAGTTCGAAGCGACGATCGCCTGGATGGCGGAAGAGCCGATGCTGCCGGGCCGCTCCTATCTCGTGAAGATCGGCGCAAGCACGGTCGGCGGATCGATCTCGAAGCCGAAGTACGTGGTCGAAGTCAACACGCTCGACCATCTCGTGGCGAAAACGCTCAACGTCAACGAGGTCGGCGTATGCACGCTCACGCTCGATCGTTCGGTCGCGTTCGATCCTTACGCGGACAATCGCGACATGGGCAGCTTCATCGTCATCGATCGATTGACGAACCACACCCTCGCGGCGGGTACACTGCATTTCGCCCTGCGCCGCTCGCAGAACATCCACTGGCAAGCGGTCGAAGTCGACAAGGCGGCGCGTGCGCGGCTCAACGGTCACAAGCCTTGCGTGCTCTGGCTCACCGGCCTGTCGGGCAGCGGCAAATCGACGATCGCGAACCTGGTCGAGCGCAAGCTGCACGCGCTCGGCGTGCGCACTTATTTACTCGACGGCGACAATGTGCGCCACGGCCTCAACAAGGACCTGGGCTTCACCGCCACGGACCGCATCGAGAACATCCGCCGCATCGGTGAAGTATCGAAGCTGATGGTCGACGCGGGCCTGGTGGTGCTCACTGCGTTCATTTCACCGTTCCGCTCCGAGCGCCAGCTCGCGCGCGATATGGTCGGGAAAGACGAATTCATCGAAGTCTTCGTCGACACGCCGCTCGCCACCGTCGAACGCCGCGATCCGAAGGGCTTGTACAAGAAGGCGCGCCGCGGCGAGTTGAAGAACTTCACCGGCATCGATTCGCCGTATGAGGCACCCGACGCACCCGAGCTGCATCTGGAAACCGAGAAGCTCAGTGCCGATGCCTCGGCCGAACGTATCGTCGCGGAGCTGCGCGCACGCGGCGTGCTCGGCCTGCACGCCTGACAGCGCTACTTCGATAGCGCCTTGCGCAGCGCGGACAGGCCGCGATCGATCATGGCGAGGTCGACCGCGCCGAATCCGAAGATCAGACCGGTGCGCGTTTCCGGCCCAAGAAAATAGCGGCTGAAGCTGTGCAGCTTGATGTTGGATTGCGACAGCGTCTGCGTCGCTCGCTCGAGATCGAGCGGCGTGCGCGCGTCCGCGCTGACATGCATGCCGTACAGCGAAGGAATCGGCACAAGCCACTCGTCGAGATCGGTCGCCAGCCGTTCGTACAGGCGCTTGCGCCGCCGCTCGTACAACAGGCGCATCTTGCGCACGTGGCGTGTGAGATGGCCCTCGTCGATAAACGCAGCAACGCCCATCTGCAGCGGCGTCGGGCAATGCCAATCGAGACAATTCTTCGCCGCGACCAGCGTGCGCATCGCCCACTCGGGCGCAACGATGAAGCCGAGGCGCAGGGTCGGTAGCATGCA
>Ga0209233_1000705_pt1 | contig 15603 bp, 7 predicted proteins | sample AraplaCL_Cvi_mCL_FD_184269 | JGI IMG/M metagenome (GOLD analysis project Ga0209233, IMG submission 184269) | Arabidopsis root microbial communities from the University of North Carolina, USA - plate scrape CL_Cvi_mCL (SPAdes) (version 2) | ecosystem: Host-associated > Plants > Roots > Endosphere ...
AGGGGCGTTGGTAAAGCGTCGCCATTACTTTGCCAAACTCGACAAGCGGGATCAGTTCCTGAAAAAGATCCGTTGTAACGATCTGCACTTTACCAAGCAATTTCAATTCGTCAAGCGCCTTGAGGACGGGCATGCTGTTTGCTGTGCTTAGGTATATACCTCGCGGATGTTCCTTGCCGCGCATCAGAGTAAGCGCTTGTTGGTACGCCTGCTTGGGTTGTTCATGACTTTCCAGCGCTGGCAGCAACATCAGATGCGGAGCCTGTACTGCAAGCGTAGCTGCAAAGCCACGTAGCTTTTCCGCGTGGTCCATGGTGTATAGATCCCCACTGAATACGGCTACGTTCGACCGCTGTGGCAGCTTCATTGCCAGCAACTCTGCTGCGATGGAGCCACTGACGTAGGCATGTGCTGCTACGGATCCCATACGGTCAGTATTTGGTGCATCGCTTCCCACGCACATCATGGCAGTGCCATTGCGCGAGAGTGTACGGATCAGCGAGTCAAATTTGCGTGTGTCGCCGGGCAGAAAGATGATGCCGTCATAGTGCCGCTTCAGTGCGCGTTCAAACGCTTCCACATCTCCCACGCCCAACCGCGGATATTCGTGAAACTCCAAGGACACCTGAACGCCAACCGTTGCGGCTGCCGCGGCACGAATGCCGGCGCGTACAGGATCGAAGAAATGTGAGATGTGCTTCGGCAGAATCGCTGCAATTGACAGTTTGCGATTCAGTTTCAGAGCCTGCGCCGCAAGGTTGGGTGTGTATCCCATCCGCTCTGCCATCTGCAGCACGCGCGTCTTCGTCTTTTCGCTAACGCCGGTTCGGCCATGCAACGCGCGGTCCACCGTACCAATGGACACATTCAGTGCCTGCGCAATCTCTTTGATCCCAGCGGTTCCTTTTGGTTCAGACATGTTCTTCCTTGCTCACATGCAATTGACGAGAGATGGGAGACATTGTCTCACTTCGCTACAGAAGATCGTTCGGAATTTCTCCATTACGATGTTGACTCGAAGAAATTCGCTTTCTGCTGGTCCATTTTCGAGCCTACGCGTCACTTATTTTTACTGGCGTCCGAGGGCACGCTCGATTTGCTCCAGGCTACGTCCCTTGGTCTCAGGTACAAAAAAGAACACCAGAGCCCAACCCAAGAGGCAGATCACACCATAGGTACGGAAGATTCCGCCTGTTCCCAATACCTTGTTCAACAGCGGAAAAGTATAGGTGAGTGCAAATGAAGCAAGCCACAACGCGCTGACCGCCGCGGAGACGGCCTGCGAACGAACGCGGCTGGGAAAAATTTCTGCGATCAATACCCACGTCACCGGGGCAAGTGTTAGCGCATAACAACCGATGGCGCTGAGGGTCAGAATCAGGATCGTGATGGCTGGCCAGTGGGCTGCATAGGCAAACGAACACGCCAGATGTGATATGCCAATGCCAATACATCCAAGCAGCATCAACCAACGACGTCCCAGGCGGTCTACTAATAGCATTGCGATGATAGTGAACACCAGGTTGATTGCCCCAGTGATGACGATGTTCAGCAGAATGTCATTCGCACCATAGCCAGCGCTCCGATAGACATCTGCGGCGTAATTGAAGAGAACGTTGATACCCGTCCACTGTTGCAATACGGCCAACGCAATACCGATAAGGACGATGCGGCGCACAGGCTTCCGCAGCAGTTCGCCCCACGTGGAACGTCCGGCGGCACTCTCTGCATTGATGACTCTCTCAATATTGAAGCATTCGGCAGCTGCATAGGAACTGCCACCAATTTTCGTCAGCGTTTTCAACGCTTCTTCGCTGCGTCCGCGAGCCAAGAGCCAGCGCGGGCTCTCCGGTATAACGAGTGATGCCATGGTAAAGACCAGTGATGGAATCACCACTGCTGTAAACATCCATCGCCAGCCATACTGGACATTCCATGATGCCATCAGTTGCGCTGCACTCAAGCCCGAAGGAATAGGACGCGCGATGAGCCAGTTCACAATCTGTGCCAACAAAATGCCAATGACAATTGCAAACTGGTTGAGGCTTACCAAGCTGCCGCGAAGATCTGCGGGACTGATCTCGGCAATGTAAAGCGGCGAAACATTGGAAGCAAGGCCGATGGCAACACCGCCAACGATGCGCCATATGATGAAAGCCGACAGCGTGTAGGACCATCCAGTAAGTGCCGAAGAGATGGCAAACAATACTGCTGCAACAAGCAGAATGGGTTTGCGTCCCAGCCGCTCCGCAAGGGAACCCGCCGCAAGCGAGCCGACGAGACACCCAACAAGAGCGCAACTGTTCACCCAACCTATCAGCGAAGGGGACACGAGATGAAAGTACATTTCATAGAACTCTCGCGCGCCACCGATGACAACCCAGTCATAACCGAAGAGAAGGCCGCCAAGCGCCGCTACTACCGCAATGATCCAGACGTAGAAGCTGCGTTCCGCCGGCACAAGGATCGAAGACTCGGTTGTGTGTATGACCGGCCCTTGCATGCTCAGCCTTCTTCCGCTGAAAGCGTCGCGAGAAGATCAATCGCACCAGTATGGCTGCGATCCTGTGCGGCCACATCTTCCAGAAGATGCTTCGCGTGCTCCTTGTTGCCCAATCCAAGCTGTGCCTGCGCATGCAGAAAGCGTGCCGTGATGTTTTGGCGTTGCTTCAGGTCTTCCTCAAAGAGGAGCATTGCCGGAAGCGATGTCGCGAAGTAATCGATCTTCGGTGTTTCCGTCTCGAGCTTCGATGCATAGGCATCTATTGCACGGAAGAGATCGGTCGCTTCTCGTTCGCGTCCCAGTGCACGTAAAGCCATGGCAGTCCAGTATGTGGTTTCAGAGATGGATTGCACCTGCATCTGTTGAAAGTCACCCTTCTGATTGGCCGCTCGTTCGAAAGCGATGATAGAGCGTGCGGTATCTCCCGCAGTCGCGAGTGCAATCCCCATCCAGTAATCAATCATGCTTAGGTTCATCAAAAGGTGCTTAGCTTCACTGAGGTTCTGCGGTGGGTTTGCCGCCAGTTCCAGCAGAGCGACTGCAGCGGGAGCATTCCCGTCACTGAGAGCTTTTTGTGCCAGCAGAAGATTGGAGCGGACATATTGCGTCAGTACCTGGCCTTCGCCGCCTTCCCAGGGACCAAAGCTGCGGCTCAATAGCAAGTCAAGCGCGCGAGCGGGCTGGTCAGTGCTATTCAAGAGTGTGGCCAACTCATTCGAAAGGTCATCGCGCTGCTCTACCAAATCTGTGTGATCGAGAAGATTCTTTAGGCGATCTTCCAGCGATACACCAATGCGCTTCCATAACTGATCCTGTTCATATGCGATGCGTGCATCCTGTGGGGCAAGCGCGCGTGCGCGTGCAAATGCGTCAGCGGCACCTTCTGCATCATGCTTCACATTGAATCGTGCGAAGCCAAGATTACGCCAAGGAGTTGGGAAGTCAGGATCAAGTTCCTTGGCACGGTCCCAGTGTTCCATCGCTTCGTTGTAACGGCGACGGTCATACAGAAGATTGCCAAGATAGTAGTGCGCATGTGCATCAGCAGGATTCTCAGCGATGGCGCGTTCCAGTAGCAGTAACTCTTCCAGACGACTGGGGAAGACATAAGACGGATCGGCTGCAACAGCCCTTTGTCGCATTGCTGTGGACTCGTCTATGCGACCAAGCTGGCGGAGGATATCGGCACGCAGATAGAAGCGAAGCGTGACACCGCCGTCAAAGTGATCCGGAACATCGTCGCCAATTGCCTGAAGCGCTTCCTCCAGCAGACCTGCACGCATCCAGTCGAACGCCATATCAATCTGCTGTTGTGCATTGGCCGGTCCATGTCCGGATTCCAGAAAGCGGCTCATCCCATCCAGCGGATCCAGCGTGCGCACCTGTGCAATCAGCGCCGCGGCTTCGCTGGATCGATTCAACCGCTGCAGCACAATAGCCTTCAGATTGAGCGCATTCAAATTGTCACCGTCGGCAAGCAATGAACGGTCAAGGTGATCAAGCGCCTTCGTCCATTCCTTGCGCGTACAGTCAATTTCGGCAAGCCGATGATAGCCCGCTCCTCGCCACGCCGCGTTCCATGTGCTCTTGTAAAAGGCATCATAGGCTTCGTCGAATCGATCCTGGTATCGCAGCACAAGCCCGAGATTGTAGTAAGGCTCACCGTCGCTCGGGTTTGGGTTGCGCCTCGTTAAACGGGCAATGGAGGTGCGCAGGTACTTCTTTGCGATGTCAAATTCACCTCGTCGCGTGTAGGAGCGACCAAGCGCATGATTTGAACGGCTGTCACCAGGATCGCGACGAATGGCTTCGAGCCAATATGGTTCCGCGGCACGTGTGGGATGACGATATTGCTCCAGATGGAGGCCGTTCAGAAAAAGCTCGTCACTGCTTGTTACGTCCTGCGGCAGCGGTGGTTCAGTAGCTTCATCAGGTTGTTCCGCAGGGATGATCTTTGCAGGGATATATCGCATGAACACGTGGTCGTCTTGCGAGACGCGGACCTCAAGTTCATTAATGGCGCAGTCGATAGCAGTGTGGAAATGACGAGGTTCCTGTGCCAGAAGGTCAGCATCCCAGGCTGTCAGTTCTATGCCTTCGCGTAGCAGAGAAATTCTGCTTGAAGGACGATCTGAAGTGACCTGCAGGTGAACAGTAACGTCGTGTGAATTGATTTCCAGGCGCAGTGCTCCATCCAGGTTTGCGAAATCCGGCGTGCCGATGGCACTGACGGGATACCAAAACTGACTGAAGGTTTTCGTCTCCCCTGGAGCTAGAAAGCTGAAGTCGGGCTGGTTGTCGGTGTAGACGCCCGACATTAGTTCGATGTACGGCCCATCATTATCTGTCAGGCTGCGATCCCACGCATATCCGAATTCGTGATTGCCCCATGTCCACTGCTTCTTACCGGGAGAAATATGGTGGTTCGCATAAGCTACGGTACCGGCGTCTGCTACATGGTCGTAACCTCCAAAGAAGTCTTCGCGCGAACCAACGATCATGTAACTGGTAGGAACCGGGATATTCGCGTACCAGCCAAGGTCGTTCGCCGGGTACGAACCATCGGGCAGGAAGTGGGAAGGAAGTTCGTCCGCAGGGACGCCGGTGCGAGCGCGCTCGCCATAATCCACGCCGTAGTAAAGGCCTTTACTCAACGGATATTCCGTGACAGCACGCTTGGCGTGGTCCGCTGCAAATCGTACGTCATGCGGGAAGAACGATTGGTACTTCTCATGCACGCGCGTCGCGACGTTTGCCCACCATAAGAACGTCTGAGTGTCTTGCGTGCGGTTATAGAGGCGAACCTTCACCTCCACATAGGCCTTGCCCGGATAGAGGCAGATACCATGCATGCCCTTCATCCGGACCATTGGGTCGTGGTCACTGCACCAGATGGTCACTGATCCGTCATCAGATCTCTCGATAGATACTTCCACCGGCATAAAGGTGGCAGGGCGATGATGCTGCGGCCAGTTGAACTCAACTCCGCCGGAAATCCACGGCCCTGCAAGACCTACGAGAGCAGGCTTAATTACGTTTTGGCGATAGAAGAAGTCGTAGCCCGTCCGCTTGTCCAGACCAATATGGATGCGGCCGCCAATTTCTGGCATGACCATCAGACGGAGAAATTCGTTCTCAATGTGGACAGCTTGCCAAGGACGCATCTCTGGTTTCGTCGAGATCGAGTCAATGACTGGCAGGGGATACACGCGTCCGCTGCTACCCTGATACACGCGCTTTTCCAAGAACAGTGGGTTCTTGTCTGGTTGCGCCGGCAAATAGGTGAGCATGTCCACCGGCTCGCTCCATGCCTTCACTTCACCTTGCTCCGATGATGGCGCAGTTGGCAATTGAAGCTTTCCCGGCGTGACGGAGGCGGGCGACGTCTTTTGAGTAAGGATCCGATACGTCATCAATTCAGAAACCTTCCCAGAGAGGCAAAATCGATAGAAGCAATTCAACAGAATCAATCGAGAAACTTGACATTATTGCTGCCGTGTACGTTACCGTTAGCTGACTATAGGGGCCACCCTCCGCATGTGTCAAGAAAAAAGCTGGATCGTTTCAGTCTCGGTACGCTAAAGCCCAGCAATCCTTGCTCGGTGCCGACAAACGCCGATAGCGGAGTAGACGGATTACTTCCGCTATGCCTCTATATGGGGCTAGTCAGGTGCTCGGAGTGTCGCGAGTGCTGGATCTGGATCGTAGGACGTATGGAACGGTAAATGAACGCGTACCGTCGTCCCATGATTCGCTCCCTGTTGGCTCTCTAATTCGATCCGTCCTCCGTGCCCTTCCACAAACTGCTTGGCTATAAACAAGCCGATACCCGTTCCTATAGCGCTCCGTGTTGTGAAGAAGGCGTCGAAGACCTTGGGAATGTCCTCTTGGGCTATTCCCACGCCAGTGTCCTTGACGGTCATAACGACGCCACCATCGAACTCGCGGGAGTCTTCGACAGCGAGCAAAAGGGTTCCCCCAGAAGGCATCGCATATACCGAATTGGCGATCAGGTTCGATATGACCTGCATCATCTCTCCGCGACGCACCACCACCTTCGTTGTGGAGTCTAATGCTTTTTCGATCGTGATTACATGCGTCGCGCAGCGGGGTTCATAAACCGTGATCGCATGTTGGATCAACTCTGAAACCGAGACCAGGCTCGCTGCTGCGTGCTCACGATAGAACCCAAGAGTCTGCTTCGCTATATGAGAGACACGGGCAATTTCCGCTTCTGCGGCTGCCAGGTATTCAAGCCCTGATGGATAGGTGATGAACGGACGAAGAAGATACAGAAGATTGGTTACGGCTTCGAGAGGATTGTTGACCTCGTGAGCAATAGTCGATGCCATCCGGCCCACGGCAGCCATCTTCTCGGCCTGGAGGAGTGATTCCTCCATCCTCTTCCGGCCGGAAATATCCCGCAGGATTTTGGAAGCGCCGATCACCTTGCCGTTTTCATCTTTAACCGGAGATACGGTTAGAGAGACATTGATCCTGCGGCCGTCTTGTGAGACTACGGTCTCGAAATGCTCGATGCGCTCTCCTCGGCGTATCTTTCCGATGATGACCGGTTCATCGGAATGAAGTTCTGGGGAATCAGCGTCAAAATCGATTTGCCGATGATCTCCTCGGCGTTATATCCGAACATGCGCTTGGCACCGAGATTCCAACTCGTAATAATCCCATCGAGGTTCTTGCTGAGGATTGCATCATCCGACGAATCGACAATCGCAGCGACAACAGCGAGGCGTTTCGCATCGAATTCGGAGATGAGCGTTGGATTCATTCGGAGAGTCTTTTAGCGTCATCTATTAAAACAGTTGGCCCGAAGTTTGAAAACGAAGTCCTCCGACTACTGCATTTTAGGCGCCGCGAGCCTCCCCGAGCGTCCAGCCAAAATTTAGTCCACCCCGCTTAAGTTGGTGTCGTCCAATTCAACTTTGATCGCGGCTGGTGAATTACAGATCACCGCATGATGATTTAGCCTGATCACTATCAATTTTCACGTTGCTGATCTCGCCCTGAGGTGCTCTGTGGTGCGGGCGTGGCATCGCTGTCAGTCATTCACGGATAGTACGAGGGAGAATCATGCCTGATCTTCACGCGGCCCCATGGTCTTTGAAGCCTTTGCTTCGAGGTGCTTCTACGGCCTTAGTCTTGGCTCTTATGTTTCGTTATGGTTCCGCCCAGCAGCCACTGCAGACGTTAATTGTTGGCGTAGATCATCGCCATACGCAATCGCTGAATGGTGACTGGCATTACCTAGTGGAGCAGCCGCCTGCTCGCGAACTGTACGACGATAAAGGCAACGTGCGCGATGGTGGCTATGCACAGAATAGTCATCCGAACATCACGTCAGGTCCTCACAACTCAGAGTATGACTTCAGCACCGCTCCGACGCTGAAGGTGCCAGGAGACTGGAACACCCAAGATCCGACACTTTCCCGTTTTGAAGGCGTTGTCTGGTATGAGCGAGATGTTCCGATGGCGCCGAAACCGGGAACGCGCACATTTCTGCACGTGGGCGCAGCGAATTACCGTTCGTTCGTTTGGGTAAATGGCAAACGTATTTGTCAGCATGAAGGTGGCTTCACGCCGTTCGACTGCGAGGTGACAGGAGCTGCGCATGCAGGCTCCAATGCAGTGGTGATTGCCGTGGATTCAACCCGTTACAGGGACGACATCCCCAGCGTGTCCTATGACTGGTTCAACTATGGCGGCATCACGCGCGATGTTTCGCTCGTCACAGTACCGACTTATTTCATTGACGACTATGACGTTCATCTGCAGCATGGCACTACGTTCTCAGCGCAGGATGCGCGGACGCTCACTGGCTATGTCCATGTACAGGACGCTCCTGCTGGAACATCGGTGAAGCTGCAAATCCCCGAGGCAGGAGTGGAGAAAACACTCACGACCAATGCGGACGGGCGAGCTGAGTTCACGGTCAATGCCACCAACCTAACCTTGTGGTCACCTGCATCACCCAAGCTGTATCGGGTTGTCCTTGCATCGGGTACGGATGAGGTGACTGATGACATAGGCTTCCGTGATGTTCGTGTGGATGGCACGAAGATTCTGTTGAACGGCAAAGCGGTTTTCCTGCAGGGAGCGAACGTGCATGCGGAAGCGCCGGTCCGGGGTGGCCGCGTCACGACGGATGAGGACGTGAAGAATCTGTTCAGCATGCTCCAGCAGATCAATGCCAACTTTGCGCGTCTCTGTCACTATCCTCACGATGAACGCATGGAACGATACGCGGATCGAACAGGGATTATGCTGTGGTCCGAAATTCCTCTGTGGCAGCGCATCTCTTTCGACAAGAGCGATGTCTATGACAAGGCGGTGATCATGTTGCACGAGATGATTCGACGCGATCGCAACAAGGCGTCGGTCTTACTTTGGTCCGTATCGAATGAGACGCCGAATAATCCGGTGCGGACGAAGTTCCTCACCGATCTGGCAAACGAGGCGCGCCACACAGATCCCACTCGCCTGATTACCTCGGCGTTGATCGGGCCAAAAGTGAGCGAGGATCAGGTCCGTCAGGATGATCAGCTCATGCAGGCCTTGGATGTAGTGGGTCAGAACGAATACATCGGATGGTACGAGGGGCAGCCGGAAGATGCGGACCACAAGACGTGGACATTCTCAGTGAACAAGCCGTTGATCTTTTCAGAGTTTGGAGCGGAAGCCAAGTACGGGAACCACGGAGGCGACCATGATCGCTGGACGGAAGAACAAGAGGCCAATGTCCTGGAACATCAGTTCGCGATGATGCGGAAGATCCCACAGGTGAGGGGAGTAACCCCATGGGTTCTGATGGATTTCCGGTCTACAACACGTAACATTCCGAAGTTGCAGGATGGATATAACCGCAAAGGCCTATTCTCCGAACGCATGGAAAAGAAGAAGGCAGCGGACGTAGTCCGAAAGGCTTACGCGGAACACACCATCGGAAAAGCAGAATAACGATACCTGCAAAAAGGGAGCGGCTCCAAGAGCCGCTCCCTTTTTTGCGTTTGTGGTCGTTTGGTTAGAACAGAATTCGTGCACCAAGCTGCATTTGCCGCGGCGGGAATGCAGACGAAATCGTGCCGAAGTTACTGCTGCTGGTGTTCAGATTCAGGCCGTTAAAGTTTGTGCGGTTCAGAACGTTGAACATATCAGCCTGCAACTTGAGCCGTGCGATCTCTCCAAATGGGAACACCTTGGAAAGCGTTGCGTCGGTCTGTGCCAGACCCGGCCCAACTACACCGCCCACGGGCGCATTGCCGTAGTGATTGGCCTGAGCCTTCGGGGTGGTCACGTAGGGTTTTGAGCTGTCGTTGCAGGTACCGCCGTTGCCGTTGTTCAGATAGCCGCAGAGGCCCGCGTGGGCGTTGTATACGCGCCCCTGTCCCGGGACGTAATCAGCACGGACTGTGCCGAGCTGAATGGTGGACGTCTGCTGGATGGTGTAGTACGCACCGCTTTGAAGCCGTGCGACACCGCTGAGCTGCCAACCACCTGCGACCTCACGCAACAGGACGTTGTGACCTTTCAACTCCGGAGCCTGCAGCGTGAAACTTGCAACGAACGCATGGCGGCGATCGTTCGAAAGGGGGCCGTAGTTGTATGCGAGATCACGCCAATTTTCCAGCGTGATGTTGTTTCCCGAGGAGTCTCCCAGTGCCTTCGAATAGGTGTATGAGAGAGTGGTTGTGATGGCGCCGCTTCGCTTGGAAGCAAACAACTGCAAAGAGTTGTAGTTGTAGTTGGAGTCGAATCGGTTTGAACTAATTCCGTTGAACCCCTTGTAGGGATTAAATGCGGCAATCGACGAATTCGGTGACGCAGAATTCTGGTTAGCAAAGACGGGCGCCAGATCGGGGATATTGATGTTGGGCTGACGCAACTGGTGATGTGCCACGCTTCCTACGTAGCTGGCTTCCACCAGAATCTTGTCTGGCAGTTGCCTCTGGACACCCAAGCTGTATTGCCATGTATAGGGTGACTTACCCTGAGGGTCTACAGCATTGATCCCGGCCTGCAGTCCCGTACTCGATGCAGAAAGTGAGTTGAGTGTCGCGAGGTTGCCGACGCCGAATTGCGTGTTCTGCAGGAAGGGCGGCAGATTGAGCTGGCTGAAAACCAGATTGCCTTGTGGACGATAGTAGAAAAGGCCCGCGCCACCTCGGATTGAGGTCTTGTCATCCGCGGCATAGGCAAAGCCGAAGCGCGGTCCAACAGCCCCATTCATCTTGTAGAATCCGCGAGGCGCACCTGCGGGAATCAGGCCGAAGAGAGCAGTGTTTACATTTGGCACCCTCTGCTGTTGGTCCTGGGGCACGCCATTGCCGACGCGGATAAGACCGTTGTACGGATTGCCTACTCCAGGATTGGCCAGTGTGCCGCTTGGCGTCACGGCCACGGCATTGGCGGAGTTATAGACCGCGGGATCAAAATTGGTCATGTTGTTTCCTTGGGCGTAGAACGGCTGGAGCCACTGGTATCGAAGCCCAAGGTCAAGGCTCAGATTCCTCGAAACACGCCATTGATCCTGTACGAAGCCCTCAATCTGATTGAAGCGGAAATGGCCTACAGGGTCTGCACTGTTCTCTGAATACGATTGGAAGTTGCCCAGGAAAGCATCCGACAAGGAATAGCACGTGGTATTGAAGGTCGACTGACCGCAGTTGCTGGAACGGGCGGTGGCAGTTCCGTTCTGGTTAAACGTTACTGTTCCGGTGTAGTTGGAGCGGCCATTCTGATCGACGCGGTCTCGGATATAGACTGCGCCGAACTTCATATTGTGATTGCCTTTCAGATACGTGACACTGTCTGCGACCTGAATGTCAGTGGATGGTGACATGAGCGAGAAGTTTGGTCCCTGGAAGCCGGCAAAGTTGCTGATGTTTCCGATTGGAATACCGTTTGGATATGGGCCCACACCTGGATAAAGCTTGTTGAAGGCAAACCCATAGGTCTCACGCTTCCAGTTGTTGCCATACGGCGGGATGCGCTGCGCAGCCCAACTGGCGTTCGCCTGTACCTGATTGATCAGGTTCTGGCGAATGGTCCAGGTTTCGCTGATGAGATAGCTCTGTCCCGGGCGGTTACGCGTCGTTGGTGTGGTGTTGAGAATACCGCTATTGGAAAAAGTGCCATAGGGATCGATCAGCGTGTTCTGATCGTGAATCCAACGGGCAAACAGCGAGTGCTTCTGGTTGATAACGTAATCCACCCGCACGAGGTCTTGGTGGAAGTCCAAAGGGTTGGAAGGGGCAAGCGTCAGATTGTTCGAGGGAACGCCGCCATCGCGATAGCTTAACCCGCCAGCAATGATCGTTTTGTAGATGTTCGAAATTGCTTTTCCATCGACCGACATCAGCGACGAGATGTTGTTGTTCGGTATCGGCGTAGCTGTGCCTGGGTAGTACAACTGGCCAAAACTGCCGCTGACGGCCGAACACGTACCTGCACCGTTGAACGTTCCGGGGTTTCCGGCAGCGTCTTTTGACGCGGAGCAAAGGGCACTAAAGTCACCATTCAACATGGCTGTTGTCGGAACGGTAAAGGTGGTGGCGTTGGCCTGCTGACGTAGCCGCTTCCACTCTTCTCCTACGAAAAAAAAGAGCTTATCGCGGAGGATGGGACCGCCAACGAAGAAGCCGAAATCGTTATAGATCAGCTGCGTCTTCTTGCGGGCGATATAGTTCGTTGCATCCAGGTAGTTATTGCGATGGAACTCAAAAGCGCCACCATGAAATGCATTCGATCCGCTCTTTGTGACGATATTGAAGGTCGGTCCCTGAGTGCGTCCGTATTCCGCAGAGGAGTTTGAGGTATTGATTTTGACTTCGCTGATGAAATCGGCGCCCACATTATTCATCAGCGAACCGTTGGATCCCGCCACCTGGTTGTAGGCTCCGTCGACAGTAAGATTGTTGGAGTCCGAGCGGTTTCCGTTGATCGTCTGATTGTTTGAAGCGAGAGATGTTGTAACCGCGAAGATGTCGGGATTGGTCACCACTGCGCCGGGCACGAGCGTGAGCAACTGAGTGTAGTTGCGTCCGTTCAATGCCAGGTTCTCAACTTGTTTGGCGTCGATGACTCGGGAAACCTCACCGGAGGTGGTGTTCAGCGTTTCAATTGCGCCGCCTTGCACCTCGACTACTTCGGAAAGCTCGCCGAGCTGCATGGAGAAGTTCGAGGTCACCTTCGCATCGGCAGTGATGGTGACATTGGATTGCTTTGCTTCGCGGAAGCCGGACTGCTTGACGGAGATGACATATTCGCCGATGGGAATGTTGGTGACGATGTAGCTTCCGCCGGAATCGGATGTTGCTGTGCGTGTCGCTTTGGTCGTGACCGAAGTGATAGAGATGCTCGCGTTAGGGATGGCGGCTCCGGTCTGGTCAGTGACAACGCCTGAGATTTGACCGAAGCTGCTTTGAGGGTGCGCTGAGGCACTTATCAGAAGCAGTGGACTTACGAGTGCTACTGTGCACCATAAACTGCGTGGTGTGGACATATAGGGGCTCTCCTAAAATGGGCGCAGAAAATTGAAACGTTTTTTAGCTACGCCAATTTACGCTCACGAAAGAGAGACTGCAACACTGATGTCGTCTGAAGCCTGAGCTGCTATGCAGAAGTGAAGATTGCTTGATCTATTTGGGAATTATGCGTCCGGGCACACGCTATTCCGGTGATTATTTTCTTGTTTCGGCCTCGGCTTTGAGGGAGGGTGGTTTCTTCCATGCGGTGCGCGAGTTTACGAACGGAAAGCGACACAGAGAACCGTCTCGTCAAGGTCACTCCTAAACGCTTTCGACTCTGACGCAATCCGAAGTGGATGTGCTGGTTTCGTTTCGGAAACCCCTTTGCCAAGGGCAACATTTGACCTTACAGCAACGACTGCGAAGCGCTTAACGCATTGACGGCGCCCCATGCAAATCAACGGTTTTCGATTGCATAAGGAGCCGCCAAAAACGCGAGCTGCATATGTCATGCGCAGCGATTCAGAGCTCGCCTTTCTTCATCTGGGTCACGGCATAATCGCAGGCTCGCGCAGTCATTGCCATGTAAGTGAGCGACGGATTCTGACAGGCTGACGATGCCATGAATGATCCGTCGGTCACAAACAGGTTGGGAACGTCATGTGCTTGGTTGTGCGAATTCAGCACAGAGGTTTTCGGATCGCGTCCCATGCGGGCGCTGCCCATTTCGTGAATACATTCGCCGGGGATTGAGGGCACGGTGCTCAGTTCAATGTCCTTTACGCCAGTGGCTTCGAGCATCTCGGCTGCGGTGACCTGTGCATCCTTGAAGATTGCAAGCTCGTTTGGTCCCCACTTGTGATTGACCTTGATGGTTGGAATGCCCCACGCGTCTACCTTGTCGTGGTTTAGTTCCATGTAATTGCTGTGGTTGGGAAGACATTCTCCCCACGCGCCGATGTTGATATGCCATGGGCCCGGCTCCCGCAGAGCGTTCTTAAATTCGACGCCGAAGCCTGGTGTGTCTGCGCCTCGCGACCAGTTTTGGCGGGAGGCTCCTCCCTGGAAACCGTATCCGCGCACGAAGTCAGGGTGCTTGTCGTGGATGTTACGAAAGCGGGGGATATAGATGCCGTTTGGCCGGTTGCCCAATTGCACGTGGTCTTCGTAGCCCGGCAACCTTCCGCTGGCACCACTATGGAAGATGTGGTCCATCAGATTGTGTCCCAGCTCTCCGCTTGAATTTGCAAGTCCATTTGGGAACTCGGAGGTAGCCGAGTTCATGAGGATGCGCGCCGATTCAAGTGTGGATGCGCAAAGGAAGATCAGCTTTGCGTGGAACTCCATTGTCTGGCGAGTATCAGCATCGATGATGCGAACACCGGTGACACGGCGCGTTGCCGGATCGAAGATCAAGCTGTGCACCACGCTCATGGGGCGCAACGTGAGCTTTCCGGTGGCTTGTGCCGCGGGCAATGTGGAATGGATGCTGCTGAAGTAAGACCGTGTAATACAGCCGCGAGCGCACGGGCCACACTGGTGGCATGCGTAGCGGCCCTTATGATCTACCGTCAGAATCGCGGTTCGGCCAATCGTCACTTTGCGCTGTGGGAACTTCGCCTCGACTGCGTGCTTCATTGCAATCTCACCGCAGTTCATTTCGAAGGGAGGAAGGAACTTGCCGTCAGGCAGTTGCGGTAACCCTTCAGCCTGCCCACTGACGCCGATGAAATCTTCCACGTAGTCGTACCAGGGTTCAATGTCCTTGTAGCGGATTGGCCAATCGACTCCATGCCCGTCCTTGCTGTTGGCTTCGAAGTCGAAGTCACTCCAGCGGTAGGACTGACGTCCCCACATCACAGAACGACCGCCTACATGGCGTCCGCGTAGAAAGAGATAGGGTGCGTCTGCTGGTGTTGTGTATGGGTTCTCAACGTCGTTGACGAAGAACTTGGAGTTCCACTCATCAGCGATGTGGCGCTGCACGGGTTGGTAGGTTTCTTCGTATTTTCGATCACGCAGGCCGCGGAACTTTACCTCCCACACGGGCAGATGCTCGACGTAGTCGCGCTCGGGGATGATGGTCTGTCCCGCTTCCAGTACAAGCGTCTGCATGCCCTTTTCGGTAAGCTCTTTCGCAGCCCAGCCGCCGCTTATGCCAGAACCAATCACAATTGCGTCAAAGGTATTTGTCTTCAAATCGACGATGTTCACGAGTGGGCCTCCGAAAGCGGTGCGCATCCCGCGTGCTTCGGCGGGATAATTGAGGCTCCAAGTTCTTTTGAGAAGCCAATCTCAGATGTGTAATAACCCACGATTGTGAGGCGTTTCACGGTGTAGAAGAAGTTTGCAGGTGGTTGGGCAGACTTGGTCTTTTGCGCAAGTTTCGAAGTCCGGGAATAGGCCATCGCTTCGTTGTCCCAACTCTTCATCAACTGCGTCTGCTGCGCAGCGGTGCATTCCACAAACGTTTTCCCGAACTGCTTCCGGCTGGCGGCATCCGCGTCGGCGATGCCCTGCAAGAAACGATCGGCATCCGGCTTGTCATACCACTCGGTGAGCAGCAGATCGATGAACTCATTCACCTTTGCACCCTTCGCGCCTGGTGTGGCCGTT
>Ga0209233_1000706_pt1 | contig 15581 bp, 11 predicted proteins | sample AraplaCL_Cvi_mCL_FD_184269 | JGI IMG/M metagenome (GOLD analysis project Ga0209233, IMG submission 184269) | Arabidopsis root microbial communities from the University of North Carolina, USA - plate scrape CL_Cvi_mCL (SPAdes) (version 2) | ecosystem: Host-associated > Plants > Roots > Endosphere...
ACGCCGACAGCCTGATGGATGCGCGGACGATCATCGAGATGGCCCGCCGGATGGAGGCCGACCCCAGCCTCGGCCTGCTGCAGACGCTTCCGACGATCATCTACGCGCGCTCCTTCTTCGGGCGCGCTATGCAGTTTTCCGCCAGCTATTTCTCCCCGGTGTTCGCCCGCGGCGTCGCGACACTGCAGGGCAATGAGGGCCCGTTCTGGGGCCACAACGCCATGGTACGCATGCGCGCCTTTGCCGAAAGCTGCGGGCTGCCGCAGTTGACCGGCAAGCCGCCGTTCGGCGGGCAAATCATGAGCCACGACTACGTCGAGGCGGCACTGCTGGCGCGGGCCGGCTGGCAGGTGCGGCTCGACCCCGACCTCGGCGCCTCGTTCGAGGAAAGCCCGGAGAACCTGCTCGAGCACGCCAAGCGCGATCGCCGCTGGTGCCAGGGCAACATGCAATACAGCCGGCTGCTCCTGGCGCCGGGCCTCAAGTTCTGGAGCCGGCTGGTGTTCGCGCAGGGCATCATGGCGTACGTCGCTTCGCCTATCTGGCTCGCCTTCCTCATCGCCTCGATCGCGTCACCCTATTTCGCGCCTCGTCCTGACTATTTCCCCGAGCCTCACTTCCCCTTCCCGATCTTCCCGGCCGATGAAACCATGATGGCCGTGGTGCTGGTGACCGGCATCTGGTGCCTCCTGGTGCTGCCCAAGCTGGTGATCGTCATCCGTGGCATCTTTACCGGCGACAACCGGCGGTCGGGCGGTACGCTGCACGCGTTCGTCTCGACCCTGGTCGAGGTGCTGTTCTCGAGCCTCATCGCCCCGCTTATGCTGTGGTTCCAGAGCCGCGCAGTGCTGCAGGTGCTATTCGGCGCCGACGGGGGCTGGCACGCCGCCAATCGCGGCGGTGGCCGGATGCGGCTCGACGATGCATGGGGCGCCTCGAAGTGGGTGGTCGTCTCGGGTATCTTGGCTATGCTCGCGGCCTTCTACGTGGCCCCCAGCATGATCATCTGGCTCATCCCGATCGCCGGACCGATGATGATTGCCCCGGTGCTGATCTGGGCCAGCTCGCAAAGCGCCGAGCATGGCGTGCTGCGCTACCTCTTCATGACCCCGAGCGAGTTGTCGCCGCCGCAGGTGATGGTCACCCGGGACCGCATCCTCGCGCAGTGGGGTAAGCTCGAAACGCCGCTGCAGGACGTCCCGGTGGAGCAGGTGGAAGAAGAGCGGCTCGCGGCCAGCGCCTGACCGCCCCCTGTCAGGGCGCGATCGGCTGGTCGGGCCCGGCGTGGTTGCGAAGCGCCACCGGATCCTCTTGCGGGCCCTCTGAAGCGTGCTGATCGGGGCGCCGCAGCTGCACGCCCAGCAGCTTGATAGACCGGTAGTGCGTATTGCTGTCGCGCGGGGTCATTTCGGTCGCGGTCGGGTAGTCGATGACGACGTCGAGCTTGCCGGGCGTGCTCGCAAAAGCCGCATCCGGCACGTGGAAATCGAGCGTCGTGGTTACGCTGTCGGGGATGGTTGCCTCACCCATGGCGACGCCATTGCCGCTGAGCACGATGCGCTGATCGCGCTGGTCGGGCGCGGTGATGGCGGTGAGCATCAGCCGCAGGATCAGGCCATCTGTCGGTCCGCTCACTGCAAATCGGAGCATCGAACTGGTGCCGATCGAGTGGGTACCGTCGCCCGCAGGACCATCCCAGCCGCAGACGCGCAGTTGCCGCGCCCCGGCCTGGTCGTCGGGCAGGAACGACACGGTCTGCCCCATCGGGTATTGCCCACCCACCGGCTTGTCGAGGCAAGTGGTCGACTGCTCGATGTAGTAGGCGCGGTAGCCCTCATCGACGTTGGGATGGAGCGCCAGCCACGCTACGGCGAGTTCGCCCAGCGCCACCGCGACGATGCTGCCGAGGACCAGACCGCGCTTGCCGGACATGGGGCTGCGAACGCTAGACAAGGGCCAGCCACCCCTCGAGCCAGCCGACGGTGAAGAAATAGTCGCTGGCGATGAATGCCAAAAGGCTCACGACGAAGAGCCAGCGCCAGCGGGCCAGAAAGGCGATCGCCGGCAGCACCACGGGCGACAGCGCCACGACGAAGCGCAGCATCGAGGCCATGCCGGCCGCGAGCGGCACGACGAGCGACATGAGGCAGAACAGCGCGACGGCGTATCGCCGCTGCAGCGCCAGCAGCACCGTCATCCCGAGGCCGAACACGGCCGCTAGGCCCAGCCACTGGTTGGTGGAAGGCCAAAAGCCCGAATCAGGCAGGTCGGTGAGGCCGATCCACAGATAGATGAGCGGGTTGCCGGGCACCCTGCCCCAGGCGCGCTGCACGTGGCTGAACGCCAGGGCGTCGCCCATGTAGAAATGCAGATAGGCCATGTAGGCGAAGAGCCCCACCGGGGCCAGCAGCACCGCGAGAATGATCTCCGGCTGGCGCCACAATTCCCGCGGCAGCTCGCGCAGCGTGCCGCCGCGCTTCCGATAGTCGAGCAGGTACTGCACGACGATCGCCAGCACCATGAAGACGCCGACGATCCGCGTGGCGGACAGCAGGCCGGTGAAGGCGCCGGCCGTGACGTATCTCGACCGCTTCAGCGCCAGCAGCGTGCAATTGGTGAGTAGGACGAACAGCACCTCGGTGTAGAACGTGGTGAAATAGATCGAGAACGGGCCGCACAGCAGGAAAGCCGCGTAGAGCGTGTAGGCACGCAGGTTGCGCTCGAACAGCGGCCAGGCGACGATCGCGGCGAGCCCGGCGAACAGCATCGAGACCGCGCTCGCCACGTCCATGACCGGCAGCGCCGTCAGGGCGTGGATGCCGCCGACGATGGCCGGGAACAGCGGGAAGAACGCCCAGTTGCCGGCATCGAGCAACGTGGGAGCGGGATAGGTATCGTAGCCGCCGTTGACCAGGTTCACATACCACTGGCAGTCCCAGCGGCAGAGGCCTTCGGGATAGGTAGCCAGCTGCGGGTGCCAGCCCGCCTGCAGATAGGCGGCGAGGCGCAGCAGGAAGCCGAGCACGGCAAAGCCGAGGGGAATTGCGACGAGCGGAATAATCCGCCCTGCCCGGCCGCCGGCTCGCGGCAAGTCTGCCGCTTCTGCCACCATCGTTTCTGCCACCGCGACCCCTGTCAGCCTTGCACTCCGCTGGTCACCTTTAGGAAGCGCGTCCGCCGCGGGCAAATGGAAACGCGACCTCGGCCAGCGCGCGCATTAACGCGCCAAACCGGATCCGGTTCGACCGGCTGAGAAAAGAAATGCCCCGCCGCTGTGACGGGGCATCGAAGCCGAAGCTGTGGCGCGCTTAGTTGAGGCGGCCACCATTGGCGTCGAACAGGTGGACGCTGCCGACATCGGGCGACACCTTGATGGTCGAGCCCGGCTTGGCGTCGACGCGCTCGCGGAACACGCCCGTCACCTGCTGCTTGCCGAGGCGCGCCAGAACCTGCGTTTCGGAGCCCGTGGGCTCCACCACGATGACCTCGAGCGGCACGCCGGCGTCGTCGAGCTTGAAGTGTTCGGGACGGATGCCATAGGTGGCGCTGACGCCGCTGGCCCGCTGGTCGCCCGGCTTCAGCGGCAGCGCGATGCCGTCGTCGGTGCGGAAGCCGTCGGCGCCGACCGTGCCGTTGATGAAGTTCATCGAGGGCGAGCCGATGAAGCCGGCGACGAACAGGTTCTTCGGGCGATCGTAGAGCTCGAGCGGCGAGCCGATCTGCTCGATGATGCCGTCATGCATGACGACGATCTTGTCGGCCATGGTCATGGCCTCGATCTGGTCGTGCGTCACATAGATGGTGGTGGTCTTGAGGCGCTGGTGCAGCTCCTTGATTTCGGAGCGCATCTGGACGCGCAGCTTTGCGTCGAGGTTCGACAGCGGCTCGTCGAAGAGGAAGACCTGCGGATCGCGCACGATGGCGCGGCCCATGGCGACGCGCTGGCGCTGGCCGCCCGAGAGCTGGCGCGGATGGCGATCGAGCAGCTTCTGCAGCCCGAGAATTTCGGCGGCCCGGTTCACCTTCGCCTGGATCTCGGCCTTGGGCACCTTGGCGAGCTTGAGCGAGAACGCCATGTTCTGCGCCACCGTCATATGCGGGTAAAGCGCGTAGTTCTGGAACACCATGGCGATGTCGCGGGCCTTGGGCGGCAGGTCGTTGACGACCTTGCTGCCGATCTCGACTTCGCCGGAAGTGATGTCCTCGAGCCCGGCGATCATGCGCAGCAGCGTCGATTTTCCGCAGCCCGAGGGGCCGACCAGAATCACGAATTCGCCGTCGTTGATGTCGACCGAAACGCCCTTCAGCGCTTCGAAATTCCCGTAATATTTGCCGACGGTGTTGATGCTTACGCTGGCCATGCTCAGTCCTTCTGCCTTCCGGCTGTTGCGGCGACGCTGTCGAGACGACGGTTGGTGTCTCGCCTCCTTGTTGAGGGCCTCGCCTGAGGATGACGAATGTGTAAAGACAAGCGGCGGCCCCGGCAAGCCGTTGCTGCGCCTTCGCCATACCTCCCTGTCGTGGGAGGGTTCCGACTGGAGGGGCCGCCGCGTGCCCCACCGCCGCTTGCCTGCGGGTGCCGGTCGATGCTAGCAACCGCGCCGGGCCGGCTTAGCTCAGCGGTAGAGCAGCGGTTTTGTAAACCGAAGGTCGGGGGTTCAATCCCCTCAGCCGGCACCAGCCGCCGCGCGTCGGGCCATGGCGCAGACCGGCGGGGCGCCCTGCCCCCTCCGTTGCGACGGAAACCAAGACTCCACATCTCCCGTGACGCTGGCTCCCCGAACCGCTAGACCTTTGCACTGCGGCGGCATTCGAGCCGCGGTCTCCCGGGAGAGCAGGTGTCGCAGGCGCTGGCCAGCATCGATGCAGCGGAACGGCCGGCGGGCCTGTCGGCGGTGCACGTGGTGCTGCTCAACCTGCTGCTGATCGCCGATACGCTGTTCTCGTCGCGCCTCTATCGCCTGCTGGGCGGGCAGTCCGCGCAACAGGCGGTGCTTGGCACGGCGCTCGCCATCATCCTCGGCTATGCCGCTTACGCCTTCGTCCGCGCCCGCTACATGAGCGTGCTGCTGCTGGCGCTGGTGTTCGGCATCATCATCGTCCAGACCGTCTCGTTCACCTGGCTGATCACCGTCACCCCGAACTTCAACGCCTCGCTGCAATTCCTCTGGATCGGCGCCTTCATCGTCTTCGCCTCGATCTCTGCCGACGGCGGCCGTGAATACCTCGTCCGCACCCTCTTCCGCTATGCGACGGGGTATACGCTGTTGTACTTGGTGCTATCGGCTGCGTTCTCAGTCCACACCCTCCCTCGTCAACTTGTCGACGCCCTCGTCCTTAGTGATCCCGAGCGAGGCGAACGGCTATTCTGCTACTCTTCTGCTGTCGCGCTCGCCTTCCTCGGTTGGGCGTTTCAGGCACAAAGGCAACGCTCTCTCACGGCCGTGCTGCTGTGCATCCTGATGGCTATGGCCGTCTGGTTGACCCTTTCACGCGTGTTCATCCTGATATTGGCGATCATCTGCGCGCTAATATTCCTAACAAGGAGCTTTCGCCTTATTAGCCGAGGCACCTTTATCACGTTACTGATCGTCTCCGCGGTGAACCTGTATGGGATTGTTGACGTCGGGTGGAATCCGTTTTCTTTCTTCGGGGACGACTCGTCGGGGGCCTTCCGAAACATCGAATTTTTCGTTGCACGCGCCCAGATATGGAACAGTCCTCTGTTCGGCGTAGGAATTCCACCCAGTGCAACGGACCTATGGGCCCTTGCTAGACAAGATTTCTTTTCCTCGGGCGATCTGGGCGTCACCGGGATTTGGCTCGACTTTGGCTTGGTCGGGCTCGCCATGTTTTTTTTGGGCTCTTATCTCTGTACACGGCCGATCCAGGCTGTTTCAGACGAACTCAAGTGGCCGCTTTCATTGACCGGATGCTTCATCGCGGGCTACGGATGTCTTGCTCCGGTGATCTTCTACCCCGCAGGCTCCACCTATTTTGCTGTCATCCTTGGCCTATGGGTAGGCAGGCCCGCCGCGGAGACATCGACAAATCGATTGGAACAGCAACGATGACGTCGGCGGAGCGAAGCAACAACTTCGACTTTTTGCGGCTGCTGCTAGCCGCGCTTGTCATCGTTTCGCACTCCTGGGCCCTTGTGAGCGGCGACCCGAATACGGAACCTCTGGCCGGCTGGCTTCACGGCAAAACGCTCGGCGATGTAGCTGTGACGGGCTTCTTTCTGATCAGCGGCTACCTTATCGCAAAGAGCTACTCGACCTCCTCATCTCTTGCGTCATACCTCTCCAAACGTGTTCGACGCATCTACCCGGGGTATCTCGCGGCCTTCGCCATCTGCCTCCTCGTCGTCGCGCCATCAACAGGCGGTCGGCTTCCGTCAACCTTCGGCGACATCTTGGGGGAAATCGGGGCGGCGCTCGGCCTCGTTGGCCCACTTGCGGACGGCTTCACCACACTTCCATACCACACTCTAGACGGGTCCATGTGGACCCTCGGGTACGAGTTCCGGTGCTACCTGGCGCTTATCGCAATCGGATGGCTTGGCCTCCTTCGGCGGCCCTCAGCGCTTCTGGCGCTAATCGTCTTGCTTTTCGCACTGCCCCTGTTGCACGTCCCGATGCCAGTTCCCGGCAAGATTGAAAGGGTCGTCGGTATTCCGGCTCTTCAGATGGAACTGCTGGCTACATTTCTTACAGGTTCTGCGTTCTATCTATTGCGTGACAAAATCCGGCTGAGTCCCCTGGGGGCCGGGGTGGCTACGCTGGGACTGATCATCTGCATTGCAGCCGGCTCCGCTTTGGACGTCGGGCTGACTGCCTTCGGCGGTTATCTATTGTTCTGGCTGGCGCTCAACGTCGATGGGCGCTGGCTGTCCCGGATCAATCATCCTCACGACATTTCCTACGGCGTTTATTTGTACGCATGGCCGATCGCGCAGTTACTCCTGTACTTCGGTTTTTGGCGCGATCCAGCCCTGCTAACGCTCGTGACACTATCGTTATCTCTCGGAGCCGGGTGGTGCAGTTGGCAGTTGGTCGAACGGCGGGCCATCAAGACCCGTCGATCAACATTGGTGTCATCAACCATGGAAGCGAACGCGACTTTCGGGCTCGACATTCCCGCCGCGAAGTCCAGCGCGGAATAAAATCGCAGTTCCTGGTGCTAATTTGCCAATAGCTGGTGCAATTGTGCTCCGACTCGGCGGACAATCAGTTCTTCTCCGGCAAACTGGGCGTGAAGGCCATCGCGCGTAACTTGCCCGGCCGTCGTGATTGTCGTGCTCGTCACTGTGTTGTGGTATGGGAATCCTGAATGCGACTTGGAAACACGGTAAGTCCCGGTCCCACCCGTCGTTCCAGTCAACTGCTCGACGATCCATGTGCTATCCGCAATGTTCCCGCCGGCGTCATATAGATAGTCCCCGGCGCCAAGCGATCCGACAGCGATCATCGTCACGGTCAGGGTCGTGCCAGAAATCGCCCCGGTAACGCTAGCGGGCGTGCGGGCAGCAAGACTCGGATCCCTGCTGACCGGGTACTTTCCCTCTCGGAAGGGATCGATGCCGTCGGCTTCGTCCCAAACGGCATCTTCGCCAGCTATGCCGGACCGGATCGCGTCGTTTAGTGCAAGAATACGCAGTTGATTGGAACCGGCCGTCTGGTTGACCTTGGTAACGAAGACGTCGGAAGACGCGAGGTAGGGGTACAGCGTGTTGCCAATGACGATCAAATCCGCCTTGACTCCTTTGGCCGAGGCCGCGCAGCCCGCCCTGGCGGCCACGACGGTCGCCGCACTATCCCCGTTGCCGATGTCGTTGGCGCCATAACAATTGAGCATGTGGGTCCAGAACCCGGCTGCGACCAATGCCAACAGCCAAGCGTGAGAGCCGGCGTTCCACCCAGACTGCAGCGTCGCGGACATGGCGAACTGTGTGTAGCCGGCCTGTGGTCCCACGATGCGTGCAGCGGGACCGACGTCCGCAGTTGCGTCGATCACTCCGCCGACGCCGCCCGCCTCTCTGCTGTCCCCCAGGATCAGAATGCCGGGGGTCCGCTTGAGTGTGGCAATTACGAGAGGGAAGAAGGCAATGCCATTTCCATAGGCAACGACCCCGTTGACGGTCTTGTCGTTGTCTATTGTGCCAATCTCAAAGCCCTCGTCGGCAGGGGCTCCATATGAACCGTTTCCTCCCGCTACCTGCGTCCACAAGATGCCGGCGGCATTGACCTGATAGCTCCGGAGCCAGAACCGGGCGCCTTTTGGTACAGTCACCGCGAAGGTCAGACTGGTATTCCCCACAGGAAACGCAACGGCTGCATTCCCGGCCGCAACGCATTCGTTCGCCAGGGTGAATGTCCCCAAGGGGTATTCGAGCGCGACCTTGAGGGTTCCGGTCCCCAATGGTGCGTGCTCGCTCGCCCCCGTCATGTAAAAATTGCCATACACCACCGTCGGGTTGACCAGCCTGTCCCGGGCGATGTGCACCGAGCGGCCCATGCCGCGGGTGAAAGAGGCGTTGTTGGTGAGGGCGGGAAAGCACCTGGTGGCGGCCTGGCCGAGATACTGGGGCGGCAGGTTGGCGGCGCGCGTCGAAACCATCAGATGGCCTCCACCAGGTAGAAGCCGTCGCCGTCGGTGAGGAACGCGCCATCGGCATCGACGAGGAACAGCATGCCCGTGGGCGGCAAGAGGGCGGACGGGGCCGCGCCCATCAGTTGCAGGGCGATCGAAATGTTCATCGGGTCGCCTCCAGAACGGCCGCGGCCGCCGGCTGAAGGTCGGAGAGATGCTGCATGGGCGTATCCTTTCGGCTCATGGTCGGCGAGCCTAGGGGGCCGCAGATGGCCGGGGATAAGTTGCCGCGGCGCGGCGACGAGCCATGCCCGGGCCGCAGATCGCCCCGATGGCCGGGGCGGGTTGACCGGCCCGTCACAAGCCTTAAGAATAGCTTGCGGCCATCGATATACAGTTGAAGGAAATTGCGATGAACAAGCACTTGCTGCTGGCGGCCGCCGCGGGGGCCGCAATCCTGGTCGCCGGCGCCATGCCGGCAAATGCGGCGCAGTCACCGGCACCCGCAGCGGCCACCGTTACGGCGAGCCCGAGCGGCACTGATCTGGCGGTGGAGGCTTATGCCTATCAATCCGGCACCGGCGTGCCGAAGGATCAGGCAAAGGCTGTCGCACTATTCGAGCAGGCGCTCGCCGCAGGCAACAAGTCCGTGCTCGCTCAACTGGGCTATGCTTACCAGAACGGCGCCGGTGTCGCGGCAGATCCGGCCAAGGCCGTCGATTATTTCGCGCAGGCGCTCGATGCGGGCGACAAATCTGTGCTGCCGATGCTCGGATACGCCTATCTCGGCGGTGTCGGCGCCGCCAAGGATCCGGCCAAGGCCGTGGCCTATTTCCAGCAGGCGGCAGATGCCGGCGACAAATCGGTGCTGGCCCAGCTCGGCTATGCCTATCAGAGCGGCAACGGCGTGGCGGCCGACCCGGGCAAGGCCGTGGCGTTTTTCCAGCAGGCGGTGGCGGCCGGCGACAAATCGGTGCTGGCGATGCTCGGCTATGCCTATCTCGCCGGAACAGGGACGGCCAAGGATGCCGCCAAGGCGGATGACTACTTCCAGCAGGCGCTCGATGCCGGCAACAAATCGGTGCTCGCTCAGCTCGGTTATGCCTATCTCGGCGGCAACGGCGTGACGCAGGATGCGGCGAAGTCGGTCGATTTCTTCCAGCAGGCGGTCGATGCAGGCGACACCTCGGTGCTGCCCACGCTCGGCTACGCCTACCTCGGCGGCAATGGCGTGCCCAGCAGTGCTGCCAAGGCCGTGGGCTATTTTCAGCAGGCGCTCGATGCCGGCAACAAGTCGGTACTGGTGCAGCTCGCCCTCGCCTACGCCAGCGGCGCCGGGGTGCCGCGCGATACCGGCAAGGCGCTCGAACTGTTCCAGCAGGCCTCGAGCGCTGGTGTATCGGGCTCGTTTGCCGGCCTGCTGAACATGAATGCCAACGTCTACGTCGAAGCGCTGCAGAGCTTCATGGGCAGCAAGGATGCTTATGACGGCAAGGTGACGGGCCTCGCGGACACCAGGACGGTCAAGGCGTTCGTGCTGTTCTGCCGCGCCCACCTCAACCGCTCGGCCTGCGACTTCGGCCCGCTCAGCCGGCAGGCGGCGGCAGCTCTCGATAGCGCGCTGGCGGAAGCTGCCAAGGGCACCTGACCGCGAAGCCGCTGGGCAAAATCGCTCCGCCGTTAAGCTTGACGGCGGCAGGCGTTTTGTCCACCGGCGCCCTCGTGCTAGGTCGGACGAATAACGGGAAAGCGGCGTGTGGTAGAGTTCCGGACCAACAACTTCGATCTGCTGCGCATTTTCGCGGCAAGTCAGGTGCTGGTGCTGCACGCCTTCTATCGGCTCGATGTTGCGGAGCCGATCTGGGTGCATCCGCTGGACATGTTTCCGGGCGTGCCGATCTTCTTCATCATCAGCGGCATTCTGGTGTCGGCGTCGCTGGAGAAGGCCCCGTCCCTGCCGCTCTATTTCCGCAACCGGTTTCTCCGCATCTTCCCGGGGCTCTGGGTGTGCGTGGCGATCACGGCCATCGTGACGGCGGCGTTCGGCTTCAGTACGGCGAGCCCGAGCGGCATCGTCTGGTTCGTGGCGCAGTTGGCCGGGCTCATTTACACCCCGGCGTTCCTGCATCAATTCGGCGTCGGCACCTACAACGGCAATCTCTGGACGATCCCCGTTGAGCTCCAGTTCTACGTCGTCATCCCCATCGTCTACTGGATCGGCAGCCGGCTGAAGGCGACCACGGCAGCAATCCTCATCGCGCTCGTGGCCTTCGTGGCGCTGGCCGACGCGGTCCACTACATTTTCCCGAACATGGGCTACGAAGAAGAGCCGCAGGCCGGAAAGCTGCTGCGCTACACGTTCGTGCCGCACTTCTACATGTTCCTGTTTGGCGTCGCGTTGCGCCGGCTGCGCATCTACGAAAGGCCGTGGATCGCCGGCAGGCTGTGGATCTGGCTGCCGCTCTACGTTGCCGAGCAGTACGGCGTGTCGGCCCTGGGCATCGCCCGGGTGCCCGAAGTCCTCATCGTGTCGAGCCTCATGCTGGGCGTCGTCGCGCTGTCCGCCGCCTACACCTTGCCCGAACTGGCGGAGCGAACGCTCCGGGGCAACGACATCTCGTACGGCGTCTACATGTACCACGGGCTGGTGATCAATGTGCTCGTCCAGCTGGCCTGGCCGCTGGGCAACTGGTGGGTCACGCCGGTGGTCATCCTCGTCTCGGTGCTGCTCGGTTACGCGTCCTGGCGGCTGGTGGAGAGCCCTGCCCTGCGCTGGGGCAAAGCCCCCAGACGGATCCCGGCCCTGTAGCGGGTGCGGCCCGGTAGCCTGCTGTTGAACCTTTGATGCTCTGATGCCCGACGACCATTGGGCATGGACGAGCCATGAAGCGGCAGGTCGGCACTCGGTGGGCGAGGTGGGCGGGATGTTGGTCCCTGATGCTGCTTGCTGCGCTCGTTCCCTCGCCTGCGGCGCCGCGGCTTGGTTACCACCTCGTCGATGCCGCCGATGCAATTCGAGGCAAATCGACGCCAACCGCTTGCGACTTCCGACAGTTAGAATCCGACACAACTGCGTGTGCAGCGGAGCGGAGTTTAGCCGTGGACCTCGGAATCAACTTAATCGGCACCGGCAACCAGTACAGCGGTGGCGACGCGACCCCAACCGACGCCCAGATCGACTACTACGTGGCGAGCGGCTTCAGCCAGATCCGCCTGCCGATCGAGTGGGAGAAGCTGCAGCCAACCCTGAACGGCGCGCTGGACCCAACCTATCTCGCCGAGATCCGCCAGGTCGTCGACTACGCCGCCAGCCGGGGTGTCAGCGTCGTGCTCGATCTGCACAACTATGGCAGCTACAACGGCAACCTGATCGGCTCGGGGGCTGTGCCGGTCTCGGCCTTCGCAAACCTTTGGGGAGATTTGGCGTCGGCGTTCAAGAGCGACAGCAATGTCGCCTTCGGCCTGATGAACGAGCCGCAATTGCCGACCGCTTCCGGCTGGCTCGCCGCGATCAATGCGGCGATCGCCGACATCCGCTCGGTCGGCGCGACGCAGGAAATCATGGTTTCGGGCGCCTATTGGGACAGCGCCGTCGGCTGGACGCAGACCGACAACGCTTCGGTGATCGGCGCGCCCGGTGCCATCGTCGACCCCGACCACAACTACGCGATCGAAGTTCACCAGTATCTCGATGACGGCTCGGGTCAGCACAGCTGGGTGGTGTCGCCGACGATCGGCGTCGACCGGCTGGCCGCGATCACCGAGTGGGCGCGCGAGAGCGGCGTAAAGCTCTATCTGGGCGAGTTCGGCGTCGCTTCCGACCAGGCGTCGCTGACTGCCCTCACCAACATGATGAATTTTCTCCAGGCCAACCAGGATGTCTGGCAGGGCGCCTCATACTGGGCCGGCGGCAGCGGCTGGAACAACTATATGTACTCCGCCGAGCCCGCCCTGGGGTTGATCGATACGGCCCAGATGGACGTGCTGCAAAAGTACGGCAACAGCACCGTTTCCAGCCACGCCCTCGCCAATGGCGGCGAGCAGATCGACACCTATGTGCCGGGCGACAAGAACCCGGTGATGACCGACGTGCTCAACGCGGCGGGGAAGCTCGTGTCACGGACCCTGTTTGCCAGCAACGGGTCGATCGACAAGGTACTGGTGCACGCGGCCGACGGCACCTACCAGGTGACAACGGATGTCGGGCTCGCCAGCGGCGTTACCTCGACCGTCGACATCTATGACGGCAACCTGCTCCACCTCAGCACTAAGACCCTGAGCACCGACGGCACGTCGACGTTGATTGCCTGGGCCAACGGCACCAACCAGGTGGCAGCCGAGAGCTACTACGACCCGCAGGGCCACCTGACGATGAAGGTGGCTTTCAACTCGACCGCCGGCAACGAGGTGGTCACCCACTACACCGGAACCCAGATCAGCAGCGTCGAGACCTACAATTCGAGCTGGGCGCTGGTCTCGCGCGACACCTATACCAACGGCCTGATGAGCTCGCGCCAGATCGACGGCAGCGATGGCACCCACACGGTGCAGCAGTTCTCGACCAAGGGCGTCATGGTCACCAGCGACATCTACAGTTCCGCCTGGCAGGACCTCACCCACAGCACCTATGACAGCCTGGGCAACCTCGCCTCCGTTCAGCACAACAACTCGAACGGCTACGTCGTCGACACATTCTCGCCGGGCTCGAGCGTCGCGACGTCGGAAAAATACTACAACTCGGCCTGGCAACTGCTCTCCAGCGTCGCCACGCTGACAAACGGCACCCACCTTATCGATCACTACACCAATGAGGGCGGCGGAAGCCTTTCGAACGTTGAGGTCTACGATACCGCCTGGACGCTCGAGACCCGATCGACCTATGCCGGTGACGGCAGCCTCGCCAACGTTCAGACCGATACCGGCAGCGGCCACAGCATCGCGACGTTCGACGCTGCCAACCAGGAAACGCCGCAGACCATCGACTTCTACAATATCGACTGGTCCATGCAGGGTCGCGTGTCGCTCAACGACGACGGCCAGATCTGCGCTGTCGATGCCGTCACCGATGCAGGCGGCCATGCCGTCGCCACCTACGCCGGAGCCGATACCGCTGTGCCGGCGAGCATCGAAACCTACGACGCAGGCTGGAATCTGGTCAGCCGGATCAGCTTCGATGCCAATGGCAACCTGTCGAAGGTGCAATTGCAGCTCGCCAATGGCGGCAACGAAATCGACACTTTCGCTTCCGATGGCAGCTACATCGCCATGCGCGAAGACTACAGCGCCGGCTGGCAGACCGAGGAGCGGGCGTTCTACAACGCGGCCGGCCAGATGACGATGGACCAGACCTTCAACGCCGACGGCACCATTTCGGTCGCGACCTACACCCATCCGGGCGACACCAACAGCTACACGCTCGATGTGCTCAACGCCTCATGGCAGAGCCTCTCGCACAGCGTGTTCAGCCAGCCCCTGCTGACGGCCGACGCCGGTTCGCTATTTGCCACCGATGCGCTTACCGCGTCGACGGCCGACACGACACCGACCGACGATCCGGTGTCGCTGGCGCTTGCGGCAGTCGACTACGACACCGGCCTCACCAGCAGCCTCTACCACTCGGCGCACGACATGCTCGCCTGACGCGACCCGGATGGCGCCGGGCCGGATGGCTCGGCCACCCCAGCGATCATGTCGCCCGTATCAGCTCCAGATACGATCGGGCGATCGGGGCCCAGGCAATCGTCCGGCTCAGCTCAACCACGCCGGCCGCGGCACGCTCGCGCCACGTTTCAGCATCAATCCGACGGAATTTCAGGATGGCTGCTGCAACACTTTCCGCCAATACGGGCGCCTCGATGCGTTCTCCGGCCATGCCCAGCGCATACATCTCATCCAGTGAGCCGGCACCGGTGCCCAGCACCGGCCGGCCGTTGAGGGCCGCCAGCACGGCCACGCCGCTCGCCGAATCGAAGTCCCGATAGGCCGTGATAAAGGCATCGACCCCAGCCACGAGGCCGGGCAGCGCTGCGTCGGCGACGTAGCCCGCCTCGACGGAAAACGCGGCAGGATCCCGCGCCATCGCCGCCTGGCACTGGGCCCAGTAGTCTAGCTCGTGGGCGTGCGGCTCGCCGGCGAGCAACAGGGTCACGCCTGGGTCCACTTTTCGGACCAGCAGGATCGCCTCGATCACCTCGAGGATGCACTTGTTGCGTCGCATTGTACCGAAGGCCAGGAACCGCCCGTTCCCCGGCGCCGGCGGGATGGCCCCGAGCGGCAGCGGCGGGTGCGGGAAGACTGAGACCTTTTCCGGCGGAATGCCGAATTCGCTGACCAGTTGATCCCGCAGTGGCGCCGCCCAGACGATCAGCCTTGTGGCAAGCCGATACGAAAGCTCGTGCGCGCCGCGTTCGAGCCACCGCAACGACCCTGGCAGCCGCCAGGCATGCGGCAGTACGTCATGGACGATGAAGAGCAGCCGCGCCCCGGACAGTCTGAGCAGCAAGAAGAGGAGCAGGCTGACCGGCAGCGGATCGGGGATCGTGACGAGATAGGTACGGGTGCGGGCGCGTTGTGCCAGCGCACCGAGAAATCCGCCAGCCATCCGGCTGAGGGAGGCGAGCTTGCGCGTCAAACTATTGCCCGCGCCGTCGACCAGTTCGCGCGGCACGCGGACGCGCTTTACATTGGGGTGGCGTGGCTCGCGGTCGACGGGTTCGGCCAGTGGCGCCACCAGCGTGACGGTGGCGCCGGCCTCGGCGAGCGCCTCGGTCAACATCTGCACTTCCCACGCGACGCCCGACCGCCAGGTCTTGGTTACGAGACAAACCTCCGACATCAGCTGCCTTCGCCTGTTTTCGTCCCGGGCCGCCAAAGCGCCCTCGCGTTATCCCTAACGGCAGTTTTCACGCTAGGGCAGTACCTCTGACGCTTTTTTTCCGAGCTCCCTTGAGCTATCAAGTCCTTCATGGTTAGTTTTCCGTTAACGGCAA
>Ga0209233_1000707_pt1 | contig 15568 bp, 7 predicted proteins | sample AraplaCL_Cvi_mCL_FD_184269 | JGI IMG/M metagenome (GOLD analysis project Ga0209233, IMG submission 184269) | Arabidopsis root microbial communities from the University of North Carolina, USA - plate scrape CL_Cvi_mCL (SPAdes) (version 2) | ecosystem: Host-associated > Plants > Roots > Endosphere ...
TAGACCTTGCCTTTGGAGAGGCTCCCCAATATAGCTTCGCGCCTCCAAAAGCGCCCGTAGCTCAGCTGGATAGAGCACCAGACTACGAATCTGGGGGTCAGAGGTTCGAATCCTTTCGGGCGCGCCAGTTTTTCTTAGTGAGCGTAGCGAACTTAGAAAAACTGAGCGCCTCTTCGAGCGGCGAAGCCGCGAGGGAGGCGCCAGGCCATCTCCCCATCCAAAGCGCGCTTACAAAAAGTGAGCGCCACGGAGGGCCGCGGTACGCGGCCCGAGTGGGCGCCAACCCTGCCCGCAATCCTGCGCCTTCGCCCGTATTGCCAAATTCCCGACCCCAGCCTTAGATCACCCCATGTCTGGGGTTTCGGACGAAAGAGCGTTATGGCTGGGCCGGCATGTGCTGCCGCATGAGCCGCAATTGCGCGCCTGGCTGCGCCGCCGCAGTCTTGGCGGGCTCGAGGTTGACGACATTATTCAAGAGACCTATGCCCGCCTGGTGGCGGCGGAAAGCGTGGGCCATATCCACGACGCCAAGAGCTATGCCTTCCAGATCGCGAGCTCGGTGGTGATCGATCACTTGCGGCGCATGAAAGTGGTGCCGATCTCCTCGGTGCCCGACCTGGATTATCTGGAAGTGGTCAGCGACGCGCCCTCGCCGGAGCGTCAGGTCATCGACCGCGACGAGCTCGGCCGGCTGGCGCACATGATCGGCGTCCTGCCCGGCAAGGTGCGCGATGTTTTCACCCTGCGCCGGGTTCACGGCCTGTCCCAGCGCGAGGTCGCCGAACGCCTGAAATTGTCGGAAAGCACGGTGGAAAAGCACATGGCCCGCGGCTTTTTGATCATGCTGGAACAGTTTGGGCATGGCGGAAACGAGCCCTCCCGTCCGTCTAGCTCCGGATCACGCAAACACGGGACCTTCAGGTTCGATGGCAAAAAAGACCGCGCATCTGATTGATGCCGAGGCGGCCGGCTGGGCTGCCCGGATCGATCGCGGGCCATTGGCGCCTGCCGAGGAGGCTTTGTTCCAGGCCTGGCTGGAGGCTGACACGCGTTGTGCCGGCGCCTATGCGCGCATGCGGGCCCTGGCCTTGACCAGCGAGCGGGCCCGCGCGCTCGGTCCGGATTTCGATCCCGCGGCCTTCGGCGCCGCCCCCTTCATGGCGCGGCGCACGATGCTTAAGCTTGGCGGCGCGCTGGCGGCCTCCGCGCTGATCGCCGTGACCGGCACCTGGGAAGTGCTGCGCCATCGCGGCCGTTTTTCGACCGGCAAGGGTGAAACCAAAGTCGTCGCGCTGAAGGATGGTTCGGTCGTCACCCTCAACACCGCGTCCGAGATCCAGGTCGACTATTCCGATGGCTTGCGATCCGTCGAGCTGATCCGCGGCGAGGCGCTGTTTGATGTCGCCAAGAACAAAGCCCGGCCCTTTGTGGTGGCTGCGGGCGATACCAATGTGCGGGTGGTGGGCACCAGCTTCACGGTGCGCCATCTGGAAGCGGCGCCGGTTCAGGTTCTGGTGCGCGAAGGAATCGTCGATGTGTTCAAGCCCGCGGTCAGCGCGGCGCCGGTGCGCATCAGCGCCAACGATATGGCGGTCGCCATGGACGGGGGCAATGCGCCGATCAGCGCCGCCGCCGTGCCGGCGGCCCAGGTGCATCGCCAGATGGCATGGCAGAGCGGCCAGCTTGCCTTTGAAGGCGAGACCCTGTCTCAGGCGGCGCAGGAATTCTCCCGGTACAGCGATACCAGAATCGTGATCGAGGATCCGGCGCTGGCAAAAGAAGAGATCGCCGGTCTGTTCAAGGCTACCGATCCTATAGGATTTGCGCAAACCATCGCCATCAGCCTCAACGCCCATGCGAGGATCGGAGAAGGAGAAGTAACGCTTACACGCTGACGGCCGCGTGTCTTAAAATGGCTTGCACCGAAGGGATGGGTTCCTTACGCGTGAGGTCCAATAAAGCTTCCGGAGCAGGAGGCCGATAAGAAATGCCTCAGGGGGTTCATGGCATTAAAGCGCAAGGTCTGGCTTGCCTGCGGTGTCGCGGTTTGCGCGCTCCCCGCCATCCCTGCCGCTGCCCAGCTACGCAGCATCAATATTCCTTCTGAAGAAGCCGCGAAGTCGATCCCGGAATTCGCGCGTCAGGAAAGAATCCAGATCATCGCGCCGGTCAGCCAGCTGCACGGCATCAACACGCCGGCGATCTCCGGCAGCATGGCATTGGATCAGGCGCTGAAAGCGCTGTTGGTGGGCACCGGTCTGGAAGTGGCCAGCAATGACGGTTCGACGGTGGTCTTGCGCCGCACGGTGGCGGCGGCGCCCAGCGTGGCGGATGAAGTTGCCGTCCATGAGGAACAGCCGGTGCTGGAAGAGGTGATCGTCACCGGCAGCCGCGTCATTTCCGATGCCGCCAGTTCGCCCACGCCCCTTACCCTGATCTCGACCCAGCAATTGCGCGAGACCACGCCCAGCAACCTTGCCGACGGCTTGAACAAGCTGCCGATCTTTCTGGGATCGCAAATTGTCGGCCGGCCTGGCGACGGCAGCCATAATTTCTCCAGCAATGTGCTGAACCTGCGCAACTTCGGCGCCCAGCGCACCCTGGTGCTGCTGGACGGCCATCGCGCCACGCCGTCCAACGACGACGGCACGGTCGATGTCGATACCTTGCCGCAGATGCTGGTCCAGCGCGTGGATGTCGTCACTGGCGGTGCCTCCGCCGTTTATGGCTCCGATGCGGTGACCGGCGTGGTCAATTTTGTGCTCGACAAGAAGTTCGAAGGCCTGAAGGCCGACATCAACAGCGGCATTTCAACCTATGCCGATGCGATGAGTTATAATATCGGCGTGGCGGCCGGCACCTATTTGCTGCACGGTCGCGCCCATTTCGAGATGTCGCTGGAATGGCGCCATCGCGATCCGGTCAACCAATCGGCCAGGCCTTACGGTCCGCCCGCCAATTATGGCGCATTGGTCGGCACCGGCACGGCGGCCAATCCTTTCAGCATTGTTGCCAATGGGCGCCGTCCCAATTCCAGCTTCGGCGGTGTTGTACAAGGCTGTGTTCCCGCCTGTCCGCTGGCCCAGGGCACCCAGTTCGTGGCGGGCGGTGTGCTGGCACCTTTCAATCCCGGCATCGCCGGCGGCGTGGATGCGAATGGCAATCCCACCGCCGGGACCAGCAATCTGAATTCCGGCGGCGATGGCGCATATAATCCTTACGGCCAGGTGTTCGACGGTTATCACCAGGGCACTTTGTTCAGCCGCTTCAGCTATGATCTGGCCGATAACGTCACGTTTTATGTCCAGGGCCAGGCCGCGGAAGCCTACAGCTATGGCTGGTACTTTCCGCAGAAGATCCAGCCGGGTCCCGGTCAGGCCGACCTGTTCTACAAGAACAATCCGTTCCTGAGCGCGGCGGTACAGGCACAGCTGGGCAATAACGGCACCAACCCGATCCAGCTCGGCACGGCGCAGGCCGCCAACACCTTCCAGCTTGGCGAATTTCTCACCGGCATGGGCCAGACCGAGATCAACGCCACCGGCAGCGTCAACCGCGTGCTCAGCCTGCAGACCGGGTTTGACGGCAGCCTCATGAACGGTCGTTTCGCCTGGGACCTGTTCTACGGCCATGGCGAGAACCGGTTGGCGGTGGACCTGATCAACAACCAGAATCTGCAGCACATGTATGCGGCGGAAGATGCGGTGCTGACACCAGCCGGCACGCTGGCCTGCTATGCCGCCACCCAAGCGGCGACCGCGTCCCAATATGGGACTTGCGTGCCGATCAATCCTTTCGGTCCCAATGCCGTGAGCCAGTCCGCTTTCAAATATGTTTTCCAGACCACGGCCTTTCATGAAACCAACATTCTGAATGATCTGGGCGGCGCCATTTCCGGCAAGCTGATCGAGGACTGGGCTGGTCCGATCACCGCCGCTTTGTCGGGCGAAGCGCGCTTTAACGCCTATGATATCGGCAGCAACGTGCCCAGCAGCACTTTTGTGAACTGTGCGGGGCTGCGCCTGTGCAACCCGTCTTTGCCAAGTTATTCCCAGGCGGTGCTGCAGCCGGTTCATGCCAGCCAGAGCGTGTGGGAGCTGGCGCTGGAAAGCGAAGTGCCGCTGCTCAAGGATCTGCCGCTGGTTCAGGCCTTCGATCTCAATCTGGCGGGCCGCTATACCGATTATTCGGTGTCGGGACCGGTCCAGACCTGGAAGGCCGGTTTCAACTGGCATGTCGTTGACAGTCTGCGCCTGCGCGGCACCACCTCGATCGACATCCGCGCGCCAACCCTGAACGACCTGTTTCAGCCGGCGACGATCCTGGAAAATGTCTTTACCGACCTGCATGTGGTTCTGCCGGACGGCACCCATTTCGCCGGCACCACGGCATTCAGCAGCCAGGGCAATCCCAACCTGCTGCCGGAGGTGGCGCGCACCTATACGGTCGGGGCGGTATGGTCGCCCGATTTCATCTCGGGCCTGACCGTGTCGCTGGACTATTATCGCATCCATCTGGCCAATGCGATTGCGCAGATCGCGCCCTCGACCACCATCCAGAGTCTCTGCGAGGCTTCAAACGGCACCTCGATCTATTGCGCGAACTATCAGCGCCCGCTGCCCTTCAGCAACACCAGCGTCGCCAACTTCGCGACGACGCTTTTCACCTTCAATGAGAATACCGCCTTCAACCAGACCGAGGGCTGGGACTTCGAGGCCAATTATGGTTGGCGAATGTCGGACCTGGTGGCGGACTGGGAGGGTTCGTGGAGCATGCGCTGGCTGGCGACCTATCAGCCGATCATCCAGAAACAGGTGCTGTTCCCTGGTGCGCCGTTCACCCGCGTGCCCGATCCCAGCACCCGCATCACCGCTTTCCTGAATTATGCCTTGAACGACTGGAATCTTGGTGTCGAGGATGAATGGGTGTCGGGCTTCAGCCAGGTGGCAGGTCCGGTCACGGCGGCCATCAACAACTGGGTCGATCCGCATGTGCATGCCTGGAACCAAGTGGACCTGAATATTTCGCGCGACTTCCGCAGCGAGGGCGCCGACATGACCGCCTATTTCGTGATTCAGAATCTGTTCAACGCCCAGCCCGCCTATGTGCCCAACGGAACCATCGGCCAGTGGTATCCGGTCTATACCAACAACTATAGCGTCCAGAGCCCGATGGGCCGCTATTTCACGCTTGGTGTCCGGGCCAATTTGTGACCGGAAAGCCATAGCCGGCAGCGATGCCGCTGCCGAGGTTTAGCGATACCCAAATGGTATCGTCCGTCATGGCGGATTTGTGACCCGGCCCCCGTCTAGGTCGCGAAGAGCCCTCATCAGAGCGGGCTCATGACATGTCAGGGGGATACCATGAAAATCAAGCATTTGCTGGCTTGCGGCGTGGCCATGATCGCGCTGCCGGCGGTGGCCGAGGCACAACAGACCGCGGCCAACAGCGTCGAAAATGTGGTCGTTACCGGTTCGCGCGTTATTTCCGACGCCGCCAATTCGCCCACGCCGCTGACCGTGATTTCGGCCGACGATCTGAAGGCCACCACACCCACCAATATTCCCGACGGCTTGGCCAAACTGCCGGTCTTCCAGGGTTCGCAAGGCATCGGCCGTCCCGGCGACGGCAGCAACAATTATTCTTCCAACACCCTGGACCTGCGCAATTTCGGCGCCCAGCGCACCCTGGTGCTGCTGGATGGCCATCGCGCCACCCCGTCCAATGCCGACGGTACAGTGGATGTCGATACCATGCCGCAGATGCTGATCAGCCGTGTCGATATCGTCACCGGCGGCGCCTCGGCGGTTTACGGCTCCGATGCCGTGACCGGTGTGGTCAACTTCGTGCTGGACAAGAAGTTCGAGGGCCTGAAGGCCGACATCAATACCGGCATCTCCACCTATGCCGATGCCATGAGCTACAATCTGGGCGTTGCCGCTGGTTCCTCCCTGTTCGGCGGCCGTGGCCATTTCGAGGCCTCGCTGGAATGGCGCCATCGCGATCCGGTCAACCAATCGGCCCGGCCCTATGGTCCCACGCTTCTCGCGGACTCCAATGGCGAAGCGGGCACCGGTACGGCGGCCAATCCTTTCAATGTCATCGCCAATGCGCGCCGTCCCAACTCCACTTTCGGCGGTCTGGTGCAGGTCTGCAATCCGGCCTGTCCGGCGGCCAACATGATGCAGTTCAACACCGCCGGCCAGCTCGTGGCATATTATCCCGGCGTTCCCGGCGCCACGAATGCGGCCGGCCAGCCGACCGCCGGCAGCAGCAATTTCAACTCGGGCGGCGATGGCGCCTACAATCCTTACGGCCAGGTGTTCAATGGCTATCACCAGGGCAGCATGTTCAGCCGCTTCAGCTATGATCTGGCCGACAACATCACTTTCTATGTCCAGGGCACGGCCTCGGAAGCCTACAGCTTCGGCTGGTACTTCCCGCAGAAGATCCAGCCCGGCGCCAACCAGGCGGATATTTTCTACAAGAACAATCCGTTCCTGACGGCGGCGGAACAGGCTCAGCTGGGCAATAACGGCACCAATCCGATCCAGCTCGGCACCACCCAGGCCGCCAATACCTTCCAGCTGGGCGAATTCCTGGTCGGCAATGGCCAGACCGAGATCAACGCCACCGGTAGCGTCAACCGCGTGCTCAGCATGCGCACCGGCTTTGACGGCACCATCATGAACGGCCGTTTCGCCTGGAACCTGTTTTACACCCATGGCGAGAACCGGTTGGCGGTCGATCTGATCAACAACCAGAATCTGCAGCACATGTATGCGGCGCAGGACGCCGTGCTGACGCCCGCCGGCACCGTGGCCTGTTATGCCGCAACGCAAGCGGCAACGGCGGCGGCTTATGCCAATTGCGTGCCGTTCAATGCTTTCGGCGCCAATTCGGTGAGCCAGTCGGCGTTCAAATATGTGTTCCAGACCACCGATTTCCACGAGACCAACACCCTCAATAATGTGGGTGGCGGCATCTCCGGCAAGGTGCTGGACGGTTGGGCGGGTCCGATCACCGCGGCTCTGTCGGGTGAAGCGCGCTTCAATGCCTATGACGTCGGCTCCAATGTGCCCAGCAGCACTTTCGTGGACTGCACGGGCCTGCGTATCTGCAACCCGGCGCTGCCCAGCTATGCCCAGTCGATCATTCAGGCGGTCCATGCCAGCCAGAATGTCTGGGAGTTCGCGCTGGAAACCGAAGTGCCGGTGATCAAGGACGTGCCCCTGATCCAATCCTTCGATCTCAACATGGCCGGCCGCTATACCGATTATTCGGTGTCGGGTTCGGTGCAGACCTGGAAGATCGGCTTCAACTGGAGCGTTATAGACTCCTTGCGCTTCCGCGGCACCACCTCGATCGACATCCGCGCGCCCACCCTGGACGACCTGTTCCGTCCGCCGACCCTGGTGCAGAACGTCTTCACCGATCTGCATATCCCCACCGGCCCCACCACCTTCCAAAGCAATACGACCACCTTCAGCAGCCAGGGCAATCCCAACCTGGTGCCGGAAGTGGCGCGTACCTATACGGTGGGCGCGGTGTGGACGCCGGACTTCATTTCCGGACTTACCGTGTCGCTGGACTATTTCCGTATCCATCTGGCCAATGCGATCGCGCAGATCGCGCCCTCGACCACCATCCAGACCTTGTGCGAAGCCTCGGGTGGTACCTCGATCTATTGCGCGAATTATCAGCGTCCGTTGCCGTTCAGCGACCATACGAGCGCCAACTTCGCCACCAAGCTGTTCACCTTCAACGAAAACACCGCCTCCGTCGCGACAGAGGGATGGGACTTCGAGTCCAACTATGCCTGGCAGATGTCGGACATCGTGTCGGACTGGAAGGGTTCATGGAACGCCCGCCTGCTGGCGACCTATCAGCCGGTCATCAACAAGCAGGTGCTTATCCCGGGCCAGCCTTTCACCCGCTCGCCCGATTCCAGCACCCGCATCACCTGGTTCCTGAACTATGCCCTGAACGATTGGAGCCTGGGGGTGGAAGACGAGTGGGTGTCGGGCTTCAGCCAGGTGGCGGGTCCGGTCCTGCCGGCCGGTTCCACGCTGTATAACGGCGCTGCTCCCAATGGCCTCAACAACTGGGTCAATCCGCATGTCAATTCCTGGAATCAGGTGGACCTGAATGTCTCGCGCAACTTCCAGATGGAAGGCGCCGACATGACCGCCTATTTCGTGGTGCAGAACCTGCTCAACGCCCAGCCCGCCTATGTGCCCAACGGGACCATCGGCCAGATCTATCCGACCGCCCAGACCGGGTTCAATGGCTATAGCGTGCAGAGCCCGATGGGCCGTTACTTCACCGTCGGCCTGAAGGCCAATCTGTAATTGCGAACCCGCTGACCCGCGCGTCAGCGCGCGAGAGCGGAACTGAAGGCCGGCGTCTCCCCCCTGGGGCGCCGGCCTCTTTTTTGCGCGGCGTGGAACTTCGCAAGGCGAGCCACGGAACCTCTTCGTCCGTTTGAGGTTCCATCAGCGAGCGGAACTGCGTGCCATCCGGTTCGTTCCGCTCCGAAGGGCTTCATGAACTTGCGTACATTTCGCCACGACAAGCTGTGACGGACCCAAGACATTGGCGCCACGCAAGCTTTCTATAGCGAGGTCTCAGTTGGATTTCGCCCATGGCATTGCATGAGACCCTGCGCGTCACCGAAGACGCGCCACGCCATATCGCGGACCGCTTGAACCGGCTGGGCCGGCGCGGCCGCTGGACCGTTTACGGCCTGGGCGCCGTCATTTTGCTGTTCGTCGCCTGGGAACTGCTTGCCCCGCTGTTCACGTCCAAAAGGAAGCCGCCACCACCGCCGCCGGTCAAAGTGGCCACCGCCATCAAGAAGGATGTGACCGTAACGCAGAATACCATCGGCACGGTGGTCTCGCCCGCCATGGTTCAGGTCACCGCACAGGTCACCGGCAAGCTCCTGGTCGCCAATTTCCGCGAAGGCGATATCGTCCACAAAGGCCAGCTGCTGTTTCAGATCGACCCGGCGCCCTACGAGGCGGTGCTTGGCCAGGCGCAAGGGGCGCTGACACGCGATACGGCAACCCTGGCCAACGACCGCATAGACCTGGCGCGCTACCAAACGCTCGCGTCGCAGAATGCCATCTCCAACCAGCAGCTCGTCACCCAGCAAGCCAAGGTCAGGTCCGATGAAGGCGTGGTGGCCACCGACAAATCGACCGTGGACGCCGCCAGGGTCAACCTGGCCTATACCCGCATCACCGCGCCGGTGGACGGCAAGACCGGGCCGATCTTCATCCAGCCGGGCAATGTGATCCCCGCGGTCAGCGCCACCAGCCAGCCCCTGGTCACCATCACCCAGATCCAGCCCATCAAAGTCTCGTTCCAGCTGCCGCAGAACGGGCTGGCGCAGATTCAGAACCAGTACAATCAGCACCGGCTGATGGCGGTCATTCCCATGGCGGGTGCGCCCGGCGGCAGCGAAAAGGCGCCGGTGGATTTTGTGAGCAATGTGGTCGCCGCCAATACCGGCACCATCGAGCTGCGCGCCGATTTCCCCAATGCCGATATGCGGCTGGTGCCCGGTCAGACCGTGACGGTCTCGGCCACCATCAATCAGATCAACGGCGCAACTGTGGTGCCGCGCGATGCTGTCAATCTGGGCCCCGACAACGCCTTTGTGCTGGTGGTACGAAACGGCAAGGCCTGGTCCGAGGCGGTGACGGTGCTCAATGACGATGGCGTCAACGATGCCATCCAGGGCAATGTGAAGCCCGGCGAAAAAGTGGTGACCGACGGCCAGCTACGCGTCACCTCGGGCCAGGCCGTGCGCATCACCAAGGGCAAGGCTCAGCCCAAGCAAAGCGATACCGGGCCATGAATATTTCCGCGCCTTTCATCGAACGCCCCGTGATGACGGTGCTGTTGATGGTGGCGCTGGTGGCCTTCGGTGTGTTCGGCTATTCGTCCCTGCCGGTCAGCGAATTGCCGGCGGTGGATTTTCCCACCATCAGCGTATCGGCCAGCCTGCCGGGCGCGGACCCCGACACGATGGCAAGCGCGGTGGCGACGCCGCTGGAATCGCAATTCTCCACCATTCCCGGCGTCTCTTCGATGACGTCGCAGAGCGGGTCGGGCACCACCACCGTCACCATCCAGTTCGATCTGGACCGCGACATTGACGGCGCGGCGGAAGATGTGCAGGCCGCGATCCAGGCCGCGGCGCGGCAATTGCCGGTCAATATGCCTTCGCCGCCAACCTTGCGCAAAGTCAATCCGGCGGATGCGCCGATCCTGTTTCTGGCGATGCAATCCGATTCCATGCCGCTCTACGAGCTGGACAAATATGCCGAGAATCTTTTGGCGCGGCAGCTTTCCACTCTATCTGGCGTGGCCCAGGTCAATGTTCAGGGCTCTCAGATTTTCGCGGTGCGGCTTCAGGTCGATCCCGCCCAGATGGCGGCGCGAAATATCGGCATCGATCAGGTGGCGTCGGCGGTGCAGGCCGCCAATGTCAATGTCGCCACCGGCACCTTGAACGGGCCGACGCAGGCAACATTGGTCCATGTCAACGGCCAGCTGATGAATGCCGATGCCTGGAAGAAGCAGATCATCGCCTGGCGCAATGGCGCCCCGGTGCGCTTCGCCGATATCGGCAATGCCATCGACAGTGTGGAGAACAACCGCACGGCGACCTGGCTGAACGGCAAGCGCGCCATTGTGCTGTCGATCCAGCGCCAGCCGGGTTCCAACACCATCCAGATCATCGACGAGATCAACCGCATCATCCCGCATTTCCAGCAGAGCCTGCCCTCGTCGGTGAAACTGTCCACCATCTATGACCGCAGCCAGTCCATTCGCGCCTCGGTGGCGGATGTGCAGTTCACCTTGCTGATCGCCGCGGTGCTGGTGGTGCTGGTGATCTTCCTGTTCCTGCGCACCCTGTCGGCGACCCTGATCCCGTCGGTGGCGCTGCCCATCACCATCCTGGGCGCTTTCGCGGGCATGAGCCTGTTCGGCTACAGTCTGGACAATCTGTCCCTGATGGCACTGACGCTTTCCGTCGGTTTCGTGGTCGATGACGCCATCGTGATGCTGGAAAATATCGTCCGCCACATCGAAGAGGGCGAGGCGCCTTACGAGGCGGCCGAGAAAGGCGCGGCCGAGATCGGTTTCACCATTCTTTCCATGACCATCAGCCTGGCGGCCGTGTTCATCCCGATTGTCTTCATGGGCGGCATTGTCGGCCGGCTGCTGCACGAATTCGCCGTCACCATCGTGCTGACCATCCTGATTTCCGGTTTCGTCTCGGTGACCCTGACGCCCATGCTGTGCAGCCGCTTCATGAAGGCGGGCAAGTCCAGCGAGCATGGCCGCTTCTATCACTGGAGCGAGAATGCCTTTGACTATGTCCAGGCGCGCTACGAGCGCTCGCTCAAATGGTGCATCCACCATAAGGTCTTCACCATGGGCCTGTTCGTGGTCAGCCTGTTGGCGACGGTGGTGCTGTTTTATATCTCCAAGGAAGATTTCATCCCTTCGGTCGATACCGGCCAGATCCAGGTCGCGACCGAGGCGGCAGACCGCGTCTCCTTCGACTCCATGGTCAGGATGCAGCGCCAGATGGCGGCCATCGCCCAGCGCGATCCCAATGTGCAAGCGGTGGTGTCGTCGGTGGGTTCGGGCGGCGGGCCGCGCAGCAGCGGCACCAATACCGGTTCCATGCTCTTGAAGCTGAAGGGTCTGGGCGATCGCAAGCTGTCGGCGGACGAGATCATTCAGGAACTCAGGCCCAAGCTGCAGAGCATTCCCGGGGTCAATGCCTATATGCAGAACCCGCCGTCCATCCGGGTCGGCGGCCAGCAATCCAAATCCACCTATCAATATGTCCTGCAGGACACCAACCAGCAGGAGCTGGATTCGACCGCGGTGAAGCTGATGAACGCGCTGTCGCACGCGCCCGGTTTCGCCGATGTCACCACCGACATGGACCTGACGGCCCCGGCCGCCAATGTCGATATCGACCGCGACCAGGCGGCGTCCCAGGGCGTGTCGGTGCAGTCGATCGAAACCGCGCTGGGCGCATCGTTCGGCGGCGAGCAGATCTCGACGCTTTATGCCAGCGACGCGGAATATTGGGTGATGCTGGAACTGCTGCCCAAATATCAAGCCGATCCCTCTTCCATCAACCTGCTCTATGTGACGTCCAGCCTGGGCGCATCGGGCGGCGGTTCGGGCGCGGTGAGCAGTGGTGCCGGCGCGGGCGGCGGCGCGGCCAGCGCCGCCACAGGCGTCAACGCGACGCCCACCATCGTGCCATTGAACGCGGTGACCCATATACGCATGGGCACCATGCCGCTCGCCATCAATCATCTCAGCCAGCTGCCGTCGGTGACCATCTCCTTCAATCTGCTGCCGGGCTATGCGCTGTCGGATGCGGTGACGGCCATTGCCCAGGCGCGCGAAGAGGCCGACATCCCGCCCACCGTGCAGGGCCAGTTCCAGGGCCAGGCCCAGGCGTTCCAGAGCTCGCTGGCCAATATCGGCATCCTGCTCGTGATCGCGATCATGACGGTCTACATCATTCTGGGCATTCTCTATGAAAGCTTCATTCATCCGCTGACCATCCTGTCGGGCCTGCCTTCGGCCGCGGTCGGCGCCCTGATCACCCTGGCGCTTTTCGGCATTCCGCTCAGTCTTTATGCCTTTGTCGGCATGATCATGCTGATCGGTATTGTGAAGAAGAACGCCATCATGATGATCGACTTCGCGCTGCATCGCGAGCGGCAGGAACATGTCAAACCGGACCAGGCGATCTTCGAAGCCGCGCTGGTGCGTTTTCGGCCGATCATGATGACCACCATGGCGGCGCTTCTGGGCACCTTGCCGGTCGCCATCGGCTTTGGCGCCGGTTCGGAAGCGCGCCGGCCGCTGGGCCTGGCGGTGGTCGGGGGCTTGCTGGTGTCCCAGCTGCTCACCCTCTACATCACGCCGGTCATCTATGTGTATCTGGACCAACTGGGCGAGAAGGCGTCGCATTGGGGGCTGCTGGGCAAGCCGCAAAAGACGCTGCCCAAGAACAAGGCGCGCCGTTCGCCGCCGGATGCATCGCCCGCGCCCGCAGAGTGATCAGTTCGCGGGCTCGCCGGTTGCCTCCACCAGCAGACGCACAAACTCCTTCATCTGGTTGCCGTCGATCCAACGCACCACCGCGACAATGTCGTGCTGATAGTCGATGAAGATCACATTGGCGCCGTCGCCGATGAAGGAAACGCTGTCGGCGCGCGCCGCCGGGTACATCTTCTTGTCGGTGTTCAGATACCAGTTGCAGAAGCCATAGCCGGGATTGGGGCCGGTGGGGGTGGTTGCCATCTGCACCCATTTATCCGACAGGATGGTTTTGCCGTCCCACTTTCCCTTGTTGAGGCCAAGCAGGCCCAGCCGCGCCTGATCGCGGGCGGAAATGAACATGCCGCCGCCCCAATGGCCGCCGCCGCTCACCACATGGATGCGCTTGCCATCCACCATCGTCCAGCTGTTGTCATAGCCTTCCCAATGCCATTCGTCCGACATGCCGATGGGATCGGCGACATATTGCTTGAGCACTTCGGGCAGCGGCTGTTTCCACAGATGGGTCAGGGCCAGAGCCAGCGCATTTACGCGCACGTCGTTATATTTCCAGGCCTGGCCAACCGGCGGCGGGCCCTTGAGCAGCTCGCTCCAGGGTTTGCCGGCTTCGGGACGGTCCGCCCACCAGGGCTTGCCCCACATGGTGCCGATCCAGCCGGAATCCTGGCGCAGCATATTGTCCCAACTGATGGGCTGGTTGTGCGGCAGCATGAAATCCGGCGTCGGGCGCACATAGTCAATCACCCGGTCATTGATGTTCTTGATCATGCCGCGATCGAAGGCGACACCGGCGACCGATGACAGGAAGGTCTTGCTGACCGAAAAAGTCATGTCGACCTGATGGGTCTTGCCCCATTCCGCCACGATATAGCCATGCCGGATGATGATGCCGTTGGCGGGGGCGCGCGGCTTCAGCGGCCCCAGTGGCGACGAGAAAGCCTCGCCGGCATATTTCAGCGGCACGGAAACCCGCAGGTCGCGGATATCGACCTTGTCCGCAACCTCGGGCGGGTATTTGGTCTCCGCCGAGATGGCGAAGTCGATCGCGGCTTTCAGTTTGGCGGCATCCAGATGCTCCTGTTCGGGGGTGTGGGTGGTCCACTGCGCGCCCTTGGGCGGGAAATAGTCCGCGGCGATGGCGGGTGAAAAGGCCAGCAATGCCATGCTTGAAAGCGCAAAGAAAAGAGAGCGCATATTTCCCATCCCCTTTTTTGGAGAAGCTTCCGGCGGGGGCTTGCCTTTGTCAAATGGCGGTCGTTGGAAAGGCCGGGCGGGCGCTGTTAGGCTGTCGGAAAAACCGGGGGACCTCATGGCATTGTCATTCGACCGCTCCGCAGCGCTGATCGCGGAGAATGCCCGCTATGCCGCGGGCGGGGTGAACAGCAATTTCCGCATCGGCATGGCCGGGGGGCCGCTGGTGTTCACGCGCGGCGAGGGGCCCTATCTGTTCGACGCCGACGGCAATCGGCTGATCGATTATTATTGCGGCATGGGCGCGATGATCCTGGGCCATTCGCCGGCGCCGGTGCAGCAGGCGGTAAAACAGCAGGTCGATAACGGTCTTCTTTATGCCGGCCAGTCGCCCATCGAATTCGAAGCCGCGAAAATTCTTTGCGACAACATCCCGTCCGCCCAGCGGATGCGCTTTTGCTCGTCCGGTTCGGAAGCGGCACAGGCCGCTTTTCGCCTGGCGCGCGCCGCCACGGGCAAGCGCGTCATCCTGAAGTTCGAAGGCCATTATCATGGCTGGTTCGACAATATCTTGTGGTCGACGGCGCCGGCGCTGAATGCAGCGGGGCCGGAAGATGCGCCGGTGTTGGTCGCCGGCAGCAAGGGCCAAGACCCGGTGGATGCCGCCGGTCTTGATGTCATCGGCTGGAACGATCTGGGACGATTGGAGGCGCGGCTGGCCAAGGGCGATATCGCCGGTGTGATCATGGAACCGGCCATGTGCAACCAAGGCGGGATCGCGCCGGCCGGCGGCTATCTGGAAGGCGCGCTGGCGGCCTGCCGCAAGGCTGGCGCGCTGCTGATTTTCGACGAAGTGATCACCGGCTTCCGCTTGCACCGCTCCGGCGCGCAGGCGCGTTTCGGCGTCACACCCGATCTTTCCATCTTCGCCAAGGCGATGGCCAATGGCTTTCCCGTTGCGGCGGTGGTGGGCCGCGCCGATCTTCTGGACATGTTCGTCAGTGGCGGTGTGGTGCATGGCGGCACCTTCAATGCCCAGCTGGTGACCATGGCGGCCATGGTGGCGACGCAAAAGGCGCTGACGCCGGATGGCTATGAGGCGGCATCCAAGCGCGGCCTGCGGCTGCGCGAGGGTATCGCCGGAATTTTGAAAGACGCCGGCATCAAGGCCCAGGTCAGCGGCTTCGAGTTGATGTTCCATGTCGGCTTCGGGCTGGAGCAATCCGCGCGCAACTATCGCGATATCGCGCGATGCGACAAGGCG
>Ga0209233_1000708_pt1 | contig 15557 bp, 4 predicted proteins | sample AraplaCL_Cvi_mCL_FD_184269 | JGI IMG/M metagenome (GOLD analysis project Ga0209233, IMG submission 184269) | Arabidopsis root microbial communities from the University of North Carolina, USA - plate scrape CL_Cvi_mCL (SPAdes) (version 2) | ecosystem: Host-associated > Plants > Roots > Endosphere ...
CGCCTTCACTTGGCGGCCGTCTTCACCAGCGCCTCGGCCTGCTGCTCGCAGCGGCGATTGGCCATCCAGCCCGCTTTCATCTCGTCATTGGTCAGGCTGGCCGGCACCTGAACCATAGTGACGTCCGATTCCGTGCCGTTGAAGGTGACGACGTAAGTCTCGCCCGCATGCATCGGCACGTCCGTGGTGATCATGATGCGCTCCTGCCCGGCCGGCCATACCGCCTTGGCATTCCAGCTGTGATCGGCGGGCGAGACACTCAGCGAGGCCGAAGTGCGCGCATCGGGGCGCCAGAATATCGGTGTGCCGTTCTCCCGCACGCAGACATTGCCGCTATGGGTGGCATCCAGCACCCAGGGATCGGGCAAGGATGCCAGCACCGTGCCGCGGGTGACGCCGAATTCGCCGGCGCGAGCCTGTCGCTGGGTGACCAGCGCGGCCAGGGTCTGGTTCAGGCCGACCCCGCCCCCGCCGCCGGCGGCGGTGGGCGGACGGTCATACGGACCGTCCAGCTTCAGGGTCGAGCCGGTCTCCGAAACCAGCGTGACGTGCTGGCCCTGTTTGAGGGTCAGCGGCTTGGCCGAATCCAGGGTATCGCCGGGTTTGAGCGCAACCCCGCGCGCTTCGGCGACCACCAGCACCGCGGCATCCGCCTGGGACACCGCCAGAACGCCCGCCGAAACACCCACAAGGGCGAGGAAAAGCGTTGATTTCATCAAAGCCTCCATTCCCGTCTTCCTGTTCCTTATACGGATCATGCTCCGTCACCGATCAGGGTGAAAGCCGCCCAGTCGAAGGGATGGGCGGTGGACCCATCCGCGATCAGGGCCAGCTGGGCCTGTCTGAGCGCCTCGGCGGCGTCGTGGTTGGGATCTTTGGCCATGGTGGCGAAGGTGTGCGTCATCAGGGCCTGGGTGGCGGCCGAGGGTACCTCCCAATGCGATGCCAGAACCGCATGGGCGCCGGCATTGAAGAAGGCATCGGCAAGACCTTGCAGCGCGCCGCCGCCAAAGCGGGTACCGCCGGCAGCGCCGGTGTTGCAGGCCGACAGAACCACCAGATTGGCGTTGATCTTGAGGTCGGCGATCTCGCTGGCGGTCAAGAGCCCGTCGACGGTCGTGGTCTGGGCGGGAACGGGCGGCGGCGACAGCACCAGTCCGGGCTGGGCCTCGCAATGCAGCTCGCCCGGAAGCATACCATGGGTGGCAAAATAGAGCACCGCATACTGGTCCAGTGGCTTGGCGCGCAGCGCGGCCTCGGTGGCGCCGTCGCCCAAAAGGATGTCGTCGGGCGCGGCACCCAGGTCGCGGCCCACCGCCTGCACTTCGGCGGTGGTTTCCGGCAGAGGCTGCAACGCGCGCAGCAGCGCCGGATCGGTGGGTCCGCCGGTCTGGCAGGCCGAAGCCAAGGCATTGGCCGCCAGCGCCTGATTGGCGCCGCCGCCCTGGAAGCTGGGATTGCCCACCCCCAGGAAAGGGCGCGCGGGCGCGGTCTTGGCGGCGCCGCGCAGCGCCATGAAAGCGCGCGCCGAGGGCGTTTCGGAAACCGCTGTTTGCCGGATCAGCCAAGCGGCGTGAACATAATCATGGGCGTCACCCGGCGCGGCGGTCACCAGCAGCGAGAAAGGAAGGCTGGCGAGGTCTCCGCTTACCGCGACCGTCAGGTGATCGACACCGGCAAGCTGCTGCGATACCGGACCCAGGGTTTCGCGATAAAGCGCATTGGCATTGGCCAGGCTGAAATCGGGCAGCTTGCCCAGCTTGGGCACAAAGGCTTCACGCAGCGAGGCGATATCGGCGGCCAGCGTGTCGGCATTGGTTTCGATCGGCCGCGCCGTCAGACCGTCCTGCGTCACCAGCAGCACATAGGCCGAATGCACGCCGACCATGAAACTGGCGAAAGCCTCATGCGGATGCAGCGCCTTCCGGATCGTATCCAGGCTCACCGGGCCGGGATCGGCCAGACCGGCATAGGCCGGGAAATCGCTGCGCAGCTTGGCCGCCAATTGGTCGGCGCGGGCGGCGGTGCTTTCGGCCAAGGCCTGGGCCTGGGCGATGCGTGCGGGATTGCGGTCGTCACCGCTCTTGGCATTTTCCTGCGCCAGCGCCATGCGCGCCTCGTCGCGGACGCGCGCCGCATCGTCGGCATCGCGAACTTCCGCGGCAAGCGCGGGGGTCTCGGCGGCGCGGCGCGCAGCCATGCGCGCGATGGTCTGGCCGGTTACCCCGGCATCCACCATCTGACTGGCGGCGAACATTTCCTGCTCCAGCCGGGCGCGCTCGGAACCGGAGAGCGAGGCATTGGCGGCGGTGAGGAAGGGGATCAACTGATCGGCCACGACCTGCGAACGCGCCAGCGGGTCCTTGGCCAGCGCGGCAAAGGCCTTGCGATAGGCGGTGATCGCGGAAGGATAGATCTGCTGTTCGCTATAGAAGCGGCCCAGCTGCAGTTCCTGCTGAATGGTGGGGCCCGTATCGCCGAACAGCTTGAGGTCCATTGCCAGCGCGTCGTTATAGTCCTTGTCCGCCGTCGCCACGCGGCCGGCCTGGGCGTTGATCTCGCCCATCAGCGAAACCATGTCGGCGCGCCAGGCGAGCGGCAGGTCGGGATGGGCGCTGATGATCAACAGCGCCTGCTGGGCGGCGGCCAGCGCGCCGGGTGTGTTGCCATTGCGCAGTTCCAGGGTCGCCTGCACGCGCAAGGCATGCGCCAGCTCGCCGTCGAGCAGGCTGGAAACCACCGGCGGATTGCCGTTCAGGTCTAGGCCGCCATTCCTGACCGCATCGACCGCGGCCTGACGCGCGGCGGTATCCTGCCGGGCATAGCGCAGGGCTTCCTCATAATGGCGCTGATTGGCGGCATCGAGACCGCGATAGGACGCAAGGCGGGCGCGGATTTCGGGGCTGGGCGCCGCTTCGATGATGGGCGTGGCCCGGCGGAACAGGGCAGCGGCCTCGTCGAAGCGCTGCTGATTGGAAACCTGCAGCGCCAGTTCCAGAAGCGTGGCGCCGACAGCGGCGGAATCGGGACCGAACAAGCGGGTCTCGATATCCAGCGCGTCGCGGTACGCCTGTTCGGCGGCGGGATAGTTGCCGCGGGCAGCGGCGCGGCTGCCGCTGGCGCGCAATTGCAGATAGCCGGAATAATCGTTGGCGCGCGCGTTCAGCACCTGGCGCGAAAACTGCGCTTTCACCGTGCTGGAAGCCTTGGCCGCGCCCGACACCGAACCGCCCTGCGCCGTGATCGCCGACGCCAAAACATCGATCATGCCGGGAAGGCCGTTGGCCATATAAAGCGTGGTGGGCGTCAGCGACGCCAGCACGACATGGGGCGCATCGCCGACGCCGGAGCTGCAGGTATAGAGGAATGTCGTGGCGTCGATGCCCTTGCCGCCGTCGCAGCGCAGGCCGGCGGCCGTGTCATTGCCGGGCAGCGCGCGGATCGCGGCCCCGATGGCGCTGCGGCGCGCCGCATCGCCAGCGGGCAAAGCGCCGGTCATCGCCACTTTATGCAGGCCCCCGGTCGCGATCTGACCCGTGCCGCAGAAGATGTCATTGCCGGCAAGGCGGCAGGCCTCGCCGGCGGTGTCGGTGCCCAGATCGCCTGGCGCGGCGGATGCGGGCATGGCGGCAAGCAGCCCCAGCACCGCGCCGGCCAGAAGAGAAAGCGTGAAGTGTCGCATGGCCGCTCCCCCTTAGAACCGGACGCCGGCGGTGACGAAAAACTTGGTCGCTTCCTTGCCGGCATCACTTCCGGTGACGGCGTGCAGCGTATGCGACACTTCCAGCCCCAGCGAAGAATTGTAGGGCAGGCTGAGGCGCACGCCGCCGCCCACCGATTCCAGATTCTGATCGATCAGGGAAGGATCGACGGCCGCGCCGCGCTGGATGTACCAGGTCTGGCCGCCATCCACATAGGCGTAGGGCTGGGCACTGAGCAGGTATTTGTTGCCGATGGTCCAGTCATAGCGCAGCTCGGCGGAGCCGCCGATGCCGCGGTCGCCGGTGATGGCGCCTGGGTCATAGCCGCGGCCGATGCCGATGCCGCCAAAGGAAATGAGTTCGCCATTGATCAGCGGCACAAAGGAATACTGACCCTGACCGCTCAGCACCACCGAGAAATTGTTCGGCAGATAGCCGACATAGCGCACCAAGCCCGTCATCTTGGTGAAATCGAGATAGGCGCCCTTGCGCGACAGATCGGCAGACAGATTGTCGGACGCGCCCAGGCCCGGAACGCCTTGCACGATTCCCGCGGTCCACAGCCACGAACCGCCCAGCCAGCTGGAGAGCAGATAGGTGGCGTTGAGATCGAGCACCCGCCATTTGTCATGGGCGACGCGGCTGCCCAGCACATCGATATCGGCTTTCTGGAAGGTAAACCCGCCGTCCAGTTGCAGCGATTGTTCGCGGGTGCGGATGATCGGCCAGGTCAGGCGCGGACCGACCGCCCAGCTGTTGGTATTGACGCCGAATGAGGCCAGCGTCGAACCGGGTTCGCCGCGGGTGATGGTGCCCGCCAGCGTTCCGATCACGCCGTCATCGCCGATGGGACGGCGATAGCGCAGCGAGCCAGCCACCTGCTCGCTGGCGTCCGGCGACGTGGTGAAAGTGCCCGCCAGCTGGTCGGCGGAATCCAGGATGGAATTGACCTCGGCATCGGCGTTCAGGGTCCAGAGACCGGAGAAGCGCGAGCCGCGATTGTCGGCGCCCAGCCCGCCGGTGAAGCGCGGCTGATCCACGGTGATGGCGATATCGGAAGCGCCCGGAATATCTTCCGACGGCTTCAGGGTGCCGGCGGCCACCACGCCCGGCAAGTCATTGGAAAGCAGAAGACTGCGCTCCATGACTTTCAGCGGCATGGGCGAACGGTTCAGGCTGGGCTGGATATAACCCTTGATCTGGGCCTGGGTCGCTTGCGTGCCGCCTTCGACGGTGACATGGGCGATCTTGCCCTCCACCACATTGATGGTGAAGACGCCATCACGCACGCGCTGCGGCGGCACATAGGCGCGCACCAGTATGTAGCCCTTGTCGCGGTACATCTGCTCGATACCGTCGGCAACGTCGAGAATCTGCGAGAGCTTGATGGTCTGGCCGATCAGCTTGGCGTAGAGCGGCCTGAAGGCCGAGGCCGGGATGGTCTTGGCGCCGGTGATGGTGATGTCACGCAGCGTGAAGGTCACCGTATCGACGGCGCGTCCCAATGGCGTGCGCGAGGGCGCTTCGATGCTGAAATCAAAATCGGGCTGGGTGGGAATGGCCGGCGCGGGCCGGTCGTTGCGGCCCGGCTGCACCGCGCCTGGCAGGGTGGCCGCACTGGGCTGGGCCATGGCCTGACCCGTAAAGGACAGACCAGCGAGCACGCTCGCCGAACAAAGCGCGCAGGCCCAAACAGGCCGTCTTTTCGAAAACCTAGCCGAACTCACCCAAATCCCCTCGCCATGCCCCAGATGTGCATGGCTACCCTCTACTTACGAACGCTGCCCGCGTCTTGGACCAGTAAAATGTATGGATCGCCGCAGCGCAATGTTTCCCAGCATTTTCTGCGGCATTTGGCCTGTTTACCTGCTTTTCCGACAAATCGTCAGGATCCATGGAAATCACTGCCACAGCGCGGAATTGCCGAAAGACGACAAAGCCGAGATATCGGTTGGCGGGGGAACCGGCGGGGGAGCATTAACCAGCATCTTGGGAACAATCGTTCCGGTGCCATGCCCGGCGCCGATGGGGGCTGGGTGGCTGCCGTCCAGACTGTCGGCGACCTGACTGGTGCTCTGATCCGAGGACGTAGGCTGTTCGGCGTTGTTCTCAGTCAGCGGACTCTGGACTGGCGGCGGCGGGAGTGGCGGTGGCGGTGGCGGTGGCAAGGGTGCCGCGGCCAGCAAATCGCCCAATGGTGGCAGGGGGGCTGGTGGCGCCAGGCTGCGGGGCGGCGGCTGGATTGCCGCCACATAGCCGACCAGGACGGGCGCGGCCGCGGTGCTGGTGCCGGCGGTTAAACCGGTCGAACCGAGGAAATCGGTGTCCGGGGAACTGGCGACCGAAAACACGTAACGATTGCCGGTGGCGGTGACGGCGGCCGGATAACTGACGCCGAAAATGCCGCCATTTGTCGTCTTCAGACCGCCGAACACATCCTTGGCGGGATCGGCCGAGTAGATCAGGAAGCGCGCGCCGTTGGGCAACAGCAATGCGGTGGCCCCGGCATTGTTGATGAAGCTTCCGCCGGCCGCCAGCACAATGCCGTCGCCGCTGCCGCCGGTCGAGACAATATTGCCGTTATATTGCGACAGGGTCGCCGCCGACACCACTGTCGTGCCGCTGACCCTTATCTCGCCATTGCCGTTGTCGTTGTTGTTGTTGTCGCCGGTGCCTTTGAAACTGGTGCCATTCTTGGCGCTGGCGGCCGACAGGCCGGCGATGGTGGGGCCGGTGACGATCACAAGATCGCCGGCCGATTGGACCGTGAAGGTGCCGGAGACCAGAGCCACGACGAGATTGGTGGTGAGCGAATTGACCAGGGTGGTATTGGCCAAGCTGCCGATCTCGATATTGCCGCTGATCGCATTGGCGGGATTGTTGAAGTTGTTGCCGCCCACGGCGAAAGAGGAAAAGGTGCCCGCGGTCATGGCGCCGGACGCACCGCCGGCCTGGGTGATCGTGCCGACGCTGGCGCTGAGCGAAAGATCGCCAGTGGTCGAAATCGCGGGTCCGCCGAAGAGATTGTTGAGCTGAAAACCGTTGACCGACGAAATGTCGATAGAGCCGCCGCCGGAAGCGGCCGCCGCGAGGAATTTCACTTCGGCATCGTCAATACTGACATTTGCCGATGACAAGATGTTCAGGGCATTCGCCGTGATGGGAATGTTGTTGGCGAAGATCGATATTCCCGCCGCGGAAATGTTGATGTTGCCGGTACCGGCGCTGAAACCCGTGGTGCTGGTGGGCAGACCAAGCTGAACCATGGGATTGGTCACGCCTGCCGGCACCTTGAATGCCAGATTGATGTCCTGATTGACCGTGCTCGCGAGCACCGAGCCGCCGGCCTGGATCCGCAGCGGTGCGGTAGCCGTGCCGATCGAGCCGGTATTGGAGAGCAGCAGGACATTGGAGCCCAAGCCGGCAATCGCGCCTGTACCGCTCTGGAAGATGCCGCCTACACCACGCAAGGTGACCGTGTTGCCCGAAATGCTGGTGCCGTTCTGGTTTACGCCGGAGCCGACGGTCAGGGTGGGATTGCTGGCGCCGAAGGCCTCGATATCCACGGACAGCGCCGCTACCGCCGTCTGGGCCGGAATATAATTGGCCCGGAAAACATTGGTGTTCACCGAATTGTAGAAGGTGATGTTGCCCGGCGCATTGAGGGTAACCGACCCGCCAACCGCGTTCGTCGCCCCGTCGCCCAGGAGGATTCCGAACCCGCCGCTGGTATTGACCGATGCGGTCAAGCCGCCCGCGGTGATACCGCCTGCGGCGCCGCTGGCCTGCGTGATGGTGCCCAATGCGTTCAGGGTCACCACGCCCGGCGTCTGGATGCCCGCCCCGCCGGAGAGATTGTTGATCAGGATCCCGCTGGGGGAACTGACGTTTATGGCGCCGCTGGCCGAGGCCGAGAACGAACCGGCCGAGAAGCCCGCGGCATTGATGGTGGTGAACCCGGTCAGCCGCAGATTGTTGGCGGTGATGCCGTTGCCGCTGAAGGACATGGCGCCGTTGCCGGCGATCTGGATATTGCCGCTGCCGGCATTGAGGCCGCTGATATTGACGTTGCTGATATTGCCGTTCTGGCCGCTGGTGATAGTGGTCAAGGTCAGGGCCGTGCCGCTCACCGGCGTCGCGGAAAGCGTGATGGCGCCATTGCCGGACGTGCGCGCCGCCAGCAGGTTTGCCGCAATGTTGAGGGGCGCACCCGTTGTGCCGATGGAGCCGGTGTCGGAGATCAGCGCCAGCGAGGGCGAGGAAATCGCGGTGCCGGTGCCGCCGAGAATGGACCCGCTGGCATGGAAAACGGCAATTGCGCCGGCGCTGGCGGTCGCCCCGCTTGCCGAACTCGCCAGGGTCAGATTGCCATTGTCCTGAATGATGACGGCGCCACTGGGAATAGACGTGCTGCCGGTGGTGCCTTGCAGACGCAGCAAAGTCAGGTTGCCGCTATCGAACAGCGAAACGGTTGTGCCCGCGAAAATGACGGCCGAACCGATTATGTTGCTGGCGTTGGAGAGAAAGATCGAGTCGCCGACATTCTGCGTCGCCAGAAAGGCACTGGGCGTATTGATGATGCCGTTGCTGGCCTGGGTAATGGTCCCGGATGCCTGCAATGTAAGACTGCCCGGAGCAGCTATATTTCCGGCGACGTTCAGCCCGGCGGCGGACATGACGCTGAAAGTGCCCGCGCCGATGCTGCTTGCGCCTAGCGTGGTGGCGACCGAGTTTGTGAAAGCGGCACCCGTGCCGCCGTCAAAGGGGACCTGGAACGTCGCGGTGCCATTGACCGCGTTGGCGCTGTTGGTCAGGAAAATGCCGCCATTTCCAACCGAGGCCGACAGGCCGGCGGACGTCAGTGGAATGGTCTGGGTGATCGAGCCGACATTCGACGTCAACGTGGTCGAGCCGGCAACGGCGACGGTACCGGATGTGTCGCCCAGGATGAGACCGCTATTGGGAGCATTGACGGTGAGACTTCCCCCGACGGTGGAGGCGCCGATATCCGTGGTGATTTCTTCCGGTATCGCTTCATTGATAAAGGTGACGTTGCCGGTCGCGTTGAAGCGCGCGACGCCGCCAATGTCATTGCCGTTGTCGCCGGCGCCGCCGGTATCGGTGAGATTGATCTGGGCGAAGGAGCCGGTGGCGGTCAGGTTGAGATTGTTCGCCTTGATCCCGAAATTCTGACCGATCGCAAACGCCGAAGTCAGGGTGAAATTGCCGGTGCCCAGATTGACGCCACCAATGTTGCTGAGAAACGTGCCGCCCGAAGGCGTGTTGACGCAATTGCAGATGGTGGTGGGACTGGAGGAATTCAGGAATACATCGCCGCCACTGGTGTTGATCTGCACACCGATGCTTGTGGTGCCATTGGTGCCGTTCAATTGCAGCGGCGAGCCAGAGGCGCCGATGCCGCCGCCCGTCGTGCCCACGGCCAGCCCGAACGTGTTGGCGGTCAGGGAGACGCCCCCTGCCGCGGTGATGCTGGCACCACTCTGCGACCCACCGGTGGCATTGGGATTGCCGGCATAGAGGATGATCGAGCCGCCGGTGGAACCCAGATTGGTCAAGCTCGCATTCAGGATGATCGAGCGCCCGGCATCGAGCTCCAGCGAAAGATTCGTATTGGCCGTGACGGCGTTGTTCACCGTGATGTCGGTACCGGCCTGCAGCACCACATTGGAGCCGGCGACCAGGGCCGCAGCGATGCTGTTGGGGTCTATGGTGACAGTGCCGGTGGTGGAAAAGGTCTGGCCGGTGGGTGGCGCGCTGCCGCCGGTGGCGATGATGATATTGTCGGGATCGAGCAGCCAGTCACCGGCGATACCGGCGGCCGCGGCGGTGCTGACCCTGGCAGCCTTGTCCACGCTCAGCGCATGGCCTGACGTTTCCACTTGGCCGCCATTGCCGACGGCAGCCCCGCCGCGAGCATCGATGATGCCAGCAAAGCTGGTGAGGCCATTGGACCAGACCGCGACCTTGCCGCCGTTGCCCGATTGGATGGCATTGGCCTTGATCACCGCCTTGCCGACATTTGTGCTGCGCGCATCCTGTTCGGGGCCCGCGCCATGGAAGTTGCCGCCGATCAGGACCGTGCCGCCCCCGGCATTGCCGGAGACATCGATGACAGCATTGTCGGAAACCACCGCCGCGCCGCCCAGCACCTTGACCGTACCGCCGGTCTGCCCGGCCGCCTTGCCCGATGCATCCAAGGTGCCGGAGCTGGTCGCGGCGCCGTCGCCCGCGTCCAGGATGATCTCGCCATTCACCGATCGCGACGTGGTCGCTTCGATCATGCCGGTATTGTTGATAACGGCATCCTGCATGCCGGCCGCGGCGCGCGCGGTCAAAAGCACCTGGCCGCCGACAGCGCTGATCTTGCCGGCGTTGATCACCTTACCGCTCTGCGACGAGGCGCCGACCGCATAACTCAAAAGATGGTCGCCGTTGAAATCCACCGTGAAGGTGTCCGTGCCGCCCAGCACGACATGACCGGTATTGGCCCGGATCAGACCGTTGTTGACGACATTGGGCGCCGACAACACGACGGCGCCGCCGTTTTGGGCCTTGATGCGGCCGTTGTTGACGATGCCGGCCTGGCCGCCGGAAAAATTATAACGCCCTTCCAGAAAATCCTGGTTGGCGATGTCCGACGTGGTGGCGAGCAACCCGCCCACATTGACGATGGCGCCGTTGCCAAACAAAACTCCGTTGGGATTAAGCAGCCACACCTGACCGTTGGCGCGGATGGAGCCGTCAATCGCGGACGCACCCGCCCCGGTCACCCGATTCAGGGTGATGGCGCTGGCATTGGGTTGATTGAATTGGACGGAAGCGCCCGCGCCCACCGAGAAATTCTGCCAGTTGATGATGGCCTTGGCGCTGCTTTGATTGATCGATGTCGTGGCGCCCGACGACGAAATCTGGGCTTGGCCGGCAACGACGGTGCCACCCGCGGGCTGTGCGGACGCGCCGGCCGCCCCCAGCAAGAGAAATGGAATTATGCTGGCGGTTTCGAGCGCAGCGCGCCGAACCCGCGGCGAGCATCGCCGCTTTTTCGTGTCTTTTCTCAACCCCAAGCCCCCATGTGTCCGAAGATTTCTGGACACCCCAAGCGGCGAACGCCCCAAACACCGCTATCTGCACTACTAAAGTTTATTAAGTCTAGAGACCAACAACACGCAATGTTCGACAGGCCCCGATTGGGTAGAGCCTCTTAACTGGCCACCAAATCGACAAATCGTCAGATCGCGCTGGCGTCACTGCCAGAGAGAGGAATTGCCGAACGAAGACAAAGCGGAGATATCGGTGGGCGGCGGTGGCGGCGGCGTACCGTTGACCAAGAATTTGGGGATCACGACGGTGCCTCCATGCTGGTTCGGTCCTTGGCCGGAGGGCGGATTGCTGCCGTCCAGGCTGTCGGCGACCTGGTTGGTGGTCTGGTCCGACGAGTTGGGCGTGTCCGGCTGGTCGGCCAGCGGGCTTTGGACCGGCGGCGGTGGTGGCGGCGGTGGCGGAGGCGGCGGCACGACCGGCAGCGTAATCAAATTGAGGAACTGGCCGGAAGCCAGGGGACCGGCCAACGGCGTGAGATTGGGCGCCTGAAGGGAGTTGGCGAAACTGTTCAGCACCGGCGTGTTGCTGGTGTTCGGGATGATATCCTGGTTCTGCGTGACGGTCAGGGCGGTGGCGTTGGAAGCGGCCTGGGTGAAGACATAATTGGCGGCCGACAGCCCCGAGCCGGTGATGGCATAACTGCCGGCGGGGCTGGTTGGCGTCGCGGTGGATGTAAAGCTCAGCGTGCCGCTGGTGGCCGAGGCCTGGGTGTCGCCATTTACAAAGCCCGTTACCGTGCCGCCAAAGACGGGGTTGGCGGCGCCAACGCCGCGGCTGGCGAAATTGGCAAGATAGGCCAGGGTCGCGGGGTTGATCGTCAGCGCCCTGGCATTGCCGCTGGCCTGAGCGAAGACATAATTGGTGGCCGAAAGGCCCGAGCCGCTGATGGCATAGCTGCCGACGCCGCTGGCCGCCGTAGCGCTGGAGGAGAAGGTCAGGACTCCGGTGGTGGCGGAAGCCTGCGTGTCGTTGTTCACAAAACCGGTGACGGCGCCCGAGAATACGGGATTGGCGCTGCCATAGGTGCGGCTGGCGGTGTTGGCCGTATAAGTCAAGGTCGCCGGCGTGACCGTCAGCGCGCCGGTGCTGCTGGAAAGCGCATAGCCGTCATTGACGGTTATACCACTGATGCTGATGGCATAGCGGCCCACATTCGCGCCGGCGGCGGCACCTGCGCTGGTGGCCTGGCCGGTGCCGCTATAGACGCTGGATGCGGTGTCGCCCAGATATGCGCCCGCGACGCCGGTCTGCACGCCGCTGATGGTGAAGCCGCTCTGCGCCAATGATGCCGTCACGTCGGTGCCGTAGGTCTTGGTGACGTTCGCGCCGGTGACGGTCAGGCTGGGCTGGAACGCGAAGATGTAGCGATTGTTCGAGATTGCCGATGGCGGGAAGACCAGCGGGGCGCTGGTATCCCAGATCGCGGTATTGCCGCTGTCCAGATTGCCGAACGTGTCGCCGGCCGGGCCGGCGGAATAGATATTGAAGAAGCCGCCATTGGACGCCGTCAAGGTGCCCTGGCCCAAGCCGGAACTGTTGATGAAGTTGCCGCCCGCTTCCAGCACGATGCTGGTGGTGCCGGCGGGAAGCCCGGAACCGGCGGTGATGGTGGCGCCGGGCATGATGGTGATGTTGCCCGGGGTGGCGAAGACGATGCGGCCAGGCGCGGCAGTATTGGGGTTATTGGGACTGTCGGTGGAGTCCGATGCGACCTTGATGCTCGAAACGTTGCCGAAGTCGAGATCGCCAGCCGACTGGAAAGTCACGTTGCCGATGATCTGGTTGCCGCCATCCACGCTGCAGCGACCACCCGAACAGCCCTGGCCCAGATCGCTCAGCTTGATGGAGCCGGTGTTGGACGAGGCAAACAGATTGCCGCCCGAGGCAATATGCACATCGCTGGTCCCGGTGAATTGCTGCTGAATGCTGTCGTCGGCGAACAGCTTGAGGTCGGAACCGGAGATCACCGGACTTTGGATAGTGATGCCGCCCCCATTGGCGACCAGGGTCGTGGTGCCGGTGACATTGACCGGGCTGAGATTGGGATCCTGGATATTGAGATCGGCATCGGTGTTGGAGATAAACAGGTTGCCGGCCACGGTCGAGCCGCCGACATTGAGGGCGACGTTGCCCTCGCCAAAGGCGGGAACACCGTTGCCGGCAAAGGTGGCGTCGCCGGCGCTGTTGAGATGAAGTTCGCCGAACACGGCATTGCCGGGGCTGACGACACTGCAGTCCCCCATGCAGCCGCCCTCCATGTCGATATTGGCATTGGCTCCGGTCGAGGTGAGGGTCAGGATGCCGGACTGGATGCCATAACCGCTGGTCCCCAGCGCGCCCACGCCGTTCTGGGTGATCGGACCGGCCGCCGCGATGGACACTTCGCCATAGCATGCGAAGCTCCCGCAAGTGGCGCCTTCGCTCGCGGTGATGATGCCCCTGGCGCCACCCTCGCCGCCAAGCGCGACGCCATAATTGCTGATCGCGCCGCTCTGGTCATCGATGGAAACCCCAACGGCGGAATTGATAACGACATTGCCGCCATAGGTGCTGACGGCAAGCGACAGCGGCGAGCCGGTATCGCTGGTTACCTGGATGGGCGAGCCCTGAAAGCCGATGCTGCCGCTCACGCCATTCTGACCATATTCCGCGCTCAGATTTATCAGGCCCGCGGTCAACAGGCCGCCGCCGAAAATGCCGTTGCCGTCGCTGTTGCTGGCGAGATTGACGCCGAAATTCTGGTTGAAATTGGCGTCATTGGCGGTCAGCGCGATCATGCCGGGGGTTGTGAAGTTCGCAGCCGCGGTGACGGGCGCATTCACCTGGATGGAACCGCCGGTGTCGATCGCCAGAATGTTGCCCTGCGTGGTTATCGGCGCGCCGACGGTCACACCACCAAAGCTGCTGAGGTCGAGAAAGCCGCCGCCAAGCGCAATGCCGGTGCCGCCAATGTTGAGCGGCGAAAGGGACTGGATATAGGCGCTGCCGCCATTGGTGCTGATGTCGAGCGAGGTTGCGACGGCGTCGGGATTGCCAGCCCCATTGTTGACGTCAGATGAGTCAAAGCCGCCGCTGACGTGCAACGGCCCGTCTTCGAAATCGGCAACATTGCCGCCCTCGGTGGTGATCGAGATCGTGCGCGCGGTTATGCCTGTATAGCCGGGATTCTGGACCAGATGATTGCCTTCGCCCAGGACATGGATGGCAACAGAGGTGGCGGCCTTGCCGAAGAGGGGTTCGCCGATACTGATGGTCCCGGCGCCGACATCGCCAATGAACGTGTCCACCGAATTGGTCAGGCTGATATTGCCAGGCGCCTGCATGCCGATGGAGCCGTAGAGAATGTTGTTACCGGAGGGGAGCGAAATGTCCCCGCTGTCGGTCCCGAAGAAAATCGCCCCGCTGCTGCTGCCGCTTTGCGAAAGCGCCGCCGTGCTGTCCTGGCTGATGCCGTTCACGGCCTCCAATGAGAGGCTTTCGCCATTGTTTTCACCGAAAGATAGCGTCGCGCCCGGCGCGATCGAGAGCGTGCCGCCGGAATTGACGACCAGGCTGCCCGCGGTCGTCATATTGCCCAGAACGGTGTCGCGGTCATTGGTCAGCGAAATCGATCCTTCGCCTGCATTGATCGCGATGGTGCCCCGGATGGTATTGGTGTCGGCATTCAAATTCACGTTCATCAAGCCGCCGGGGAACTGGCCGCCTTCCAGAATCGTCGCCAGCAAATTGGTGACCGTGAGATTGTTGGCGATGATCGGGGAAGTGGGATCCTGTTCCAGATCGGTGTTGGTGACGTGCAAGGTCACATTGCCCGGCGTCACATTGCCGAGGCCGGCATTGATGCCGAGTGTGCCGTTGCCGATGGTCAGGGTCCCGATGGCCGAATTTTCGCCATAACCGATAACAGCAGCATCCAAGTTTATGTCGCCGCCGCCGGTGGCCGCGGTCAGGACATTGGTGACGACCTGAAGCGGCATCGCGGCCGAACCGATCTGGCCGGAATTGCTTGCCAGGTCCACCTCATTGGCTTGCAAAACAATGCTGGTATTTGCGGCCCTTATATCGCCGGCCGCGGTCACCGACAGGTTGCCCTCGCCCAGGTTGATGGGGGTATCGATGGTAAAGCCGCCGGCGGCGCTCGATCGCAGGGTCAGGCTTGTAAATGCCGTGAAGCCGCCGCTGCCATCGAACAACAGATCGCCATTGCTGCTGTCGCTATTGGCGCCGCCGGTGACGTCGGAAAGCCCGCTGACAATCGAGGAGTAGGTCCCCGCCGACGAAACAGCCAGCACGCGGCCATCATCCAGGTCGGTTGATATCTGGTTGCCCGTGACATTCTGGAAAAAATCATTGGCGCGGACGCCGGAGCCCTGATTGCTGTTATCCACATAGGCCAGCGCCTGATGGCTGCCCGAGAATGTGCCCGCCGGCATCATCAGGTAATAATAGCCATTGACCCCGGCAGTGATCGACGATGACGGGGCGCCGTCCAGATAGGAAGAAACCGTGACCAGATCCTCGGTGTTGGATCCGACACCGTTGCCGGAACGGTCCCTGACAAAGCCGGCGATCACCTGCGGCGTGCCCTGCCAGTTGAGATAGGGATAAAGACCGGAACCGGCGCTCCAGGTCGAAGAACTGAAGCCGGCCGGCAGGCCGGCCTGGAGCTGCGCGGTGGTCCGGGCTGTGACATTGGCCGCCTGACCACCAGCGTCAGACCCAATGGCGGTCAAG
>Ga0209233_1000710_pt1 | contig 15543 bp, 11 predicted proteins | sample AraplaCL_Cvi_mCL_FD_184269 | JGI IMG/M metagenome (GOLD analysis project Ga0209233, IMG submission 184269) | Arabidopsis root microbial communities from the University of North Carolina, USA - plate scrape CL_Cvi_mCL (SPAdes) (version 2) | ecosystem: Host-associated > Plants > Roots > Endosphere...
TGATGATGGGCATCGAATTCATGGGCGAGGTGCCGTTCTCGACCGTCTACATGCACGCGCTCGTCCGCGACGAGAAGGGCGCCAAGATGAGCAAGACCAAGGGCAACGTCATCGACCCCCTCGGTCTCATCGACACTTATGGCGCCGACGCCACGCGCTTCACCTTCGCGGCCATGGCGGCGCAGGGCAGGGACCTGAAGCTGTCGCTACAGCGCGTGGAGGGTTACCGCAACTTCGTGACCAAGCTCTGGAACGCCGCGCGCTTCCTCGAGGTCAACGAGTGCGGGCGTGTCGACGGGTTCGATCCGAAATCGGCCAAACACCAGCTCAATCGCTGGATCGCCGGTGCTACGGCCCGCGCCGCGGCCGAGGTGACGCAGGGCATCCTCGACTACAAGTTCAACGAGGCTGCCAACGCCGCCTACGACTTCGTCTGGGGCATTTTCTGCGACTGGTATGTGGAATTGGCCAAGCCGATCCTGACCGGCGACGACGAGGCGGCCAAAGCCGAAACCCGCGCCATGGCCGCCTGGGCGCTCGACCAGATCCTGAAGCTCCTGCACCCGTTCATGCCGTTCGTGACGGAAGAGCTCTGGGCCGAGACCGGCAGGACCGGGCCGGCGCGCGAAAAGCTGCTTATCGTCAGTGATTGGCCGGACCTGGCAGGGCTTGATGATCCAGAGGCGGATGCCGAACTCGGCTGGCTAGTGGGGCTCATTTCCGGCATCCGCTCGGTGCGGCAGGAGATGAACGTCCCCCCCAGCGCAAAGCTCGCGCTCCACATCGTTGGCGCCACGCCCTCGACGGCGGAGCGGGTCGGGCGGCAAATGGGCGCACTGACGCGGCTCGCCCGGCTCGATACGGTGATCGAAACGCAGGCCGTACCGCCGAGCGCGGCGCAGATCGTCCTCGGCGAGGCGACCTATGCGCTGCCTCTCGCCGGCGTGATCGACATCGAGGCCGAAAAGGCGCGGCTCGGTAAGGAAGCGGCAAAACTCGAGAGCGATATTGCCGCCATCGACAAGAAGCTCGGCAACGAGCAATTTGTCAGCCGTGCGCCGGAGGAAGTGATCGAGGAGCAGCGCACCCGCCGGGCCGAAGCCGCGGACCGGCGTGAACGCATCCTGGAGGCCTTGGCACGGCTCAGCTAGCAGGCTCTCACGCACGGGAAGAACGAAGTGACCGACGAGATTGAGTCGAAACAGCTTTCGATAATCGGCCACGAGCTGCCCGTGGTCCCCATGACCGCCTATTTCTTCGACGGTGAAGGCGGGGTGCAGGAAATCCCGCTGGCCGAGGCGGGCGCCCCGCCCGAGACCAAGGGGTTCCACGTCGTGACGGGCAACTCGGGCACGCCCGAGTTCCGACTCTGGCTGCGCGAGCACTTGGGCGAGTTGCACGCCGAGTCGATGACCTCGCCGGATTCACGTGCCCGCTGCACCGTCGTCGACGATCGGGCGACGCTCGTGCTGCGGGTCGCCCGCCGCGAGGCTGATCCCGACGACATCAAGCGCCAGCCATTGACGGTCTGGATCGAGCGCGGGCGCATCATCATTTCGAGTCGCGCCCACGTTCCTGAACTCTTCGGCATGGAGCAGTGGCGGACCAATCACCACGCCCCGGTAAGCCCGGCCGATTTCGTCGCACGAATGGGCGCCAGGGCGGCCGACCGGCTCGAGCCGCTGGTGGAGCATGTCGGCGACATCCTCGACGAACTCGAGGAAGAAATCATCGAAGGCGGCATCCCGGAGCTGTCGATCAAGCTGACGCGCACGCGCCGGACCATCATCGTGCTGCGCCGCATGATATGGCCGCAGCGCGACGTCCTCAACACGCTCGAGATCGAGGAGCTGTCGTTCTTCAGCGAGTGGGACCGCGCCCGGCTGCGCGAGGCCACCGCCCGCACCACGCGGCTCGGCGAAGAACTTCAGTCGCTGTCGGAACGCGCCGCGCTGGTGCACGAACAGATCAGCGACGCGCGCGGCGAACGGATGAACCGCACCATGCTGGTGCTGACTTCCGTCACCGTCATTGCGATGCCGATGACCGTCGTGAGCGGGCTGTTGGGCATGAACGTCGCGGGCATTCCGTTCGCCCAGGCGCCCGATGCCTTCTGGTTCGTGGTGCTGGGCCTTGCGACCGTGGGCATCGGAATGTTTCTGTTCATGCACGCCCGGAAGTGGCTCTAGGGCCTCGAAGACTCCCGTTTCGGGACACTTCGCGCATCAGGGGCAGGTGGGTTTACCGGGGCTAAACCATCCTCTGTGACGAATCTGCAACAGGCATTTCGATTCACGCAGCGACCCCATTGGTGCAACGATTTGGCGAGACTCGGCGCCACAATCTGACCCTAAAACAGGCAGAGATACCGGACGGGCGGACGGGACGAACAGCTTAGCGGTCGAATTCGAGCGGCCGAAAACTATTGTCTCGCGCTTTGCTGAAACCCTGGACAGTTTCGCGGCACGGCAGGTTGCTGTGGGCGGAAAGCAGTGTCCGTAGTCCGGGGGGGTGTGGATTATGGATAGCAATTACGTAGACAAGTCGAATCTTCCCAGCCGCTACGTGACCGAGGGGCCGGAACGGGCACCTCACCGTTCCTACCTTTACGCCATGGGGCTGACCTCCGAGCAGATTCACCAGCCGCTCGTCGGCGTCGCCACCGCTTGGAACGAGGCGGCGCCGTGTAACATTTCGCTGCAGCGCCAGGCGCAGGCGGTCAAGAAGGGCGTCGCCGCCCATCGGGGTACGCCGCGCGAGTTCACCACGATCACCGTGACCGACGGCATCGCCATGGGCCATGCCGGTATGAAGGCCTCGCTCGCCAGTCGCGACGTCATCGCCGACTCGGTCGAACTCACGATGCGCGGCCACAGCTACGACGCGCTCGTCGCCATGGCCGGCTGCGATAAGTCGCTGCCCGGCATGATGATGGCGATGATCCGTCTCAACGTGCCCTCGATCTTCATCTATGGCGGCTCCATCCTGCCGGGCCGCTACAAGGGCCGCGACGTGGTGGTGCAGGATCTGTTCGAGGCAGTGGGACTGCATTCGGTCGGCCGCATGGACGACGTCGAACTCGACGCCCTGGAGCGCGTGGCTTGCCCGTCGGCGGGCTCGTGCGGCGGCCAGTATACCGCCAACACCATGGCGATGGTGGCCGAGGCGATCGGGCTGGCGCTGCCCTATAGCTGCGGCGCACCGGCGCCCTACGAAATCCGCGATGCGCTCTGCGCGGCGGCCGGCGAACAGGTGATGGAGCTGCTGCGCATCCAGCTGCGGCCGCGGCAGATCGTGACGCGCAAGGCGTTCGAGAACGCCGCGATGACCGTTGCCGCGACCGGCGGCTCCACCAATGCGGCGCTGCATTTGCCGGCAATGGCGCATGAAGCGGGCATCGATTTCGACATTTTCGACGTCGGCGAGATTTTCAGGAAGACGCCCTATATCGGCGACCTCAAGCCGGGCGGCAAATACGTCGCCAAGGACCTGTTCGAGGCCGGCGGCATCCCCCAGGTGATGAAGGCGCTGCTCGACGGCGGCTATCTGCACGGCGACTGCCTGACGGTCACCGGCAAGACCATCGCCGAAAACCTTGCCACGGTGACGTTCAACACCGAGCAGGACGTGGTTCGTCCCACCTCCAATCCGATTTCGCCCACCGGCGGCGTGGTGACGCTCAAGGGCAACCTTGCCCCGGATGGCGCGATCGTGAAGGTCGCGGGGCTCAAGAAGCTGCGCTTCGTCGGTCCGGCGCGCGTTTTCGACAACGAGGAAGAGTGCTTCAAGGTCGTCAGCGAGCGCCGCTACCAGGATGGTGACGTGCTCGTCATCCGCTACGAGGGCCCCAAGGGCGGCCCCGGCATGCGCGAGATGCTGTCGACCACCGCGGCGCTCTACGGCCAGGGCGCCGGCGACAAGGTGGCGCTGATCACGGACGGGCGATTTTCGGGCGCGACGCGCGGCTTCTGCGTTGGGCATGTCGGCCCCGAGGCGGCCATCGGCGGCCCGATCGCGCTGATCAGGGATGGCGACATCATCACCCTCGACGCCACGACCGGCGAAATTTCAGTGAACGTGACGGAGGCCGAGTTCGCCGAGCGCAAGAAGTCGTGGGCACCGCGCGAGACCGAATATGGTTCCGGCGCCATCTGGAAGTATGCCCAGCTCGTGGGGCCGGCGCGCTACGGCGCGCTGACCAATCCCGGCGCCAAGGGCGAGAAGGGGCAGTATGCGGACATTTAGGGTCTCCAATGCCCTGATATCCGTTGCGGCGGGATCGGTTCTGGCGTTGGCTGGAACCGCTGGCCCGGCGCATGCGCAGTTTTTCGGCCTCAATTTCAATTTCGGCTTTGGCGGCAATGCCTCGGTCAAGCCGACGGCCGCACAGCCGGCAGTGAGTTCGGACGCCAGCAAGGCACCTGTACCGCCGGCCGACGTTCCCCCGGCGCCGGTGCAGCTGCTCGACCAGCCGACGCCGGATACCGGCGGTCCCGACCCGGTCAACGATGGCGAAGCGGCGCCCGTGACGCCCGATGCGCCGGTTGCCGCGACCAATCTGCCGGCCCCTGCGCCGGGCAGTGCCAGTGCCGCCGACGCCGCGCTCAACATGGCCAACATGATGGACGGCGCCGGTGGCGGGGTATCGAACGATGACCTGATGTCGTCGCTCCAAAACGCCGCGGCGGCAGGCCAGCCGATGGCGCTGTGGCGGCTGGGCACCATGTACGAGAACGGCGAAGGCGTCGCCAAGGACGACGTCAAGGCGTTCGGCTACTTCTCCCAGATCGCCAACGACCACGCCGATGCAGCGCCCAAGGGCGTCGACGCGGACATCGTGGCCCAGTCCTTCGTCAAGATGGGCGAGTACTACAGCGACGGCCTGCCCGACGCCGGCATCGACAAGGATCCCGACAAGGCCGAGCAACTTATCCTCCACGCGGCGACCTATTTCGGCAACGCGGACGCCCAGTACCGGGTGGGTGAACTCTACCTCAACTCCTCCTCTGATGCCAATCCTCTGCAGGGCGCGCGCTGGCTCTCGCTGGCGGCGCACAAGGGTCACATCGGCGCCCAGGCGAAGCTCGGCGACCTGCTGTTCAACGGAGCCGGGATCAAGGCACAGCCCACCGAGGGGCTGATGTGGCTGTCGATCGCCCACGACCGTTCGATGGGGACGCCCGACGAGGGCTGGATCAACGAACTGCTGACGCGCGACATGTCGGTCGCGGCGCCCGACCAGCGCGCCGCAGCCATCAAGATGGCGGACGCGGTCGAACCGAGTTTCGGCGGGGTCGAAGCCTCGACGCCGGGTAACTGAGCGACCCCTGGCGCGCGGTCTCATCTATCGAACGCGGGCGCAAAGCGCAGCGCGTTTTGCCGGGCTAGAAGGTGAACGTCCCCTCGACCGGCACGTGGTCCGACGGCTTCTCGCCGCCGCGGACTTCACGGTGCACCACGACGTCTTCGAGCCGGTCAGCCGCCTGCGGTGAGAGCAGCAGGTGATCGATGCGGATACCGTCGTCGCGATCCCAGCCGAAGGTCTTGAAGTCCCAGAAGGTATAGACCGGCTCGTCGGTCACGGCGCGGAGCGCGTCGGTCATGCCGAGGTTCAGCAATGACCGCCATCTCGCTGCGCTTTCGGGGCGGAACAGCGCATCGCCCACCCAGGCCTCGGGCCGCTTGGCGTCGATCGCGGCGGGAATGATGTTGTAATCGCCGAGGAGGATGAACGGCTCTTCGAGCTGCAGCCGCTCCTCGACATAGCCGATCAGCCGATCCATCCAGCCAAGCTTGTAGGGAAACTTTTCGCTGTCGACCGGATTGCCGTTCGGCAGGTAGATGTTGCAGACGCGGATCACGCCGCCGTCGACCGAGAACACGCCCTCGATCAGCCTGGCCTGTCCGTCCGACTCATCGCCCGGCAGGCCGCGATTGACTTCGTCGAATTTCAGCTTGGAGAGGATGGCGACGCCGTTGAAGCCCTTTTGGCCATGCGTCTCGATGTTGTAGCCCAGCGCCTCGATCTCGGCCCGCGGGAAGGCCTCGTCGACCGACTTGATCTCCTGCAGGCAGACGATATCGGGCGATTGCTGGCGCAGCCAGGTTTCCAGCGCCGCCATGCGCGCCTTGACGCCGTTGATGTTCCAGGTGGCGATGCGCATGGCTTCCCCTTGTGGTGCTGGGCGGCCTCAGCCGTAGACGGCGTCGCGGATGTCCTCGCGGAACGGGCCGTTGCAACCCTCCGGCGTCACATTGGTGCAAACGAGGATGGTCCAGCGATTGGTCGGGTCGATGATCCAGTTGTGGCCCCACGCGCCGCCCCAGTCGAGCGTGCCGGCAGGGCAGGGGCTGTTTGCCGCTTTCGGATCCTCGATGACCGCACCGAGCAGGGTGAACCGCTTGCCGGCATCGTCGGCGCGTCGCGGCAGGGTGCCGATCTGGTTACGAAACGCCTCGGCGACCGTCTCGGGTTTGAGGTGTGTGCCGTGGCCGTTATAGACCTCCAGCATCTTCATCACATCGTCGGCGGTCCCGCAGGAGCCGCCGCCGCCCGATTGGGGAGCGTCGGCGCGGAAGATGCGGTCGACGTGGAAACTCGTGCCTTGGCGATCTTCCTCGGTGAGGCGGGCAGGGGGCGTCACCGGTGCGCTCGGTGGGTTGCCATTGGCATAGTTGGCGGTCACGCGCGTGGCATCGGTCGGGGTGAAGCGCCAGTCGACCATGCCGAGGGGTCCGGCGGCATACTTGACCACGGCCGCTTCGAGCGTCGAGCCGTTGATGGCGGCGATGACACCGCCCAAAACGTCGATGCTGGTGCCATAGGCCCAGCCGGTGCCCGGCGCAAACATCAGCGGCGCCCTGGCGAGACGGCGCAGGTTTTCCTCGAGCGAGATGAAGGGGCCGGACATGCCGGGCGATACATCGGCCGGCACCGTTTCGTAGGAGAGGCCGGAACTATGCGAGAACAGCTGCCGTAGCGTGATCGGCCGCACCACCCCATCGGGGCTCGGCGGAGTAAAATAGGGCAGGTATTTGCTGACGGGGTCGTCGAGGCCGAGAAGGCCCGCTTCCAGCATCTTGAGCGCCGCGGTGGCAACGATCGGCTTGGTGACCGAAGCGAGCCGCCAGATGGCATTGCGCTCGAGCTTGCGGTTCTCCTCGCGGTCGGCAAGGCCAGCCGTCCGGGCGTAGACCTCCTTGCCGTCCTTGTTGATCAGCACCACGCAGCCGACGATTCGGTTGACCAATGCCGCGTCGATCGCGGCGTCAACGCGCTCCTGCAAATCCATCATTTCCCCTCCGACAGACTAGGCAGCCCTTATCCGCGATCAGCCCGAAAATGGCTATCGCAAATTGGGTGGGCCGGCGACGGACAGGCGCCAGCCAACGCACGATCGGCGGGGTAGCAGACTATCTTTATCGACCAGACCGCCACCACCGCAGGCACCGTTCCTGGCAGGCTCGGGTTTCTAGCTGATGGTCAACCTGGCCGGCCGAGGTGAAGGCTAACCCGCGACCGCAAAGCTCGTGCCGCAGCCGCACGAGGCGACGACGTTCGGGTTCTTGATCTGGAACGACTGCCCGATCAGGTCGTCGGCGTAGTCGATCTCGGCACCGCCCATGAATTCGAGGCTGAGCGAATCGATCAGGACGGTAGCGCCCTCCTTGGCCAGCACGAGGTCGTCGGCGGCGGGCACGCCCTTGATCAGGTTGTACTCGTACTGGAAGCCCGAGCAGCCGCCACCGGCAACCGAAATGCGCAGCACCGTCCCGGGCGCTTCCTTGCCCAGGATGCGGCCGATGCGCCGCGCCGCGCGGTCTGTCAAAACGACGTTGGAGGATGCTAAGGAGGCGTCGGTCATCTGAAAAATCCAGCTTCGGTCAAGGCGAAACGGTGCCTTCGAAGATAAGCATCCGGGCGCTGCTTGCAAAGGGCTTTGTTGCATGAGTGTTGAACCACGCGCGCCCTATGCCGCCGATCCGGCGCAAAGCCGCGGCCGGCGCTATCCGACGAGCGAGAGCCCGACGCGCTCGGAGTTCCAGCGCGACCGCGACCGTATCATCCACTCAACCGCCTTCCGGCGCCTGCAATACAAGACGCAAGTGTTCCTCCAGCACGAAGGACGGCTGTTCCGTACCCGGCTAACCCATACGCTCGAAGTGAGCCAGATGGCGAGGTCGCTGGCGCGCGCGCTGCGCCTCGACGAAGATTTGGCGGAGGCGGTGGCGCTGGCGCACGACCTCGGGCATACCCCGTTCGGCCACGCTGGCGAGCGCGTGCTCGACGACAAGCTCAGGCCGTGGGGTGGTTTCGACCACAACATCCAGGCGCTCCGCGTGCTCACGCGGCTCGAGAATCGCTATGCCAGCCATGACGGCCTGAACCTGACCTGGGAAGCATTGGAAGGCATCCTCAAGCATAATGGCCCGCTGGTGACCGCCGAGGGGCGACCGTTCGGGCGCTATGCGACGGAGGGGCTGCCGGCCGGCCTGGCGGAGATCGAGGCGAGCCAAGACCTGCGGCTCTCGAGCTTTGCCAGCCTCGAGGCGCAATGCGCCGCCATCGCCGACGACATCGCCTACAACGCGCACGACATCGACGATGCGCTGCGGGCGGCGCTCATCGACCTGCCGCAATTGCGCGACGTGCCGCTGGTCGGGCCGATCGTTGCGACGGTAGTAAGCCGTTGGCCAGATATCGAGCCGGGCCGGCAGGCGCACGAGGTGCAGCGCCGGCTAATCACGACAGCCATCGAGGACGTCATCGCTTCGAGCAGCGAGGCCATCACGACCGCGGCGCCGGCCGATGCCGATGCAGTTCGTGCGGCCGGGCGGACAATGGTGATTGCCTCCGGGGCTTTCGCGGAAGCCGAGCGCGGCCTCAAGCGCTTCATGTTCGAAAACGTCTATCGCAGCGAGGCGGTGATGGCGCCGGTGCGGCAAAGCGAGGCCGTGGTCGCGGCACTGTTCGACCGCTATATGGAAAGCGCCGACATGCCGGGGCGCTGGGGGCAGGCGGCGCGTCGGACCTCTTCCGAAGCAAGCCGTGCGCGGGTCGTGGCTGATTTTATCGCCGGCATGACCGACCCCTACGCCCTCGACGAGTATGCCCGGCTGTTTGACGCTCGCGTGGAATTTCGATAACGCCACCAGAATTCCCGCGTCTCGTGGGCCCCTCGCGGCTGCCGGTCGCAGCGGGGCGAAGAGCAGGCTCGGTGCGGCGCAACGCCGCCAAAGGACGATCATGGACGTATTCGCCATCTTCACCACCCGCGTGGCCGAGGCCCTGCGCTCGCTCTACCCCGAACTCGGGGCCGATGTACTTGCCCGCATCGTCGTCGAGCCGCCGCGTGACGCGGGGCACGGCGACCTGTCGACCAATGCGGCGATGGTTGTGGCGCGGCCGCTCGGCAAGAACCCCCGCGAGGTGGCGGCTGCGATTGCGGCGCGCTTTGCAGACGCCGCCGACGTGGCATCGGCGGAAGTGGCGGGCCCCGGATTCATCAATTTTCGCCTCAATGCCCCGATCTGGATCGAGATGTTGCACTCGATCGGCGTCGAGAAGGGCAATTACGGCAAATCCGACATCGGGCACGGGGAAGCAGTCAACATCGAGTTCGTCTCGGCCAATCCGACCGGGCCGATGCACGTCGGCCATACGCGCGGCGCGGTATTCGGCGACGCGCTCGCCGCGCTGATGGCGTTCACAGGCTTTGCGGTCACCCGCGAATACTACATCAACGATGCGGGCTCGCAGGTCGATACGCTGGCGCGCTCGGCATTCCTCCGCTACCGGCAGGCTCTGGGCGAGGTCGTCGACATTCCGAAGGGGTTCTACCCCGGCGACTACCTGATCCCGGTCGGGGAGAGCTTGGCGCAGGAGTTCGCCGGCACCCTGCGCTGGCAGCCGGAGCCGATCTGGCTGCCCATCGTCAAGGAGCGGACACTGGCCGCCATGATGGCGCTGATCAAGGCCGACCTCGCGCAGCTCAACATCCACCATGACGTGTTCTTCTCCGAGAAGACGCTGCACGGGCAGGGCGGTGACATCGATACCACGCTCGCCTGGCTGAGGAGCGAGGGCATGATCTACGAGGGGCGGCTCGATCCGCCCAAGGGCAAGACGCCGGATGACTGGGAAGATCGCGAGCAGACGCTGTTTCGCGCCACCCAGTTCGGCGACGACGTCGACCGCCCGTTGGTCAAATCCGACGGCTCCTATACGTACTTCGCCGCCGACATCGCCTACCACCGCAACAAATACCTGCGTGGCTTCAGGCACATGATCAATGTGCTGGGCGCCGACCATTCGGGCTACATCAAGCGGCTCGAGGCGGCGGTGAAGGCGGTTTCGCTGGACAATGCCGAGATCGACGTCCGCATCTGCCAGCTGGTGCGGCTGATGAAGAACGGCGAGCCGTTCAAGATGAGCAAGCGCTCGGGCGATCTCGTGACCCTGTCCGACGTGGTCGAGGAAGTGGGGTCGGATGCGACCCGGTTCATGCTGCTCTACCGGCGCAACGATGCAGCGATGGATTTCGATTTCGCGCTGGTCAAGGAACAGACCCGCGACAATCCGGTATTTTACGTCCAGTACGCCCACGCCCGGGCCTGTTCGGTGTTCCGGACCGCGGCGCGAGACATGCCGGCGCTCGATACCACCGAGACCGCGCTCGAGGCGGCCGACCTCTCCGTCCTGTCGCGGCCCGAGGAACTGGAGCTGGTGCGGGTGTTGGGGCAGTGGCCCCGGACCGTCACCGCCGCAGCGGTAGCGCACGAGCCGCATCGTATAGCTTTTTATCTTTACGAGGCGGCTGCCGCGTTCCATGCTTTCTGGGCCAAGGGCAAGGAGGACGTCTCGCTACGATTTGTTAACTCTGATGAACCCACACTGACCTTGGCTCGACTCGTGCTAGTGAATGCTGTCCGGCAGGTGCTGGTGAACGGTCTGGGGATATTGGGGGTATCGGCTCCGGAAGAGCTTTCTTAATTCCGGCGCATTGGTGTGTTGTCTGACGGCCAAAATCGGGCCGGGAGACGCAAGCCGATTTTTCCAGGACATGACAGGGGCGCGGCCGAAGAGCCGGCGAAACCACAGCAGATGACCGGCCAGAAAGACAATCCCGACGATCTGATTGCCGAACTGACCAAGCTGATGGCGGCCGATCCTCGCAAAGAGACCACGCGCGACACCCCGTCGGCGTCGACGCCGCCCGAGGTTCGCATTCCCGGTGGCCAGCCGAGCATCCGGATTCCGGGCGTCCCGCAACCGGTCGCCACCAATCCGCAGCCGGGTCCAGGCAAGTTCGATTTCGGCCAGCCGGCGCGTCCCGCATCGGCTCCGACGCCCGAGCCCCGCGCCGACTGGCAGGAACGGCTGGGCGGCAGGGCTCGGCCCGAGGCCGATCCATTGGCCTCCTTCGACCTGCCATCGACGAACCGCACGCCATCGTCGTGGCGCCCGGCAATCGGGCCGGGCGAGGCGGATGCGCCCCCCGCAGCGCCTCCCTCCGGCTTTGATTTCGATTTCGGCTTCAACCGCGAACGGCCGTCGCAGCAGCAAAAGCCTGCCGCTCAAGCACCCGCCCCGCGGCCGGCGCCTGCTGCCTTCTCGCCGGCATCGGCGCCGACGGGCTTCACGCCTGGCCCCACCAGTTACACGCAACCGGCGCAGGCGAACTTTGCGCAGGCTCCGGCGCCCGTCAGGGCGAACGCGCCGCTTGCGCCGGCAGTCGACCCGATTGCCGAACTGATTGCGGCCGAACTCGGTGCGCAAATGCAGGCGAACCCGAGCGTCGCACTTGCGCCGCAACCGGCCCCACTTCCTGCCGCGCCGCCGCTGAACTTTGCTCCCCTCAACGCGCCGCAGCCGGTGCAGCCCGCGCCGGCGCCGCAGCCGGTCCAGATGCAGGCGGCCCCCGCGCCGCAGCCGGTGCAGCCGCAGGCCATGCCGGTCCCTGTTGCCGCGCCGATCGAACAAGCGCCGCCGCAGCGCGTCGCGGCGCCGCGCCAACCGGCCGAGAACGACCGTTTTTCGACCGCGCCGGTGTTCGGTCTCAGCAATCGCGTGACCGGGGAAATGCCGGCGCCCAAGGTCGAACTCGATCCCATGGACGAGATCGAGAACCTCATCGGCGAGGCGGTGCGCGTCGAGCTCAACATGCCGCAGCCGACCGTGGCGCCGCTGCCGGTCCCGGCGGCCCGCGCGCCGCAGCCGCAGGCGACCCCCACGGTGCCGCCGCTCGGCACGCAGTTTGCGCCGCGGCGCACGACGAGCCTGCGCGAATCCGACTTTGGCGACAGCGCCGACGAGGCGATCCTGGCGGCGGCTGCCGCTGGGGGCGCCGAGGTCAGTCGTGTCGACTCGCCCTTCGCCGACGAGCGTTCGTCGCGGCAGGGCAAGCAGAAGAAGGTCAAGCCGGAGAAGCCGCCGCGCCAGGAGCGGCAGCGCGCCGATGTCTACGACCGGCCGCAGAGCAATGCGTTCAAGCAATTGGTGGTGCCCGCGATCGCCGGGACCATTCTACTCGCCGGTGGGTTCGGCCTCTACTGGGCGCTCGGCATGTCCCACAACGGCGGCAAGGCGCCGGTGCTGACGGCCGACGCGACGCCGACGAAGACCATTCCCCCCAAGCCGGCCGATTCGGTGCCGCACTCGGCGGTGATGGATCAACTCAGCGGGACGGCGCCGCCTGCCAGCACAGAGACGCTGGTTTCGCGAGACCAGACCGCCGGCGCCGACGCCACGCAGGTTGCCGCCGCCAGTGCGCCGCCGACACCGGCAGCCAGCGGTAGTTCTACTGCCAATGCCAGTGATTCGGGCCTCGCTAACCGCAAGGTGCGCACCGTTACGGTCCGGCCGGACGGCTCCATCGTGACCGGCGAGGATACAGTGGCCGGCAGCGCGCAACTGCCGGTGTCGCGGCCGAATGTACCGACGGTGCCAGGCGCAGCGGCGGCCAACACGGATGCCCCCGCGCCGGCGACGAGCGACACGGCATCTGCCGACACATCGGCGGCCGCCACCGCGGTCGCCGCGCCGTCTCCGACAAGCGTCGCCAGCACGCAATCGCCTACCTTGTCGATGCCCGGCAATGCCGCCGCGGACAGTGCAGGGGCCGCGCCGGCAGTCGGCACGCCTGATCCCAACGCGCCGATTCCGCTGCCGCCGCCCGACCGGTCGGCACGCAGCGCCGGGGCAGCGGCTGGCGCGACCTCGACCCCGACATCGCCGGTCAACGCGGTCATCAAGAGCAACAACCCCGGAAATGCGCAGCCCGTCGATCTGATCGGTGACCTTGCCGCCGGCAACGACCAGACCACGGCTCCGGCTGCCGCGTCGCCGACTCAGACCCAGGTGGCGACAGCAGCAGCCAGTGGCGGCGGGCATGTCCAGCTGTCGTCGCAGACCAGCGCCGCGGGCGCCGATGCATCGGCCAATTCGCTGATGAAGCGGTTCGGCAATCTGTGGGGCGGCGGCCGGCCGCAGGTGGTCAAGGCAGACCTTGGTGCCAAGGGCGTCTATTACCGCGTCGAGGTGATGACGAACACGGCTGCCGATGCGACGGCACTGTGCAGCGCCATCAAGTCGAGCGGCGGCGACTGCGTCGCCAATCGCTGAGTCTGGGCGCTTGACGCCCATCGGGCGCGGGGTGAGACTTTGCCCCCGCAACGCCCGAGCTGGCCTGAGCCATGGCTGAAACGACGACCGACTGGTTCGCGCCGGCGCAAGCATCGCCGGGCGACGAGGTGCTCTATGTGGACGTGGGCGGCTATGAAGGGCCGCTCGATCTGCTGCTGGAGCTCGCCCGCCGGCAGAAGGTCGACCTGACGCAGATTTCGGTACTGGCGCTGGCCGAGCAATACCTCACTTTCATCGAAACCGTGCGCGAGCGACGCATCGAAATCGCGGCCGACTATCTGGTGATGGCCGCCTGGCTGGCCTACCTCAAGAGCCGGCTGATGGTGCCGCAGGCGGCCGCCGACGACGAACCGACCGGCGAGATGATGGCCGCAATGCTGCAGTTCCGCTTGAAACGGCTCGAGGCGATGCGAGCCGCTGCCCAGCAATTGATGAACCGGCCGCGGCTCGGCTTCCAGGTCTATAGCCGGGGTGCGCCCGAGCCGATCACGGTGAACCGCCGCAGCCTCTGGGAGGCCACGCTCTACGACCTGCTGAAAACCTATGCGACGCAGCGCGAACGGGGCCTCGGCAATGACTATTCCCCGGTGGTGCGCACCGTCTGGTCGTTGCAGGAAGCACGCGACATGCTGCGCCGGCTGATCGGGGAGAGCCCCGACTGGGTGTCCCTCGACACCTATCTCGCGCAATATCTCGCCTCGCCGCAGGACCGTGCCACGGCTCTGGCCTCGACCTTCGCCTCGAGCCTCGAACTGGTTCGGCAGGGCGAAGTCGAAGTCCGCCAGACTGTGGCCTTCGGCCCACTCCTGTTGCGTAGGCGCGGCGCCGGGCAAAGCGGGCAGTTGTCATGATGGACGATCCGGTGGATTGGCCCGTGGAAGCCGGCGAGCACTTCGAGATCGCCGAGCGGCACCTGCGGATCATCGAGGCGCTGCTGTTCGCCTCCTCCGAGCCTTTGTCGGCTGCCGATCTCGCCCCCTATCTGGGCGAAGGGGCCGATGTCGACGCGCTGCTGCTCGACCTCGCGGCCCGCTATGCGCCGCGCGGCGTCAACCTGGTTCGCCGCAGCGACAAATGGGCGTTCCGGACCGCCGAGGATTTGGGCTTCCTGCTCCGCCGCGAGCACACCGAGACGCGTACCGTGTCGCGGGCGGCGCTCGAAACGCTCGCCATCATCGCCTACCACCAGCCGGCGACGCGCGCCGAGGTGGAGGAGGTGCGTGGCGTGGCCACTGGCCGGGGGACGCTCGATATGCTGATGGAAGCGGGCTGGGTGCGCATGCGCGGCCGTCGCCGGACGCCTGGCAGGCCCGTCACCTACGGCACGACCGAAGCCTTCCTAGACCATTTCGGGCTGGAGAGCCTGGGCGACCTGCCCGGTCTCGAAGAGTTGAAGGGCGCCGGGCTGCTTTCGAGCCGCCTGCCGCCGAACCTCCAGATCCCCCTACCGTTCGATGGTCCGCTTCGCGATGACGAGGATCCGCTCGATCCCGACGACGCTGGGGACGGGGAGGAATGACCGGGCATCCGATATCGCTCCGCGCCGTCCTTCGGCGGCGCCATCCTGATCGGTTTTGCGGCCTAGGGCCCCTTTCTCAGGCTTCGGCCGGGGCTACGCGAAACCCCGTCACAGCGCAGCAGCTTTCGTGAAAGCGGGCTGGGACAGCAGGCCGGCGGCGCGCTGCCTCGCGGCCAATGAGGCGCCAACGACTTCCCCATCGCCCTCTCCCCATACGGGAGAAGCAAGGGAAGGGGGCTGAAAGCGATTCGGCGCGCCCCATTTCCCCCGCAAAGCGGCGTTAACTGGCGCGGCAACGGATGCTTGCGGGCAGGGTTGTCAGCTTGTGTTTGGCGGGCAATGACCTTATCTCTGACCTCAAAGGTCCGCGTTAGGTCGC
>Ga0209233_1000711_pt1 | contig 15531 bp, 13 predicted proteins | sample AraplaCL_Cvi_mCL_FD_184269 | JGI IMG/M metagenome (GOLD analysis project Ga0209233, IMG submission 184269) | Arabidopsis root microbial communities from the University of North Carolina, USA - plate scrape CL_Cvi_mCL (SPAdes) (version 2) | ecosystem: Host-associated > Plants > Roots > Endosphere...
GCGGCAAGGGCGCGAGGCTCCAATTGCATTCGCCGGGGCCTCTGACTATGGTGCCGCCGCATTTTGATGAACAAGGCCGTCCATGTCCGAAGAAACCATCTTCCACGAAGTCGATGAGGAACTGCGCCGCGACCGGCTGCGCGCCGCCTGGCGGCGCTACGGCGTCTGGCTGATCGGCGCGGCCGTGCTCATCGTCCTCCTGGTGGCGGCAAACGAGGGCTGGACCTGGTACCAGAACTCGAATTCCTCGCGCTCGTCCGACGAGTTTTTCGCCGCGCTCGACCTCGCCGACAAGGGCGACGTCGCCGGCGCGCAGAAGGCGCTCGATGCGCTGGCGTCGACCGGCACCGGACAGTATCCGGTGCTGGCGCGCTTCAAGGCCGCCGGCCTCCTCGCCAAGACAGGCAAGAAGGACGAGGCCGCCGCGGCGTTCGACGCTATCGCCAGCTCCCAGAGCAACCAGCGCCTCAAGGAACTCGCCCTGCTGCTCGCCGGCAACGCGCTGGTCGACAAGGGGGACGTCAATGCCGTCAAATCCCGCGTCGAGGGCCTGCTGAACCCTGCCGACCCGCTCCACAGTTCGGCCGGCGAAACGCTGGGCCTCGCCCAGTACAAGGCCAACGACCTCAGCGGCGCGCGCGACAGCTTTGCCGCCGTGATGAACGACCCCCTCGCTTCCGATGAGACGCGCGGCCGCATGCAGCTCTACATCGCTGAACTCGTGGCGCTGGGCGCGACCCCGCCGGCGACCACGGCGCAGGCCGGCACCGCTGCCGGGGCGGCGGCTGCCGCCGTCGAGGCCATCGGCGCCGCACCGGGGGCGACGCCCGCTCCCGCCAACGACAACGCGGCCCCCGTCGGTATCGAATCGGCACAGCCCTCGACGCCTGACTCGGCCCTCGACCTCGCCGTGCCGACGGCGCCGGCGACTCCGGATGCGACGCAGTTGCTGACCAACGGCGCCGGCCTGCCGACGCCGACCGAGGCACCGGCTCCGGCTCCGGCTGCGGACACTCCTGCGGCTGCCACGCCCGCAACTGCGGCGCCGGCAGCTGGCACTTCGTCCGCCACGCCTGCATCGTCGAGCCCCGCAGCGACCGCGCCCGCCGCGGCCACCCCGGCTCCAGCTGCCAGTACGACACCGGCGCCCGCCACCGGCACGTCCGGTCAGTAAAGCGGCGGCGGCACCGGCGCCGCCGCCCGAGGGAATTCCAATGAGCGTCACCGTGGCCATCGTCGGCCGTCCCAATGTCGGCAAGTCGACGCTCTTCAACCGGCTCGTCGGCCGCAAGATCGCGCTGGTCGACGACACGCCGGGTGTCACGCGCGACCGGCGCGAGGCCGAAGGTCACATCGCCGACCTCAAGTTCCGCGTGCTCGATACCGCCGGCTACGAGGATCGCCGGGACGGCAGCCTCGAAGACCGGATGCGCCAGCAGACCGAACTCGCCATCCGCGAGGCCGACGTTATCCTGTTCATGATCGATGCACGGGCGGGCGTCACCCCGCTCGACGAGCGCTTCGCCCAGGTGCTGCGCAAATCGGGCCGCGAGGTGCATCTCATCGCCAATAAGGCGGAGGGCAGGGCCGCCGAGCCGGGCCTTGTGGAAGCCTACCAACTGGGCTTCGGCGAGCCGATCGCCCTGTCCGCCGAGCACGGCCTCGGGCTCGCAGACCTCCATGCCGTGGTCTCCACCGCGGTCGATGCGCAGGCAAGTGCCAAGGCCGCGGCTGAGGCGGAACAGGCGGGCGTTGAAGCGCTCGATGCGCTGCCGCAGGTCGATGTCGAATTGCCCGAGGATGACGGCTCGACCGAAGAGGGGCCGGCGCTTCACTGGAACCCGGGTCGCTACCTCAACGTCGCCATCGTCGGACGCCCCAATGCGGGCAAGTCGACGCTGATCAACACCATGGTGGGTGCCGACCGGCTGCTCGTCGGCCCCGAGGCCGGCATCACCCGCGACAGCATCCTGGTGCCGTGGGAGTGGCAGGGGCGGGTGATCAACCTCGTCGACACGGCCGGCATCCGGCGCAAGGCGCGCGTCTCGGAAAAGCTCGAGAAGATGGCGGTGGGGGATTCGCTGCGCTCGATCCAGTACGCCGAGGTGGTGGTGCTGCTGCTCGACGCGACGATTCCGTTCGAAAAGCAGGACCTGGCGCTGGCCGACCTCGTCGAGCGCGAAGGCCGCGCCATGGTCATCGCCGTCAACAAATGGGACCTCATCGAGGACAAGAATGCTGCCCTCGCCGGCATCCGCGAGGCCTGCGACAGGCTGCTGCCGCAGCTGCGCGGCGTGCCGCTGGTGACCCTGTCCGGCCTGACGGGCCGGAACATTGATCGACTGATGGACGCCATCTTCACCATCGAGAAGGCGTGGAACACCCGCCTGTCGACCGCCAAGCTCAACCGGTGGCTCTATGGCATGACCGAGAGCCATCCGCCGCCGGCGGTGTCGGGGCGCCGCCTCAAGCTGCGCTACATGACGCAGGCACGCATGCGGCCGCCGAGCTTCATCGTGTTCGCCTCCCGCCCCGACGTCGTGCCTGCCTCCTACCAGCGATATCTCGTCAACGGCATGCGCGAGGCGTTCGGCATGGCGGGAACGCCGATCCGGCTCTGGCTGCGCGGCGGCAAGAACCCCTACGCCGACGACGACAAATAGGGGCGGTGCAGCACGGCTGCGTTTTCAAACGCATTGCCCCATTTCGGTCCGGCGCCCTTCACGGACCCGTTAGCGACCCGTATATAGCGGCTGGGCCGCTCCGGCTTTGGGACCCGCGCGTTGAACCTCATCGTTGAAATCCTCATCGTTGTCGCCCTGGCGCTGCTCAACGGCTTCCTGTCGATGTCCGAGCTGGCGGTGGTCTCGGCCCGTCCGGCGCGCCTCAAGCTGCTTGCGGACCGGGGCGAGCCGGGAGCGACGACCGCGCTGCGCCTCGCCGAGGACCCGGGCAAGTTCATCTCCTCGGTGCAGACCGGCATCACCCTCGTCGGCGTGCTGTCGGGCGCTTTTTCGGGCGCCACGCTCGGCCAGCGGCTGACGCAGGTGCTGCTCGATGCCGGCGTGCCGGCGAATTTCGCCGATGCGCTCGGCGTTGGCCTCGTCGTCGTCGCCATCACCTACATTTCCCTGGTCATCGGCGAACTGGTGCCCAAGCAGCTGGCTTTGCGGCATCCCGAGCAGATCGCCTCGCGCGTCGCCCCCATCATGGCCGTGATCGCCGTCGTCGCGGCGCCGCTGGTCTGGGTGCTCGATGCGTCGGGGCAGGGGCTGCTCGGGCTGCTGGGTGAGCGCGGCGACTCCGGTGAGCGGGTCACCGACGAGGAGGTCAAAACCATCATCGCCGAGGCCGAGAGCCAGGGCGTGCTCGAAAGCGACGAGAAGAACATGATCTCGGGCGTCATGCGCTTCGCCGACCGCTCGGCCCGCGGCCTGATGACGCCGCGCCGCGACGTCGAGCTGATCGACCTGTCGCGGCCGCAGGACGAGATCGTGCAGGCCGCCCGAGCGACGCATCGTTCGGCCCTGCCGGTGCAGGACGGCGACCCGGATTCGATCATCGGCGTGCTGTTGCGCAAGGACCTGATCGACGTCTTCGCCGACGGCAAGCAGCCCGACATCCGGGCGCTCGTGCGGCAGGCGCCGGTGGTGATGGACCGCTCGGATGCGCTGCATGTGCTGCGCGCCATCCGCTCATCGCTGGTTCACATGGCGCTGGTCTTCGACGAGTACGGGCATTTCGAGGGCATCGTCACGGCCGGCGACGTGCTCGAGGCGATCACCGGCAGCTTCCGCGAGGAAGAGGACGACGAGCCCGCCTTCATCATGCGGGAGGACCGCAGCTGGCTCGTATCGGGCTGGATGCCGGTCGACGAATTCACCGACAAGATCGGCGTGCCGGTCGATCGCGATGCCAAGTTCGAGACGGTCGCCGGCTACGTGCTCGACCAGCTGTCGCATCTGCCCAAGGTGGGCGAATCGTTCACCCGCGGCAACTGGCGCTTCGAGGTCATGGACATGGATGGGCGCCGCATCGACAAGGTGCTGGTGCAGCGCCTCTAGCCGCCCTCGCGGCCTGCGGCGACCCAGCCATCTCCTGGCAGGCAGGGGCGCAGGCTGGCGGGCACTCCGGCCTAAAGGCCCCGCAACTCGCCGGTCGGGAAATCGAACAGCTTCCCGTTCTCGCCATAGCCGGGAGAAATCATGTCGATGAGGCTCGGCGCGATCACCGCGGGTTGCGGCAGGGTCTCGGGGTCTTCGCCCGGCATGGCGGTCGCCCGCATGCCGGTCCGGACCGCACCCGGGTAGAACACGTTGGCGCGCACCGAAGTGGTCTGCATCTCGCCTGCATAACTCTTCACCAGCGCCTCGAGCGCCGCCTTCGACGCGGCATAAAGGCCCCAGTAGGGGCGCGCCGATCGCGCCGACGAGGATGAGACGAACACCGCCCGGCCGGCATCGGCCTGGCGCAGCAGCAGGTCCATGGCGCGGATCAGCCGGAAATTGGCGGTCACGTTGAGCGCGAACACTTTTTCGAACTCTTCGGGCGCGAGGTGCGGCATGGGGCTCAGCGTGCCGAGCACGCCGGCATTGCCGATCAAGCCATCGAGGGCGCCCCAGCGCTCGAAGATCGCCGCGCCCAGCCGGTCGATGGCATCGCCCTGCATCAGGTCGAGCGGCACCAGTGTGCTGGTCGAACCCAGCTCCTGGATTTCGTCGTCGAGTTCTTCGAGGCCGCCCACGGTTCGCGCCACCGCGACCACGTGCGCTCCACGCGCCGCGGCTTCCTTGGCGGCGGCGTAGCCGATGCCGCGGGAGGCGCCGGTGACCAGCACCACCTTGCCGGCCAGTGATTGATCCTGGGTCATGTCGTCAGCCGGCTTCGCGCAGCAAGGAGAGGGTCTTGGGCTCGCTCCGCCCGCGGCCGTTGAGATCGGTGAGCGCGGTGGGATATTCGCCGGTGAAGTAGTGGTCGGTAAACTGCGGCGCCGCATTGTCGCGCGGCTGGCCACCGACGGCGTCGTAGAGGCCGTCGATGCTGAGGAAGGCCAGCGAATCTGCGCCGATGAAGCGGCACATCGCCCCGATGTCGCGGTACTGGTTGGCCAGCAGCTTTTCAGGATCGGGCGTGTCGATGCCGTAGTAGTCGGAATGGGTGATCATCGGCGAGGCGACGCGCAGATGCACCTCGCGCGCGCCGGCCTCGCGGATCATCTGCACCAGCTTCACCGAGGTCGTGCCGCGCACGATCGAATCGTCGACCAGCACGACGCGCTTGCCCTCGATCTCGGCCCGGTTGGCGGAGTGCTTGAGCTTGACGCCGAAAGCCCGGATCTGCTGCGTCGGCTCGATGAAGGTCCGGCCGACATAGTGGTTACGGATAATGCCGAGCTCGAACGGAATGCCGCTCGCCTGGGCGAACCCGATCGCCGCCGGGGTGCCGCCATCGGGGACAGGCACCACCACGTCCGCCTCGACCGGCCACTCCCGCGCCAGGTTGGCGCCCGAGCGCTTGCGCACACCGTAGACGCTGCGGCCGGCCACGACCGAATCGGGGCGGGCGAAATAGACGTATTCGAACAGGCAGATGCGCTCCCGGCGGGGCGGGAACGGATGGTAGGAGTCGATGGTGATGCGCCCGTCCGGCTGCATCTCGCAGATCACCACTTCGCCGTTCTCGACGTCGCGAACGAACCTGGCGCCGATGATGTCGAGCGCGCAGCTCTCGGAGGCGAAGATCGGCCGTCCGTCGAGTTCGCCCAGCACCAGCGGCCGGATGCCGTTCGCATCGCGCGCGCCGATCAGCTTGGTCCGCGTCATCGCGACCAGCGAAAAAGCGCCCTCGAGGTGGCGAATGGCATCCATGAAGCGTTCGCCCGACCCCTGCCGCCGCGAACGTGCGATCAGGTGCAGCACGACTTCCGTGTCGGACGTCGACTGGCAGATGGCGCCGTCGGCGATGAGCTGGCGGCGGAGGGTCAGCCCATTGGTGAAGTTGCCGTTGTGCGCAATGGCGATGCCGCCGACCGCCAGTTCCGCGAACAGCGGCTGCACGTTGCGGAGGATCGTCTCGCCGGTGGTGGAATAGCGGACGTGCCCCATCGCCATGTTGCCGGGCAGGCGGGCGATGGTCTGCGGGTTGGTGTAATGGTCGCCGACCAGGCCGAGGTGCCGCTCGGAATGAAACTGCGCCCCGTCGAACGAGACGATGCCGGCCGCCTCCTGGCCACGGTGCTGCAAGGCGTGGAGGCCGAGAGCGGTGAGCGTTGCCGCCTCCGGGTGGCCGAGAATGCCGAACACCCCGCATTCCTCATGCAGGGTGTCACCGTCAAAATCGTCGAAGTCAGCTCGCGCGTCCATGAACAATTCCGTTTCCGGCCGGGGCTCGGCGTTGTCTCTTCACCCAAGCGCCGGCCAAATCAAGTCCGCGCTGCTCACGGAGTCGCGACAGGCGCCGCCTTGGCGCCGTCAGGCGCCGTTTGCCGGGGCTGCAGGCGCGGCTGTGGCGGGCGCTGGTGTCGCCGGAGTAGTAGTCGCAGGCGTGCTGTCGGTGCCGCTGGGCGTCGCGTCGGGCGAATCGGTGCCCGTGGTGCTGTCGGTGCTGGCGCCGCTGTCCTCGGTGGTCGTCGTCGTGCCCGGCTTATGCTTGATCCAGGCGTTGACCTGTTCTTCGAGGTTCGCCGGCAGCGCTGCCACCAGCTTGGTGCCGGCATCCTGGAGGTAGGGCAGGGACTTGGAATCCTTGGCCCAGTCGGGGAGCTTGGTGGCATCGGGGAAGAGCCAGAGGCCGAACACCACGACCACGATGGCGATCAGGATGCCGCGCAGCGCGCCGAAGATGAAGCCCAGCGTCCGGTCGAGCGCACCGATCCGGCTGTCGACCACGAAGTCGGCGATCCGCATCGTGATGACGTGCAGGATGATCAGCGAAACGATGAAGCTCACCGCTACCGTGGCCACGTCCGCGACTATCTTTTCCTTGATGTAGCCTTCGGCGATCTCGGGATGCTTGAAATACATGTAGGCCGCTATGGCGGCCGAGCCCAGCCAGGTGACCAGCGACAGTATTTCGCGTGTCAGTCCGCGGGCGGTCGCGAGGATGGCTGAAATCAGCACGAGAACCCCGAAACCGACGTCGAAGGCTGTGAGCATGGTCCACTCATTGGGCAAGCAACTATTGCAGTCGTTTAGCCGCTTATCCGCCGGAAGGGAAGCGGCCGGGCTGCATGGCTCCCCAGATGTGCCCAGATATGCTGGAGCCGGCCGGCGCTCCGGTGGTCGCTACGCCTCGGCCACCATGCGCGGACGGGCCGCGGCGATGCGGGCGGCGAGGTCGGCGAGGGCGGTGAATTCGTTGACGGCGATGCCGCCCGCCTTGTCGCCGGCGCCGAGACGGCCGGTCGCGGCGGTGGCAAAGCCCAGCTTGTGCGCCTCGCGCAGGCGCAGGGAAGCGTGCACCACCGGTCTGACCCCTCCGGCCAGCGAAATCTCGCCGAAATAGACGCAGTCTGCCGGGAGCGGCGTGCCGGTGAGGGAGGAGACGAGCGCCGCGGCGACGGCGAGATCGGCGGCCGGCTCGTTGACCTTCAGCCCGCCGGCGACGTTGAGGTAGATGTCATTGGCCCCGATCCGCACGCCGCAGCGGGTTTCGAGCACCGCCAAGACCATCGACAACCGCGCCGCGTCCCAGCCGACCACCGCCCGCCGCGGCGTGCCGAGGGGAGAGGGCGACACCAGCGCCTGGATTTCGACCAGCACGGGGCGCGTGCCTTCCATGCCGGCGAACACCGCCGAGCCCGCCGAGCCTTCGTCGCGCTGGTCGAGGAACAGCGCCGAGGGGTTGGCGACTTCGCTCAGCCCGAGCGCCGTCATCTCAAACACGCCGATTTCGTCGGTGGCGCCGTAGCGGTTCTTCACGCCGCGAAGGATGCGGAAGGTGTGGCTGGAATCGCCCTCGAAATAGAGCACGGCATCGACCATGTGCTCGACGACACGCGGTCCCGCGATCTGCCCATCCTTGGTCACGTGCCCGACGAGCACCACGGCGGCGCCCGATTTCTTGGCGAAGCGGGTCAGCGCCTGTGCGGAGGTGCGGACCTGCGTAACCGTACCGGGGGCGCTTTCCACCCGGTCCGTCCATAGCGTCTGGATCGAGTCGATGATGACCAGGTGCGGCGCCGGCCCGTTCTGCAGCGTCGCGAGGATGGTTTCGACGTTGGTTTCCGCGGCGAGCGCCACCTCGGCGTCGCCCAGTCCCAGACGCTGGGCGCGCAGCCGGACCTGCGCCACCGCTTCCTCACCCGAAACGTAGACGACCCGCTTGCCAAGCCTGGCCATGGCGGCCGCGGCCTGCAGCAGCAGCGTCGATTTGCCGATGCCGGGGTCGCCTCCCACCAGTACGGCGGACCCCATCACGAAGCCGCCGCCGGTCACCCGGTCGAGTTCGCCGAGCCCGGTGACGATGCGCGCCGCGCTCTCGGTCTCGCCCGATAGCGGTACGAGCTGCGCCGGCCGGCCAGCTGCAACCGCCGACTTGGGCCCGGCCCCGACGCCACCGTCGACCATTTCCTCGACGATGGTGTTCCATTCGCCGCACCCTTCGCAGCGGCCCTGCCAGCGCGAATGAACCGTGCCGCAGGACTGGCAGACGAACTGGGACTTCGACTTGGCCATGGGGCTTCCGTTCCGTGACGCGAAGCAGAAGCCATAGTCTACCGAGCCGTCGTCGGCAAGAACAAAAAGCGAACATTGACAATGTGGCGAAGCGATGAAGCCCTTGCTGGGCGCGGTTCGCCGGCGCTAACGTCCACTAAAGAGAACCATGGAGGCGCCCGTGGGCTGGATATTGCTCATCGTCCTGATCCTCATCGCCGCATTTCTCATCTATGTGGCGATGAAGCCCAATTCGTTCCGCATGGAGCGGTCGGCCCGGATCGCCGCGCCGGCGGAAAGGGTTTTTCCCTTCGTCAACGACTTCCACCTCTGGACGCAATGGTCGCCGTTCGAAGGGCTCGATCCCGGCATGCAGCGCAGTTTTTCCGGTGCTTCGAGCGGCGTCGGCTCGGTCTACGAATATAGCGGCAACAATCGCGTGGGCGCCGGCCGGATGGAGATCCGCGAGTCGGTACCCAATGCCAAGGTGCTGTCTTCGCTCGATTTCTCGAGGCCCATGGTGGCCCACAACTTCGCCGAATTCACTTTCCGGCCGGAGGGTGGCGGCACGGTCGTAACGTGGGCGATGTACGGGCCGAGCCCTTTCATGTCAAAGCTCTTCACCACCTTCATTTCGATGGAGTCGATCGTCGGCAAGCAGTTCGACGAGGGGCTGGCCAACTTGAAGCGCGTCTCCGAAGGCTGAGGCGCGCCACGAGCTGCCCCGGCAGTGCGCCGGGGCAGGAAGCGCGGTCGTCAGTGCTTCATCATCATTTCGTCGCACATCATCTTGCCGTTCGACATCTTCATGTCGTCGACCATGTACATCTTGCCGTCCTTGCCCATCATCAGGATGAGGCATTTGTCGAGCGGCTTGGCGGCATGCATCATCATGTCGCCGTTCGCCCCCGCCATGACGGTCATCGTGCCGCCATTGGGCATGATCATCATGGTTTCACCCGACTTCATCATCATGCCGTGGTTTGCCGACATCATCGAATTGCTGGTCATCATCGAACTCGCGGCGACGGCCTGGCCCGCGAGTGCGGCGACGATGGCGGCGGCGATTGTCAAAGATTGAATACGCATTGGAGTCTCCCTGTCTGCAGCGTATTGCTGCCGCACCGTGCCTAGCATTGCCTTGCGCGGCGGCAGCATCACCTGCAATCAATTTGCGGTGTGTTGGGAGTTACTGGTGCGGCGTTCCCAAGAGTCCGTGTAGCCGAGTATTGGCCACGATCACGCGCCCGTCAGCTCAGCCCGGCGAGTGCGAGGCCCTCGAGATACCTGCCGAGCAGCCGCGGCTCCATGAAGCGCAGCCCGTCGCGCATGGTGGCGAGGCTGAGGGCAGGCCGCAGGTAGAGGAAGCGCTCGAGCGCGTCCCGGGCGCCTTCGATGTCGCCAAGATGGGCGCGGTAGACCGCCAGGTCGCGGTAGGGCCAGGTCAGCCCGGGGCGCTCCGCCAGGGCGCCGCTCACCAGCGCCAGGGCTTCCCCGCACTGCCCGAGCGAGAACTGGGCCAGCCCTTTGCCGATCTGGTTGTTGAAGGCGAAGGGATCGAGCGGGCTGAGGCGTGAGGCGCGCTCGAAGGAAAGCAGCGATTCCTGCGGCTGCCCGAGATAGACCAGGCTGAACCCCCGCCGCATCCACGCCCAGGCATTGTTGGGGTCGAGCGCCAGGGCCTTGTCGGCAAAGCTGAGGGCCTGCCGCACGTCGCCGCCCAGCAGCGTCACCGCGGCCGCGAGCGCCGTCAGGGCGGTCGGCTCCTCGCCCACCGTCATCGTCGCCACCTCGACCAGCTGTTCGCCCTTGTTGCGCGCCGCCTCGAAATCGGCCGTCCAGCTATAGGTGATCTGCTGCCCGTGCGCCCAGGCGCCGAGCGCCGCGGCGAGGCCATAGCCCGGCTCGCGCGCCAGCGCTTCCTCGAGCAGCGCGATCGCTTTGGGGTTTTCGGCCATGCGATGCGCCCAGAGGTGCGGCAGGGCGCGCATCACGAGGTCGTAGGCAGCGAGCGTCTCGGGGTGCTTGGATCGGGCGCGTTCGATCTCGGCCCGGCGGATCGAGGGGTGGAGCGCGCTCGCGACCTCGGCGGCGATGCGATCCTGCAGGTCGAACAGGTCGTTGACGTGCCCGTCGATCCGGCTCGACCAGATGTGGCTGCCGGTCTCGGTCTCGACAAGCTGTGCGGTGATCCGGACGCGCTCTCCCACCCGCCGCACGCTGCCCTCGACAGCATAGCGGACGCCGAGTTCCCGGCCGATCTGCCGGACATCGACGGAGCGGCCTTTGTAGGCAAACGCCGAGTTGCGCGCGATGACGAAGAAATCGCGGATTCGCGAAAGCGTTGCAGTGATTTCCTCGACCACCGCATCGGCGAAATAGGCTTGGTCGGCCTCGCCCGAGAGGTTGTCGAACGCCAGCACCACCACCGACGGCCGGCTCGAGGGGACGACCGGTTGGGCCGGCGCCGGGCGCGGCAGTTGCTCGGGGTGCCAGACGAAGAGCCGCACCGACTTTGAGATGTTCTTGAGCTCGGTCGGGCCCAGATCTTCGAACGTCAGATCGGTCTGCGCGCCGAGATACTGGTACATCCATTTGGTGATCGCCATGCCGCCCGGCGGGGCGTGGCTCTGCACCCGGACCGCGAGGTTTATGCCGCTGCCGAACAGGTCGCCGCCGCTCACCAGCACGTCCGCCAGCACGATGCCGGCGCGGATGCGGAACAACTCGCCACCCGGGGCGCGCAGCCGGCGCTGCTGCAGTTCGCGCTGCAGCGTCACGGTCCACTGCACGGCGGCGATGACGCTCTGGAACTCCGCCAGCAGCCCATCGCCCATGGTCTTGAAGATCTTGCCGCCCTGCGCTTCGATCGTGCTGCGGATGAGCACTTCGAACACCGTCCGGACGAGGCGCAGGGTCTGGCGTTCGCTGTGGTCGACGAGCCGTGAATAGCCCACCACGTCGAGCGAAACGATCGGCACCAGTTTCCGGTCCGCCTGCACCATTCTACCGCCGAGCCAGAAGAGTCGGCGCTGCCAGCGATGTCGGCGCCGAGACGACAGGCGCGACCTAGCACGCTGCGGCTTTCTGCCGCAAGACGATTGGCCGGCCGGTAAAAAAGATCAGCCGGCCGGAGCGGTGTAGACCGAGGTCAGCACTTCGATGTCGGCGGCGCGGCCGGCTTTGACCTGGAATTGCCGGTTGTAGACCTTGTCGCCCCGCTTGGCCAAAACCGTATAGTCGCCCTCTTCGAGCACGGCGGAGGGGAACGTGCCGGTGTTGGTGAAAACCGTCTGGCCATCGCTCGATTTGACCGTCCAGTCGACGTCGGCAATGGCTTCGCCGCCGGCATCGGACACCAGCTTGAACGAGACCTGCTGGCCCTTCTGGTAGAGCGTCGCCTCGGTCAGCTGTCCCGGCTCGACCCGCAGGTCGGCGCGCACCACGGCGTTGACGTCACCAAAATAGCTGACGACGTGGTAGGTGCCGGCATTGAGGGTGACGATGTCGCCCGGCTTCACCTTTTCGGCCACCAGCGCGCGATCGGCGTCGCTGGTGCCGGGAGTGAAGATGTCGAAATGCAGCTGGTTGAACGGGATCTGGATGTCGCCGACGATCGCGGCGTTGAGCTTGAGCCCGCCCGCATCGAGAATCATCGCCTTGGTGGCGGCCTTGTTGCGAACGCTGAGCGTATCGCTGGTCTGCGCCCGGCCATAGGCGACGTGCACCACATAGTCGCCGGGCTTCAGCGACAGGACAGGCGAGGCGAGCTCCGACTTGGCGACCATGGCAAGCGCCCCGCTCTTGTCGGGCTTGGTGTCGTAGACCCGCCAGACGAGCCCGTCGGTGACGGCGGCGCCCTTTTCGGTAATGTCCGCCACCAATGTCACCTTCTGCGGCGTGGTGCCGAGCTTGGTGGTATCGGCCGAACCGTCCGTGGGGGGCATCAGCGCATCGCTGTCCTCGCCGCCCGGCAAACCCTGGCGGATGAGCTTCTGCTGATCGGTCTCCGTGCCCGGCTGCGCCGGCGGCGGGCCCGGCTGGGCCGCCTGGTCGGGACGCGGGCGGGGCAGGGGGGGCGTATCCTGCGCGCCAAGGGCCGGAAGGACGAGAAGTGCTGAAGCCAGCACTGCGGCGAGCCCCCGCCTGGCCCGGAACAGCTGCAACTCGGCCGGCTTACTCACTGCGTTTCCTGATCCCCCTCAAGGGCCGCGTACCCTTGGAATGGGGAAAACCTGTGTCATAAGGGGAGAGTCCCCGCAAGAGTCCGCCACAAGGATCGCCATGCCCGCCAACCCCGCCATTCGCGACTATCTGATGACCCGACGTTCGGTCGGTCAGGCCTTCCTCCGGGAGCCGGGACCGACCCCCACCGAACTCGACCAGATCATCGCCATCGGCACCCGCGTGCCCGATCACGGCAAGCTCGCGCCCTGGCGTCTCGTCGTCATCGAGGGCGAGGCGCGGGCCCGGGCGGGGGAGGAACTGGCGCGGATCGCGGCGAGGCAACATCCCGAATACGACGCGGCCGCGCTCGAAATCGAACGCCAGCGCTTCCTGCCGCCGCCGGTCACCATCGGGGTGCTGAGCGCGGCAAGGCCACACCCCAAGATTCCGGAATGGGAGCAATTGCTTTCGGCCGGCAACGTCGCATTCAATCTCGAGCACGCCGCGTTCGCGCTTGGCTACGCCGCGAACTGGACCTCTCGGTGGTATTCCATGGATGCCGAGGCGGCGGCCATGCTGGGCGCGCGGGAAGGGGAGCGGTTCATCGGCTTCGTCGCGATCGGCACGCCGACCGCGGTGATCGAAGATCGGCCGCGCCCGGCGGTAGCGGAAATCGCGACGCGCTGGGTCGGCTGATTTTGCCGGGTCGGGCAGGATGTTAACCGATGGTTAACCATTAACCCGGCATTAACTGCCGGGTCAGGCGAGGCATGCGAGTCCTCGTCGCCGAGGCCTTGAGACCCGATGGCCGTCACGCCCATTGCCGTATCGCCGAGCCTTGCGACGGTGCTCAACGCGGCCGGGGACCGCAATGACGTCGATTTCGACTACTTGCTCAAGACGGCCGTGCGGGAGAGCAGCCTCAACCCGCAGGCCAAGGCCTCCACCTCGTCGGCGACAGGGCTGTTCCAGTTCCTCGATACCACCTGGCTCGGGGTGATGAAGTCGGAAGGGCCCCGGCTCGGCTACCAGCGCTATGCCGACGCGATCACCCAGAACGCCTACGGCGAATATGTGGTCAAGGACCCCAAGCTGCGGGCCGAGATCCTCAAGCTGCGTGAGGACCCAACCGTATCGGCCGACATGGCCGCCGCCTTCACCAAGTCAAACGGCGACTACCTCCGGGCCAAGTTCGGCCGCATGCCGAGCCCGGGGGAACTCTATATCGCGCATTTTCTCGGTGCGCAGGGCGCCGAAAAGATGTTCAACGCCGGGCTGCAGAATCCCGATCAGGTGGCGGCGACGCTGTTCCCGCGGGAAGCTGCCGCTAACCGCACCATCTTTTACGACGGTGGCAAGCCACGCACCATCCGCGAAGTCTATCGCGCCCTGATCGCCCAGCACGAGGGACCGGCAAGCCTTCATCCCGGTTACGCCGTGCAGCAGATGATGGCGGCGCAGGCGCCGTCCGCCGGCAACACCACCCCCGTGCCGCTCGCCCCCCTCCGCACGGTGCAGCAGGCGCTGGCCGGCAGCCCCGCGCCCGGCGCTGCCGATCAGTCCCCGGCCACCCGTTCGCCGCTCGCGCTGGCCCCCGTCGCGCAGGACAACGCCGCCGCCGCGGCGGCCGCAGCCAACGGCCAGTTCTACGTCGTCGAGCAGCAGGTCGCCGGCGCCGCGCCGCTCGATACCGGCGGCCACAGCCGCCCCGTCACCAGCAATGCCGCCGATGCCCCGGTCCTGCCGTCCCGTTTCGGCGGCCTGTCGTTCGCCTCGCTGTTCAGCACCGGCGAAGCGGCCGGCACTACCGGCGCCGCGACGTCGCCGGTGCCGCTCCCCAGCCAGCAGGGGCAGAGCGCCTTCTTCACCCAGCTCTACGGGCAGCAGTAGGGTAGCCCGCCGCCGGCCCCGGCATGGTTAACCGTCCCCTTGCGGGCATGGTGAACCGTTCCTTAAGCCTTGGGCGCTAGCTTCGGGGGACAGGTCCTCCGGAGAGCGCAATGGTTGCCTACCAGCGATTTGTCGCACTGTCGCAGTCAGCCGACAGCGAGGCTCGGGGGCAGGCGGCGCATCTGGCGGCGCAAGCCTATCTCGCCCACACCGGTCCTGCCGACGAGCAGGCGGCGCTCTATGCGGCGCTGATCGGGTTCCTCGACGATCCGTCGGTGAAAGTTCGCGCCGCGCTGGCCTACGGCTTGCTCCACACTACCGCCGCGCCTCGCCCGCTCCTCCTCGCCTTGCTGCAGGACAGCCCGGTGATCGCTCGCGCCGTGGTGCAGTATTCGCCGGCGCTGATCGAGGTGGATCTGCTCGGCGTAGCGCGGACGGGCGAGGCGACGATGCTCATGGCCCTGGTCATGCGCGAACGTCTGACGCCGCGGCTGGCCGGTCTGCTGGTGGCGCGCGGCGACAGGGAGGTGACGCTGAAGCTTCTGGCGCGCCCCGACGCGGTGCTGTCGTCGATGGCGCTGCTCGATCTCGCCGACGGGCTCGGCCGATCCGATGCCAAGGTCCGGGGGGCGTTGCTGGCCCGGCGCGACCTCCCGGCCGCGGCCCGGCTCATTCTGGTCGAGGCCGCGATGACCGCCATGCGCGGGCTGCGGCTCGTCAAGGGCGCGATCCAGCCGGCGCGGCTCGACAAGCTGCTGCGCGATTGCGGCGACACGGCGCTCACGGCCATCGGCGAGCACGCACAGGGCGCGCCGCGCGC
>Ga0209233_1000712_pt1 | contig 15503 bp, 14 predicted proteins | sample AraplaCL_Cvi_mCL_FD_184269 | JGI IMG/M metagenome (GOLD analysis project Ga0209233, IMG submission 184269) | Arabidopsis root microbial communities from the University of North Carolina, USA - plate scrape CL_Cvi_mCL (SPAdes) (version 2) | ecosystem: Host-associated > Plants > Roots > Endosphere...
ACGCCATCAAGATCGCGCGCGACTGGAATGTGCCGGCGAGCGGGGAGGGTTTCGTGACGCGTTTTGCCGTCCGGCGCCAGTTCCTCGATCGGTATCAGGTGCAGGAGGCGGGGGGCCGCGAGCACCTTGAGTACTGGATTCCCGCCGAGGAAATGGCCGTCTTCAATGCGGCGATCGTCGGCCAGATCGAGGTGGTGCACCGCTTCCCCTGAACTGGACGGCGGCGAAGCTGACCTACGGCGCGTCCGCACTACGGCGCAGAAGCGTGCATCGCTTCTCAACAAGGGTTAGCGAGCGCTGTGGCACGGCCTTCGCGCAAATGCATGGTCGGGGAATCCGGCCCTGCGAAGGGGCGAGTATTGCACTTGCGGGCGGACAAGCTTGGTCAGGGAAAAAACCTCATCCCTCCCCTCAGGGGGGAGGGATCGAGGGTGGGGGTTGTTTGCGGCACGGTCAATGTCTGCGGCTTACCCCCTCCCCAGCCCTCCCCACAAGGGGGAGGGTGCAGCGCTGAGTCTTCGGCACGGCCTTCGCGCAAGGCACTGCCAAACACCCTCCCCCTCTGTGGGGAGGGCTGGGGAGGGGGTTCTGCCCGCATCTCCGCCGCTGCTGCCGCCACGCCGCGTTTTCCGAATCGAGCCGCATCGCTACCCTTGGGGCGAACACGGGGGGCGGGTGATGGCGCGGGGCAGCAGCAGGGCGTGGCAGCGGATGCTGAGCGGGCGGCGGCTCGATATCCTCGATCCATCCCCGATCGACGTCGAAATCGCCGACATCGCCCATGGCCTCGCCCGCGTGGCGCGCTGGAACGGCCAGACCGCCGGCGACTATCCCTTTTCCGTGGCGCAGCACTCGGTGCTGGTGGTCGCGATCTTTCGCGCCCTCGTGCCCGAGGCGACCGACCGCGAGGCGCTCTACGCGCTGCTGCACGATGCGCCCGAATACGTGATGGGCGACATCATTTCTCCCTTCAAGGCGGCGATGGGCGGCAACTACAAGGACGTCGAGGCCCGCCTGCAGGGGGCGGTGCACATCCGCTTCGGCCTCACCGCCGAAGCCCCGGTGGCGCTTGGCCGGCAGATCAAGAAGGCGGACCGGCAGGCGGCCTATTTCGAGGCGACCGAGCTTGCCGGGTTCGGTCGCGTCGAGGCGCGGCAGTTCTTCGGCGAACCGAGCCTTGGCGCCTTCGACCTCGAATCGTTCGAACGCCTCATCCGTCCCTGGCCGACACGCGAGGCCCATGACCAGTTCATCGCCGCCTTCGAGCAGCTCGGCGGCAAGTAAAACCAGGCCATCCGCGACAATCGTGGCCGATCGTTGCAATTTGATTCAAATCGTCCCAGGCATATTAACTTTAACAATTCGTAACTTTTGACTTGCCAGCCGCCGCTATGGTTGATGAAGTGTTAATTGCTTCATTCATTTTAGCGGGCGGTGTGTCGTGACGAGCTTGATCGATACCGTAATCGTGCCAACCAAGCTGGCGCTGGTCGGCATTTTCATCGGGGCCATCTCCGGCCTGGCGCTGGCGCAGCTCAGCCCGGGCCCCACATTGGCCGCGGTCGAAAAGGACCCGCCGTTCACCGTCGGCAAGGCGCTCGGCACCCATCTCGCCCGCTTCGACGGGCGCTATTTCGCCATCGGCACCGAGCCGGGGGTGTCGCTCGAGCCGCTCTCGACCAGCGTGGTGCGGAAGATCAGCTACGGCCAGACGAGCTTCGTGACTGTCGCGACGACCAGCAGCGGCGTCTATTCGAGCGACGGACTCAAGGACCCGCACGTCCGCTACCCAGGCGTCTTCGTCGACAAGCTCCACCTCTCGGCCCTGCCGGGCGAGGGGATTTTCGGCTGGTCCAAGCTCACCGGCTGGGTCAAAATCCCCCTGGTCGATGCCGGCTCGGTGGCGTTCCTCGACTGGTCGCCGGCCCCGGCGAGCGCCGAGGGCGTCTGCGTCAAGGATACCGTCAACGGCGGCTGTCGCTGAATTCGGGCAAATTCACCTGCAAGTTTAGGCATTAAGCCTAAACTCCGGTGAACTTTGACGGCCGCGTGCGCATGGTTGAGAAACCCTTAAGGGCGAGTGCGCGGAGCCGCAACGTGGATCAATCCGACAGGAACAAGCTGAAGGCGATGCTGGTGGGGGTCGCCTTGATCGGCGCGCTCGTGCTGGTGGCGTTTCTGGTGCCGGCGCTGACCCAGCTCACCGCCAACAGCGAGGCGGTGGCGGCGCCCGAGGCCGTGGCGGCAGCACCCCTGCCGGGCAAGGCGCTCGATCTCGACCTCGCCCGCATCGATACCGCGCCGACGACGCCGGGCAGCTGAGTCCCGCTGCGCCGGCCGCCGACGGGCCGCCCGGGCAAGAAAAACCTCGAATGCGGCGCGGCGCCCGGCTATCAAGGCGTCATGAGCTCGCCCGCCCCATTCGAGATTTTTCTCGTCGCCCCGCCGGGGCTCGAGGCGACGCTGTGCGAGGAAGCCCGTGAGGGCGGCTTTGCCGACCCCAAGGCGGTCGAGGGCGGGGTGACCCTCACCGGGGGCTGGCCCGATGTCTGGCGGGCCAATCTGCGGCTGCGCGGTGCCGGGCGGGTGCTGGCGCGCATCGACAGTTTCGGCGCGCCGCATCTGGCGCAGCTCGACAAGCGGGCACGCCGGGTCGATTGGGCCGCGGTGCTGCGACCGGACGTGCCGGTGCGGGTCGAGGCGAGCTGCCGCCGCTCGCGCATCTACCACGACAAGGCCGCCGCGCAGCGCGTCGCCACGGCAATCGCCGAGGAGTTCGGTGCACCGCTCGCGGACGACGCCGAGGTCACGGTGATGGTCCGCATCGACGACGATTTCTGCACCCTCAGCGTCGATACCTCCGGCGAAATGCTGCACAAGCGCGGCCATAAGGAAGCCGTGGCGCGCGCCCCGATGCGCGAGACCATGGCGGCGCTGTTCCTCCGGCAGTGCGGCTATAGCGGCACCGAGCCCGTGCTCGACCCGATGTGCGGCTCCGGCACCTTCGTCATCGAGGCCGCCGAGATCGCCCTCGGGCTCGATCCGGGCCGCGACCGGCATTTCGCCTTCGAGCAGCTGGCGGGCTTTGATGCCGCGGCCTGGGCTGCACTGCGCGACGCGCCGCGGCGGCCCGCTCCCGAACTGCTGTTCCACGGCAGCGACCGCGATGCCGGCGCCATCCGGATGAGCCTGGCCAATGCCGAGCGGGCGGGCGTTGCGGCGGTGACGCGCTTCACGGCTGCGACGGTGTCGGAGGTGGAAGCGCCCGCCGGTCCGCCGGGGCTCGTCATCGTCAACCCGCCCTATGGGCTCCGGATCGGCGACCGCAAGCTGCTGGCGCCGCTTTACGCGGCCCTCGGCCAGACCCTCGCCACCCGTTTCACCGGCTGGCGCGTCGGCATCATCACCACCGACAAGAGCCTCGCCCAGGCCACCCGGCTGCCCTTCAAACCGCCCGGCCCCCCGGTGCTGCACGGCGGCGTCCGCGTCACGCTCTACCAGACCGGACCGCTTTAAGCCGGCGCTGCCGCAGATCTCCCTCCCCACAACGGCAGAGCTATCGCCGATGCGCTCGGAGGGAAGGACTTGCAGCCGTTTGGCAGGTCATCGCCTCTCCCTTCTCCGCTGGCGGGAGAAGGTGTCCCGAAGGGACGGATGAGGGGGCGTGCCACTGGCGTTCGCGGCTCCCCCCCTAACCCGCCTGCCAGCCCTCTCTCCCGCAAAGGGAGAGGGAAGCCCGACGCAACGCCGGCGCTCGACGGCCGTCCGGCACACGCCGCCTCATGGTCAGCCCGTCGAGCCGCCGGCCACTCACGGCCTCCGCCTAACCCGCCAGCCGCCCGCCCGTCATCGGCGCCGCAACGCCGGTGGTCGTCGGAAAGCTGATCGGCAGGCCGCGCTGCACCCGGACGGCGAGGAAGGCGAAGCATTCGGCTTCGATGGCGTCGCCGCGCCAGCCGACGGCCTCGGCCGGCACGGCTTCGACCCCGGCCCGGGCCGCGAGCATCGCCATGATCGCCGGGTTGCGGCGACCGCCGCCGCAGACCACGAGCCGCTTCGGGCGCCGCGGCAGCAGGTCGAGGCCCTTGCCGACGGCGGCCGCGGTAAAGGCGGTGAGCGTCGCCGCCCCATCCTCGACACCGAGCCCGTCCGCCATCGCGGCCGGAAAATCGAAGCGGTCGAGCGATTTGGGCGGCGGCGCGGCGAGATAGGGGTGTTGCAAAAGCTTGGCGAGCCGCGCTTCGTCGACCGTGCCCTTGAAGGCGAGGGCGCCGTCACGGTCCATGTCGCCGAGGCCGTGCGACTTCACCCAGTCGTTGAGCGGCGCGCTCGCCGGGCCCGTATCGAAGGCGATCAAGCGGTCTGCGCCGTCCCACCAGGTGATATTCGCCACGCCGCCGAGGTTGAGCACGGCGCTGTCGCCGGTGGCGCCGAGCCCGCGCAGCAGCGCCTGGTGGTAGATGGCCGCGAGCGGCGCGCCCTGGCCGCCGGCGCGCACGTCGGCGGAGCGGAAGTCATAGGCGACCGGCACGCCGAGCAGGCGGTGCATCAGCGCCCCGTCGCCGAGCTGCCGGGTCGCCCCGAGCCGTCCCGGCTGCGGCGCCCGGTGCAGCACCGACTGGCCGTGGAAGCCGACGATGCCGATATCGCCGAGCCTCATGCCGTGGCCTTCGACCACCTGCCGCACTGCCTCGGCCTGTGCCGTGGTCAGCAGCCGTTCAGCCTCGGCAAAGATCGCCGGCTCCGGCCCCTCGAAATTCCAGCGCCGCGCCTCGGCCAGCGTTTGCTCCAGCGTGGCGCGGATGGCGGCCGGGTAGGGCACCAGCTCGAACGGTCCGAACTGCTCGATCGACTCCCCGTCGGTCCGGAGCAGGGCCACGTCGATATTGCCGTCGAGTACGGTGCCGGTCATCAGGCCGACCGCCCAGATGGGGTTCATGGCGAAAATCCTAAAGCCTCAACGGACATGGATGAGTTTGAGCCGCGCCGCGCCGCGCCTCTTCCTTCTCCCCTTGCGGGAGAAGGTGGCGCGGAGCGCCGGATGAGGGGGGAGCGGAGGATGTATACCGCTCCCCCTCACCCATTGATCACGTCCCCGACGGCGCGCCGGAGTTCGACGATGCCGCTGTCGAAATGCCGGGTCGGGTGCACCCGGTTGGTCAGCAGCGTCCAGGCCCGGCCACGGGCAAAGTCGATCCAGAGCCCGGTGCCGGTAAAGCCGGTGTGCCCGATGGTGTCGGCATTCGCCCGGTCGCCACCCGGCCAGCCGACATAGGGCCGTTCCCAGCCATGCGTGCGGCGGGCCGACAGCGGCGTGCGCGGTAGAGTTGCATCCGTCGTGCCGTCGAGCATCGCTCGGGCAAAGTCGAGCAGTGATGCCGCCGTGCCGAAAAGGCCCGCATGCCCAGACCCCTGCAAGGCGGCGCAATTATCGTCGTGCACTTCGCCGACGAGGATGCGGTGGCGCCAGACGCAGTCCTCGGTTGCGGCCGCGTGCAGCGGATCGGCCGACCAGGCGAAGCCCGGCCCTGGGTCCATGGCTCGGATGGTCTTGCCTTCGAGCCGCTCCAGCGCCAGCCCGAGCAGCAGGAAGTTGATGTCGGAATAGACCGCCGGGCCCGCCGTCCACTCGTGCTGCAACAGCAGATGCCGCAAAAGGTCGGGATCGCGGCCATAGGTATAGAGCGGAAATACCGCCGGAAACGGCGTCTGGTGCCCCAGGCACTGCCGGAAGGTGATCTTCCGCTCCCAGTTGTCGAGGTTGTACTGCCGGAAATCGGGCAGCACGCTGACGAGCGGCGCGTCGAGATCGAGCCGCCCGGCCGCCGCGTGGGCGAGGATGCGCGGCGTGGTGAACAGCACCTTGGTGAGGCTCGCAAGGTCGAACCAGGTATCCTCGGTCATCGGCCGCCCGGCCGGCACTGTTTGCGCCGCCCCGATGGCCCGCGTCGCCCGCTCGCCGTCGCGGGTCGCGACGCCGAGCACGCCGCCGGGGATGCGCCCCGCCGCAACGCTCGCCTCGAGCAGCGGGAAGGTTTTGTCGAGGAGCGATTGCGCGGTGTTCATGGGGGGCTCTCCAGGCGGACGCGGTGATCGGCGCCGATTTCCTGCCAGTGCGCTGCGGGCGGCTCCCAGCCGCCCGGCCGCACAAGCGAGGGGACGGGGGTGACGTCGAGGGCGAAGTGCTGGTGGCGCCGGTCGATCGCCGGCACCGCCGCGATCAGCCGTTGCGTGTAAGGGTGCCGCGGCTGCGACAGCACCGCAGCGGCGGCGCCGATTTCGACGATCTGCCCGGCATACATCACCGCCACCCGGTGCGCGATGCGCTCGACCACGGCCATGTCGTGCGAAATGAACAGGTAGGCGAGGGAAAACTCCCGCTGCAGGTCGACCAGCAGTTCCAGCACCCGCTGCTGCACCGAGACGTCGAGCGCCGACACCGCCTCGTCGAGCACCACCACGTCCGGGTTGAGCATCAGCGCCCGCGCGATGCAGAGCCGCTGCCGCTGCCCGCCGGAAAACTGGTGCGCGTAGCGGGGCAGCGCGTCTTCGGGCAGCCCGACGCGAGCCAGCAGCGCCTTCATCCGCTCGCGCAGTGCGGCATCCACGCGGCGCCCGGCGGCGATCGCCGGCTCGGCGAGCAGCGCCGCGACGTCGAGCCTCGGATTGAGCGAGGCGAACGGATCCTGGAACACCATCTGGATGGGCCGGCCGCCTGCGGTGCGATGCGTCTCGATCGCTCCGCGCTGCGCCCTGACCAGACCCAGCAGCGCCCGCGCCGTGGTCGATTTGCCCGAGCCGCTCTCGCCGACGATCGCCAGCGTCTCGCCCGGCACGAGGTCGAACCCGACCCCGTCGACCGCATGCACGGCATCTGCCGGGCCGAACAGCCGGCGCCGGACGGGAAACCGCACCACGAGGTCATCGACCGAAACGATCGGCGCTACTGCCGTTGTGCGCTTGCCGTCGCCACGCACGCTTTTGCCGCCGGTGAAGTGCGGCACCGCCTGGAGCAGATGCCGGGTATAGGGATGCTGCGGCGCATCGAGCACGGCCTCGAGCGTGCCCTGTTCTACCGCTTCGCCCTGCTGCATCACGAGGATGCGGTCGGCAATGCCGGCGACGAGCCCGATATCGTGAGTGATGAAGATCATCGCCGTGCCGGTCTCGCGCTTCAGCTCGGCGAGCAGCGCCATGATCTGCGCCTGCACGGTGACATCGAGCGCCGTCGTTGGCTCGTCGGCGATCAAGAGGCGCGGATTGCTGGCCAGCGCCATGGCGATCATCACGCGCTGCCGCATGCCGCCCGACAGCTGGTGCGGATACTGGGTGAGGCGCCGGGCGGCATCGGGGATGCGCACCCGGTCGAGCGCCTGCCGCGCCGCCTTGGCGGCCGTTTCGCCCCGCTGCCCCTGGCTGAGGAAGAAAGCTTCCTCGATCTGCGCCCCGACCGTCAGCACCGGGTTGAGCGAGGTCATCGGCTCCTGGAAGATCATGCCGATGTCGCGGCCGCGCACCCCGGTCAAGGTCTTCTCGTCGGCCGCGGTCAGGTCGAGCAGCGAGCCGTCGGCGCGGACGAGGCCGATCCGTCCGCCGACGATCCGGCCCCCGCCGAAATCGACCAGCCGGTTGATCGACAGCGCTGTCACCGACTTGCCCGAGCCGCTTTCGCCGACGATGGCGAGCGTTTCACCCGCGCCGAGCGCAAAGCTCACGCCCTTGACCACCACATTGGCGGCGGGATCGGCCCCGAAGCCGACCTTGAGGCCCTCGACCGACAGCAGCGGGACGGTCATGCAGCCCTCGCTTTGGTGCGGGGATCAAGGATGTCGCGCAGCGCGTCGCCGGTGAGGTTGAAGCCGAGGATGCCGAGCATCACCGTCAGGCCGGGGAACAGCATCAGCCAGGGGGCGTGCTGCATCAAATTCTTGCTGTCGGCCAGCATCAGCCCGAGCGAGGGGGCAGGGGGCTGCGTGCCGAGGCCGAGAAAGCTGAGGCCGGCTTCCGTCAGCAGCGCCCAGGCGAGTGCCAGCGTCACCTGCACGGTGAGCGGCGCGACGAGGTTGAGCAGCAGATGGCGGGTGAGGATGTAGCCTTGCGAACTGCCGAAGGTGCGCGCCGCATCGACGAAATCGCGCCGCTTCAGCGACAGCGCCGGCCCCCGCACCACGCGGGCGAAGATCGGCGTGTAGACGATGGCGATGGCGGCGATCGAGGTATAGGTGCCGGGGCCGACGATGGCGATGATCAGCAGCGCCAAAAGGATTGCCGGAAAGGCCAGCAGCACGTCGGTCAGCCGCATCAGCACGCTGTCCCAGAGCCCGCCCCACCACGCCGCGAACAGCCCGATGATGCTGCCGGCGACCGAGGCGCCGAGCACCGAGGCGAAGGCGACGACGAGGCTTTGCCCGATCCCGAGCATCAGCCGGCTGAAGGTGTCGCGCCCGAGCAGGTCCGTGCCCATCCAGTAACTGGGGCTCGGCGGCTTCAGCCGGTCGATGGGGAATTGCTTCAGTGCGTTGTGCGGCGTCAGCCCGAGCGCCCCGAGCCCGGCGGCGACGAGATAGAGCACGATGATCGCCGCCCCGATCCGCCCGCTCGGATGCTTGAGCAGCGCCTTCAGCACCCGCATCACGAGGCCCCCAGCCGGATGCGGGGATCGATCAGCACATAGGTCAGATCGACGATGAGGTTCACGACGAGGAAGTTGAAGGCGATGAACAGCACGGCGCTTTCGACCAGCGGATAGTCGCGCTGGCTGATCGCCTCGAGCACCAGCCGGCCGAGGCCGGGCAGGGCGAAGATCTGTTCGACGATCACCGCGCCGCCGAGCAGATAGCCGAATTCGACGCCCGACAGCGTCACCACCGGGATCAGCGCATTGGGCAGCGCATGCCGCCACACCACCCGGCGGGCCGCCGCACCCTTGGCGCGGGCGGTGCGGATATAGTCGTCGCCCAGCACGTCGAGCATGGCCGAGCGGCAGATGCGGGTGACGGAGGCGGCGAAAGCGAAGCCGAGCGTGATGGCGGGAAAGATCAGCTGCCCGAGATTGGCGAGCGGATCGACGGTCAGCGGGGTGAAGCTCCCCATCGTCGGCACGATGCCGAACCAGACCGACAGCGCGTAGATAATCACCAGCCCGACGACGAAATTGGGCGTCGACTGCCCCAGCATCGCGAGGATGCGCACCACGAGGTCGCTCGGCCGCTCGTTGCGCGTTGCCGCCAGCACGCCGAGGGGAATGCCGACGCAGAGCGCGATCAGCATCGACAGCAGCGCCAGCTCCAGCGTCAGCGGAAACCGCTCGAGGATCACCCCGAGCGCCGGCTTGCCATAGATCACCGAGATGCCGAAATCGCCGTGCAGCAAGCCGCTGAGCCAGCGGAAATACTGCGTCACCACGGGCTGGTCGAGGCCGAAATAATTCGCCAGTGACGCCCGCTGCGCCGGCGTCAGCAGCCCCGCCTCGGTGCCCAGCATGGCGGTGATCGCGTCGCCCGGAATGAGCCGGATGGAAAAGAACACCAGCACCGAAACGCCCAGCAGGATCAGCGGGAAGGTCAGCAGGCGCTGGACGACATAGCTCATGCGGATTCCATCAACGTCTGCACCGGCCCTAATGGCTCACCATGCGGGCCGCGGGAGGCTTCGGCCCCAACAAAAGCCCCATCTCATGGTGAGCCTGTCGAACCATGGGCCGCAAGTGCACAGCCGGTCGCGAGGGTTCCCTCCCCCTTGAGGGGAGGGTGGCGGCAGCCGGGTGGGGGTTGGCCACAAGCTCGGCGCGTATGCCCAGAGACCCCCGCCCCCGACCCCTCCCCTCGAGGGGAGGGGAGAAGGGCACTGTGCCTACTGCACCGTCACATGCGCCAGCGACACCAGCGTGCCGGTCGGCGAGGGCACGAAGCCCGAGACCGTCTTCTGCTGCGCGGTGTAGCTGTAGGAGGTCGAGAGCCACACCCACGGCGCCATTTCGGCCAGGTGCTGCTCGAACTTGTGGAAGATGTCGGCCCGCTTGGCCGGATCGCTTTCGGCCTGGCCCTGCGCCATCAGGCTGTCGAGCGTGTCATCCACGTAGTTGGAAACCTTCAGCAGGTTGCCGGTCTTGGTGAAGTAGCGGTTGTACATCGTATAGGGGTCGGGCCGGCCGCCGTTCTGGGCCACCGCCATGTCGAAATCGCCCTTCAGCCAGGCGTCGACATAGACGTTGAGCTCCATCATCTTGATGTCGAGCTTGACCCCGATGGCGGCGAGCTGGCTCTGCAGCACCTGCGCTTCGGCCGACGAGAAGGGCGGCTCGCCCGTCGCGGCGATCACCGTGGCGGAGAAGCCGTCGGGGAAGCCCGCGTCCTTCATCAGCTGCTTGGCCTTGTCGACGTCCTGCTTATAGCAGAACAGCGTCGAGGGATCCTCGGCGAAGGCCGGCATGGTCAGCGGGCCCGTCACCATGCCCTCGCCGGCGAGGGCGCTGTCGACGGTCTCCTGCCGGTTCACGGCGCAGGAGATCGCCTGCCGCACCTTGAGATTGTCCATCGGCTTCCGCGACGGGTTGAGCTGCAGCACATTGTAGGCGAGGCCGGGTACGCGGTTGAGCTGGAGGTTGGCCTCCTGCGGCACGAGCGTTGCGATCAGCGGGTCGTTGAGCAGCGCGAAATCGGTCTGCTTGGCGCGGAGCGACGCGAGGATCGCCGTCTCGTCCGGAAGAACCGAAATGGTGATGCCGTCGACACCGGTCTTGCCGCCGGCCCAGCTGGCGTTGGCGCTCAGCACTTCCTTGGAGTTGGGGTCCCACGAATCGAGCTTGAACGGGCCCGAGCCGATCGCCTTGGTGCCGATGGTGCCAGCCGCGATCTCGCTCGCCGGCACGATCGCCGCGTTGACGGTCGCCATGGCGGTCAGCATCGGCACGTCGGGGTTCTTGAGGTGAAAGACCACCGTCGCCGGATCGGGCGCATCGATGGTGTCGATGGAGAGGAAGCTCGAGCGTGTGGCCGCGGCGGTCTTCTCATCGAGGATGCGGGTGAACGATGCCTTGACGTCGTCGGCCGTCACCGCCGCGCCGGTCGAGAACTTCGCCGCCGGATCGAGCTTGAAGGTCAGCGTCTTGCCATCGGCCGAAAAGCTCCAGCTCTTGGCGATCGCCGGCACGATGTTGAGCTTGGCATCGAGCTGCACCAGCGGCTCATAGATCAGCTCGAGCAGTCGCAGCGAGGAAAACGCCGTCTGCTTCTGCGGATCGAGGCCGGTGGCGTCCTGCGACCAGGCCATGCGCAGGGTGGCTGCCTGCGCCGGCGCGACGAGGCCGGTGCCGAGCAGCAGCGCCACCCCGAGGCCCGCCATGATGTTGCGTGGGTTGATCAAATGCATCGTCGTTCCCCTGTTCCCGTTTTTGCCGGACCGGGCGCAGCCGGTCCGAGGTTGCTCGATCACGAGGCTGTCGCCTCGATCGCCTGGCGAAGAAAGCCGCCCGCCCTCACGAGCGCCGCCTTCGCCTCCGTTGCGGCGAGCCCCGTCGCCGTCATCAGAATGGCCAGTTTTGCATCGTTACCCGAGGCGGCGAGCGCGGCTTCCGCCGTGGCCTCGTCGCAGCCGGTCGCCTGCATGACGATGCGGATCGCCCGCGCCACCAGCTTTTCGTTGCTGGGATGGAGGTCGACCATCAGGTTCTGAAAACTCTTGCCGATGCGGATCATGCTGGCCGTCGACAGCATGTTGAGCACGAGCTTTTGCGCCGTGCCCGATTTCATCCGCGTCGAGCCGGTCAGCACTTCGGGCCCCACCACGGGGGCGATCGAAATCTCGGCGATCTCGCCGATCGCCGCCTGCGGGTTGCACGAGAGCGCGACCGTGCCGGCGCCGATGGCGCGGGCGTAGTTCAGCGCGCCGATGACGTAGGGGGTCCGGCCGCTGACGGCGATCCCCACCACGACGTCGTTTCGGCTGAGCTCGACCGCCCTGAGGTCTGCCGCGCCGCCCTCGGCATCGTCTTCCGCCCCCTCGACCGCGGTGGTCAGCGCCACCCGGCCGCCGGCGATGATCCCCACCACCATTTCGGGCGGCACGCCATAGGTCGGCGGGCATTCGGACGCGTCGAGCACGCCGAGCCGGCCCGATGTGCCCGCCCCGATATAGATGAGCCGCCCGCCGCGGTTGAACGCCGCAACGATCATGTCGACCGCCGCGGTGATTGCCGGCATGACCTTTTCGACGGCCTCCGGTACCAGCCGGTCCTCGCGGTTGATGGCCGCGACGATTGCCGCCGTCGGCAGCCGGTCGATGTCCAGCGTCGCCGGGTTCCGCTCCTCGGAAACGAGGGCGTCGAGCTCGGCCAGCGGCACTCGCCGTTTATCCGCCAAAGCCATCAGCCCCTCGCTCCGTCGCCGCCCGCTCGCATTTCGTTAACGAACCTAGGGGAATTCCCGCGCCGCCGTCAATGGTTTTCACCCGGGGCGTGGATGGTGTAGCTTTGTTTCAATTCGGGTGTCGCATGCGGCCCACCCCCTCCCCATGCCTCTCCACAAGGGGGAGGGTGTTCGGCTGCGCCGGTGGCGCCGGCCGTGCCCTAAGCTCTGCCGGCACCCGGGCGGAAGCCAGCCAGCAGGCACGAGGAAACCGGCGCGCTTGCCGAAGCACGCGCCGCGGTCGCATAGAACTGCACCCCGGGGGGAGAACATGGGCATCCAGTCGACCATCGAAAGTTCGCTGCGCTCGCTGTCGCCGGCGGTGCGCCGCGTCGCGGAAACCATTCGCGACGATCCCTCGGTCGTGCTCACCCGCACCATCACCGAACTCGCGGCCGCCTGCGATACTTCGGTCGCTTCCGTGGTCCGTTTCTGCCGTGCCATCGGCCTCCAGGGCTATGCCCAGCTGCGCATGGCGCTCGCCACCGAACTGGGGAAGGAATCGGCGCAGTTCGGCTCGGCCATGACGCTCGGCGCCGAAATCGCCCGCTCCGACACCCTGCAGGAGATGGCGAGCAAGGTCGCTTCGCTCGAAATGCTGGCGATCGAGGAGACGGTCTCGGCCCTCGACTATGGCGCGCTGGACCGGGTAGTGGCGGCGCTCGACCGGGCGCAGCGCATCCTGCTGTTCGGCGTCGGCGCCAGCCACTTCGTGGCGCAGGACCTGCACCACAAGCTGTTCCGCATCGGCCGCAACGCCTTTCTGATGAGCGACGCGCACGAGGCCTGGTCGGCCGCCTCGCTACCGCCGCCGAACACGGTCGCGATCGGCTTTTCGCATTCGGGCGAAACCGCCGACACGGTCAAATACCTCGACACGGCCCGCCGGCATGGCGCGCTCGCTGTCGGCGTCACCAGCGCCGACCAGTCGCCGCTGGCCCGTGCCGCCGACGAGGTGCTGCTGGCTCGCGCCCGGGAAAGCCCGCTCCGCGCCGGCGCCATGGTGAGCCGCATCGCGCAGCTGGCGCTGGTCGATTGCCTGTTCCTCGGCGTCGCCCGCCTGCGCTACGAGGAAACCATCGGCGCCCTCGAAGTGACGCGCGCCATCACGCACCCCGAGACCAAGCCGCGCGGCTAGGCGCAGCGGGGCCTCGGCCACCGGCCAGCTTCAGTCCATCCGCTCGACGAGATGTGCGCGTGAGCGGCCCGGCTCGAACGGGTCGGCGAAGTATTGCGTTTCGTGCGCCACCTTGCCGTCCCGAAACTCCATCACGCTCACCGTATAGGAGGGCCGGCCATCGTAGCTGAGGATGAACTCGGTGACCCAGAGGTCGCCCGATCCCACGATACGCCGGACCGCGAAGCGCTTCGAGCTGGGTTGGGCGGCGCGCGATGCCTCGATGTTCTTGCGGCCGCGGATGCGCTCGCCGGACTGCGGATAGTCGAGCACCGCGTCGTCGCGGTAGATGTCGTGCTCGGTCGAAAAATCGCCCGCATCCGACGCCTGCCAGTGCCGGTCGAGCGCCGCCCGGATCTCCGCTTCGTCTGCCCGCTGCGCCATGCGGCCTCCCGCTTCGCCTACTTGTCCAGCGGCTCGGTGCCCACCGGCTTGCCGTCGCGCGACAGCGTGATGCGTTCGATACGGGCTTCGGCCGACTTCAGCAGTGCCTCGCACTGCGCCTTCAGCGCCTCGCCGCGTTCGTAGATGGCGATCGATTCGGCGAGCGGCGCCTGGCCGCTTTCGAGCTTGGCGACGATCTGTTCCAGTTCCGCCAGCGCGGTCTCGAAACTCATCGACTTGACGTCGTCATGCGAAGAATCGGCCAACTCTGCCTCGCTGCCTGCCACAACCCTGCGCCGGCCGGTCGCCGACTCCCCTGCTTTAGAACATTGCGCGGCGCGAGGAAACGGACCCGGCGGAATTGGCTGGGGTGGGGGTCTTCGAAGCTCAGGCCTAGAGGAATCGCAAATGTGATCGCCCCCCGTCGAGGGAAGGTGATGTCGGAATATCAGGCACCGCCTTTGCCGAAATGCACGGCCGAACACCCTCCCCCTCTGTGGGGAGGGCCGGGGAGGGGGGCTCGCCTCGCCGCTGAGATGGCAGGTCCCGCCAAGCAGCCGAACTCTCACCTCTCCCCTCATACGCGAGGGGACGCCGGAGCCGGCCCGCGCGCGGCTAGCCCAGCGTGCCGTCGAGCAGCATCGCGACGTGGGCGGTGGCGCCGTCGGCGAGGCCGCCGCGGTCGTAGCCGCCTTCGAGCAGGGAGACGATGCGGTTGTTGCAGCGCTGGCCGGCGATATCCATCAGCCGTCCGGTGATCCAGGCAAAGTCCTCTGGCACCCACTCGAGCTGCGCCAGCGGGTCGCGCGCGTCGGCATCGAAACCTGCCGAGATCAGCAACAAGTCCGGGGAAAAGTGGTGCAGCGCCGGAAAGATCAGCGCGTTATACGCCTCGCGCATTTCCGCCCCGCCGGTGTGCGGCTTGAGCGCGGCGTTGACGATGTTGCCCACCCCGGTTTCGGCCGGGCTGCCGGTGCCGGGATAGAGCGGCATCTGGTGGCTCGAGGCATAAAACACCGTCGGGTCGGCGGCGAAGATGTCCTGGGTGCCGTTGCCGTGGTGCACGTCGAAATCGACGATGGCGACGCGTTCGGCGCCGTATTTGCGCTGCGCCTCGCGCGCCACGATGGCGATGGTGTTGGCGAGGCAAAAGCCCATCGGCCGGTTGATCTCGGCGTGGTGGCCGGGCGGCCGGATGGCGCAGAAGGCATTGTCGCAGACGCCCATGATCACTGCATCGAGCGCCAGCAGCGCGCCGCCGATGCCGGTGGCGACGGCGTCGAGCGAGCCGGCGGAAATGAAGGTATCCTCGTCGATCCGCCCGATCCCCTCGGCCGGCCGCGCGTCGCGCAGCGCCTGCAGGTAACCGGGCGCATGCACCAGATCGAGCAGCGCCAGGTCGGCCGTCTGTGCCTCGCGCCGCAGCAGTTTCAGGAAGCGCGGCCGCCGCAGCGCCTCCTCCACCGCACGGATGCGCTCGGCCCGTTCGGGGTGGCCCGAGGGGGTTGCGTGACTGTCGAAGTTGGTCTGGCTGACCA
>Ga0209233_1000713_pt1 | contig 15488 bp, 16 predicted proteins | sample AraplaCL_Cvi_mCL_FD_184269 | JGI IMG/M metagenome (GOLD analysis project Ga0209233, IMG submission 184269) | Arabidopsis root microbial communities from the University of North Carolina, USA - plate scrape CL_Cvi_mCL (SPAdes) (version 2) | ecosystem: Host-associated > Plants > Roots > Endosphere...
CCAGTGGCGCCGTCGACCCAGGAGCCCCGTACGGGTCTGTCGATGGGCCAGCATTGTGAACTGATGGCTCGGCAATGGGACATCGGCCGCGAGGAGCAGGACCGGCTGGCGCTGCGCAGCCACCAGAACGCCGCGCAGGCCTACGAGGATGGCTTCCACGACGACCTGATCGTGCCCTGCGCGGGTATCTGGCGCGACAACAATTTGCGGGCCGACACCAGCCTCGAAAAGATGGCGGCGCTGCAGCCAGCCTATGACCGCAATTCGGGCCAGGGCACGCTCACCGCCGCCAATTCGACCCCGCTAACCGATGGGGCTGCCGCCGTGCTGCTGGCGAGCGAGGACTGGGCTCGGGCGCGCGGGCTGCCCATCCTCGCCTACCTGACCGTCGGGCAGGTCGCCGCGAACGATTTTGCGGCCGGCGACGGGCTGCTGATGGCTCCCACCATCGCCATCTCGGAGATGCTGCAGCGCTCCAACCTGACGTTGCAGGATTTCGACTTCTACGAGTTCCACGAGGCGTTCGCCGCACAAGTGCTCTGCACGCTCAAGGCGCTGGGCGACAAGAAGTACTGCAAGGACGTGCTGGGGCGCGACAAGGCGCTGGGCAGGGTCGATCCGGAACGGATCAACGTGAAGGGATCGAGCCTTGCCTATGGCCACCCCTTCGCCGCGACCGGCGCCCGCATCCTCGGCCTGACGGCCAAGCTGCTGGCAACTACCGAGCGGCAGCGGGCGCTGATTTCCATCTGCACTGCCGGTGGCATGGGGGTCACCGCGATCCTAGAGCGGGCGGCGTAAGCGGCGGTTCAGCCGGCGGCGTCGTCGGAGGCCGAGCGGCGGCGCCGATCCTCGCCGTCGACGGCGACGGCGTGACGGCGCCGGTCGGGGCCGGTGTAGACTTCTGCCTCGATGAAGGGGCGCGGGTGCTCGAGTGCCTGCAGGATGCGCGACTCGAGGATCTTGGCGCTGAGCGGCTTGCGGATGAACTCGGTGACGCCGGCGTCGCGCGCCATTTCGATCCGGCCGCGATCCGCTTCCGCAAATACCATGATGATCGGGATGAGGCGCCGCTCGCCGGCCTCGGCGCGGATTTGGCGGGTCAGCGCGATGCCGTCGATAGGCAACATGCGATCGTCCATGACCAGTACGTCGAACGGCGCCCGATGCAGGTCAAGCAGCACCGCGGCGCTGTCGGTGGCGATGACGGCATGGTGTGTGCCGACCCCCTTCAGCATGGCGGCGGTGAGGCCCGCGAGATAGGAACTGGGGTCGGCAATCAGAACGCTGATGTTGCGCAGCACGATGTTTCGCTCCGGAACAATGCACGGCGAAGATAGGATCAATGGGTGAATCGGAAGTGAAACCGCAGCCGGATTTTGGCCGGCAAACGGGCGTGACGAATACGTCACGAAGAGACTGCGCGAGCCTGAGGATCGGGCCCGCCGCGCGTTGACAGCCGGGCAATTTCCCCCTATGTGTCCGGCCAATTCGTGCGGGCGCTTGCGCCTGCTTTTCGTTTCAACCGGGGTTCGACGATGAAGATCCGCAACTCTCTCAAGGCCCTGATGACCCGTCATCGCGCCAACAAGCTCGTCCGTCGCCGCGGTCGCGTCTACATCATCAACAAGGTCGACAAGCGCTACAAGGCGCGCCAGGGCTGAGCTAGCGCTTCTGCCAACGCCTTGGACTTATGAGGGGCCCGCTTCGGGCCCCTTTGTTTTTCCGTGGTATTTTAACTTGCCCTGACTGCCCACAATGGTCACACTTGGGCTCCAGTCAGGGCCTGATCGATGCATCAGTCGCACGCCATATCGCTGACCATCAATTGCACCGCCGATGCGGCCTACGCTTACCTGGTCGAGCCGACCAACTTTCCCGACTGGGCACTGGCTGTGGGGCGCGATATGCGCCAGGTCGGTCCGCGCGAGTGGGCGGTAGGATCGCCGAACGGCGAGCGCCTGGTCCGCTTCTGCCCGCGCAACAATCTCGGTGTCCTCGATCACGCGCTTTACCGGCCCGGTGAGGAGCCTGTGATGATGCCGATGCGGGTCTTCCCCAATGGCGAGGGATGCGAGCTCACCTTCGTCTATTTCCGGCGCACCGATCAGAACGACGAGCAGTTCGCGTCGACGATCGAATGGCTGACCAGCGATTTTCTGGCGCTCAAGAGTTACCTCGAGGCAGCCATAATTTCGCCGGGTAGGTGAACGGAACTTAATACCCGCGCGACATGCGGTCGGCTCGACCATTTCGCCTCGGCCGAGCGGCCTGCCCTAGAATAACGGTTTTGTTTCAGAGTGATGGCGCGGCTCCGGCGCAGTGGCTCGACTATTGCGGCTGGGCGAATACTGCACGCTTGCCATGCAAAATCTCGCAGTTCGTGCGAACCGGCATCCGTTGTAAGTACTCGGCCAATCACCCACATAAGTAGAAACGCGATTGCGAAGCACAGGGCTTCGGCGATCGCCTCGAAGAGTCTTCAGAGAAAATGCTCAACGCACGGACGATCGCAATTTCGATTGCGCGGCCCGCCGACGAAGTATTCGATTTCGTCATGGAGCCGCAGAACTTTCTAAAGTGGGCCTTCGTTGGCCAATCCTCGATGCGCCACGTCGGCGCCAATGACTGGGAAGTCGAGACTTCCGTCGGCCGGCGCATCCTGCGCATGCCGGTGCCCAACGCCCACGGAATACTCGACCACTATTCGCTGCGGCACCGCGACGACGTCCCGCATCTCATCGCGATGCGCGTCGTCCCCAATGGGGACGGCACGGAACTGCTCTACACCATGTTCAAGCGGCCCGGGCAGTCCGACCTCGAATGGGAATCCATGATCGAATGGATCACCACCGACCTGCTGACCCTCAAGAGCCTGCTCGAATACCGTTCGTCGGAACTTGCCGCCGCCTCATGACGAGCCGGCGCCGTCCTGCCTGACGAAGGCGATACGGAGCATGTTGGTCGCCCCGGGCGTTCCCAGCGGAATGCCCGCGGTGATCGCTACCCGGTCGCCCGGGCGGGCATAGCCCTCCTGGTAGGCGATGATGCAGGCGCGATCGACCAGGTCTTCGTGGTTGATGGCATCGTCGGTGAGGAAGCACTGCACGCCCCAGACGACCGCCAGCCGCCGAGCGGTGCGGACATTCGGCGACAGGGCGAGGATCGGCTTGGCGGGCCGCTCGCGCGCGGCACGGATGCCGGTCGACCCGGACGAGGTGTAAGTGACGATCGCTGCGAGGTCGAGCGTTTCGGCGACCTGGCGGGTTGCCGCCGAGATGGCGTCGGCGGCGGTCGCCTCCGGCTCCGTCGCCTGCGCACGGATGATGCCGCGATAATTGGTGTCGTTCTCGACCGCGATGGCGACCTTGTTCATCATCGACACCGCCTCGACCGGATACTGGCCGGAGGCCGACTCCGCCGAGAGCATGATGGCATCGGCGCCCTCGAACACGGCGATCGACACGTCCGAGACCTCGGCGCGGGTCGGCACGGGCGAGGTGATCATCGATTCCAGCATCTGGGTCGCGACCACCACCGGCTTGCCGTAGCGGCGGGCGATGCGGATCATCCGCTTCTGCAGGCCGGGCACGGTTTCGAGCGGCAGTTCGACACCCAGATCGCCACGGGCGATCATGAAGGCGTCGCAGAGCTTGATGATGTCCTCGAGCCGCTCCACCGCCTGCGGCTTTTCGATCTTGGCCATGACGCCGGCGCGCCCCTGCACGATCTTCCGGACGTCGATGATGTCTTCGGGGCGCTGCACGAAGGAGAGGGCGATCCAGTCGGCTTCGGCGGCGAGGCCGGCGAGCAGGTCCGCATGGTCCTTTTCGGTCAGCGCGCCCATCGGCAGGAGCGTATCGGGCAGGCTGACGCCCTTCTTGTCGGAGAGCTTGCCGCCATAGATGACCTCGGTCTCGATGGCGCCGTTCCCAACGTGCACGGCCTTGAACTGCAGCTTGCCGTCATCGAGCAGCAAGCGGTCGCCGACCGACACGGACTCGATGATTTCGGGGTGAGGCAGGTAGACGCGGTTGGTGTCGCCCTTGGCGGGGTTCGAATCCAGGGTGAAGCGTGCTCCCGCCGCCAGATGGACCGATCCCGTCTCGAAGGTGCCGACGCGGAGCTTGGGGCCCTGCAGGTCGACGAGGATGCCGATGGGGTGGTTGAGGGTCTTTTCCACCTCGCGGATATTGGCCACCGTCTGACGCATCAGGTCGTGGCTCGCGTGGCTCATGTTGATGCGGAACACGTCTGCGCCGGCGCGGGCCAGCTTCTCGATGACCGCGATGTCCTGCGAGGCAGGGCCCAGAGTGGCGACGATTTTCACGCGACGCATGCGTCTCATTGCGACAATACCTTATCGTTAGTCCGTGTCGGCGCCTGCCGGGACAGATGGATCGGGAGTGGAACTGCCGGCGTCCGGAGCGGCTGCGTTGCCCCCCTGTGCCGGCACGGTCTGATCGGCGGGCGAGCCGTCGGCATCGGTGCCGGCTGGTCCTGCGGTGTTTGCGTTGGGATCGGTGAGTTGCAGCGTCCAGTCGCTCTTGTTCTGGGTGTCCACTTCGAAGAAGCCGGTGCGCTCGTAACCGCGCGCCAGGCAATCCTCAACCCCGAAGATGGTGAAGCTGTCGTCGCGGGTGCACATATAAACCGAGCCATCCCACGCGCCACCGCCGATATCGTCGGCTGCAAAGAGGTAGAAGAAGCGCGAGTTGAGGTTGCCCTGGAACACCGTGGCGCACTGCGAGGGCGCCGCGACCCACCAGCCTTCGGACTGCCAGCCGCGTTCGGCGCGATAGCCCAGCGCCAGTGAAACCGGGTCGGCAGTCTGGTTGCAGACCTTGAGGTCGGCGTAGGCGGGCGAAATCGATACAAACGGGAAACCCGTCAAACCGACCAGCAATGCCAGACCGAGACGGATGGTGAGCAAAACAGTGCCGGAAGCCATGGAAATCGCTGCTCGTTGTGCGCGGGGCCCAAAAACGTGTCAACGGGTAATTCCCGGTTTGGGCGGAATTGCGGGACATGGCCGGGTTGAGCCGGAGGCATGCGGCGCATCGGCACGCCGGCGAGCACAAGCGGTCCATGCGGCCTCTGCGTGTGGATTGGCGTGCCTTCACGCTTGAACCCGTCGGCCGCCTGCGCTTGAACGACCCTTTGCCAAATCTCCGTGAAAGGCGACATCGATGGCCGATACCGTTTCCTCCGACAGCGTGGCGCAGGATCAGCTGCGCGCCTTCATCGAGCGCATCGAGCGCATGGAAGAAGAGAAGAAGGCCATCGCCGACGACATCCGCGACATCTACGCCGAGGCCAAGGGCAACGGTTTCGACGTCAAGGTGCTGCGGCAGATCGTGCGCATCCGCAAGCAGGACCACAACGAGCGCCTCGAGCAGGAGGCGCTGCTCGATCTCTACATGGCCGCCCTCGGCATGCAGGCCGCGCCGCGCGACACCGGCGACGAGTGAGGCCGGTGCGCCGCTACACTGCGACGGAGTGCCGCGCGGTTCCCTGGTTGAGGTAGCTGTCGAAGCGGGCGGCGATCGTGCGGACGAAGGGCTTGCCGGTCGCGGTCAGTGACAGCACGCCGTTGCGATAGTCGACGAGGTCGTCCGCGTCGTCGGTGGCGATTGCCGCGATGTCGCCGATGACCGGGTCGGCAAGGCGGCCGAAGCGGCGGGTCAGGTCCGCCGTGTCGAGGGCAAAGTCGCACATCAGGCGCTCGATGACATAGCCGCGCAATTCGTCTTCGCCGGCGAAGGCGACACCGCGGGCGATGGCTGTGCCGTGCAAGGCGACTTCGCGGGCATACTGGGCGGTCGGCGTCTGGTTCTGCACGTAGCCCTGCGGCAGACGGCCGATGGCCGAAGCCCCGAGCCCGACAAGCGCCGTTGCGTCGTCGGTGGTGTAGCCCTGGAAGTTGCGGTGCAGGCGCCCGGCGCGGGCCGCGATGGCGAGGCTGTCGCAGGGCTTGGCGAAATGGTCGAAGCCGACGGCCTGGTAGCCCCGAGCAGCGATCCGCGCCGCGGCAGCGGACGACTGCTCGAAGCGGGCCTCGATCCCCGGCAGGGCGGCTTCGTCAATCATCTTCTGGTGCGTCTTCATCCACGGCACATGGGCGTAACCGAAGATCGCCATGCGGTCGGGCGCCAGCGACAGCGCCTGCTCGACCGTCGCCTCGACCGTCTCGACCGTCTGATGCGGCAGCCCGTAGAGCACATCGAGGTTCACCGAGCCCACGCCGCGGGCCCGCATGGCATCCACCACGGCCTTGGTCTGCTCGAAGCTCTGAGGCCGGTTGATGGCCGCCTGTACGGTCGGGTTGAAATCCTGGACGCCGAGGCTGATGCGGTTGATGCCGATCTCTGCCAGGGCGTCGTAGCGGGCCTCGTCCATGTCGTTGGGGTCGATCTCGATGCTGAACTCGGCCGCCGGGTCGACAGTGAAGGCATGGCGCAGCCGGTCGGCGAGGGTGCGAAAGTCGTCGGGTCGCAGCATCGAGGGAGAACCGCCGCCCAGATGGATCGACACCACGCGGCCGGCGACGAGGCTGCCCACGGCGGCGACTTCCGTGCCCAGCGTCTCGAGATACTCGGCCACCGGGTCATAGCGGTTGGTCTGCTTGGTGTGGCAGCCGCAGAACCAGCACAGGCGGTCGCAGAACGGCACGTGCAGGTAAAGCGACAGCGTTGCCTCGTCCGACAGCGCGCCGAGCCAGCCGCGATAGGTCGCGTTGTCGACGCCGGGGTGGAAATGCGGCGCGGTGGGGTAGCTGGTGTAGCGGGGAACCGGCTTGGCGTAGCGAAGAGCCAGCGCTGTCGTCATGGTCTTACTCCTGATCGTGAGCCAGACTTGAGGACAAGAGCGCCAGGAAAGCCTTGATCGGCATCAATCGGCGGCGTAGCGGCGGCAATTGCAGGCACGCGGATCAGCGTCGGGCATGATCCTGTGGGTCGTCCTGCAGGATGCGCTCGCCGGCGCCCTTGAGATCCTCGTACTGCCCAGAGCGCAGCGCCCAGAGGAAGGTGGCGAGCGCGCCGAGCCCGAGCAGCAGCGCGATGGGAATAAGGACAAGCAATCCGCTCATCGGGAGGCTCCGTCGACCCTCGATGCAGCGCGCCGGGCGACGAGATCGCGACCGAGATTGAGCCGCATGGCGTTGGCGACCACGAGGAAGGACGAACCCGACATAGCGATGGCCGCGATGAAAGGCGTGACCTGACCGGTGACGGCGAGGGGCAACGCGATGGCATTATAGGCGATGGCGATGCCGAAGTTCTCGAGCACCAGCCGGTGCGCCCGGTGCGCGAGCTCGATGGTGAACGGTACGCTCTCGAGGCGCTCGTTGGTGAAGACGAAGTCGGCGGCGCCGCGGCCGATGTCGCTGGCCGACGACGGCGCCATCGAGGCATAGGCGCCGCGCAGGGCGGGCGCATCGTTGATTCCGTCGCCCACCATCATCGCCTTGCGGCCCGCGCCGTCGATTGCGGCGAGACGGCCGAGCTTGTCGGCGGGCGACTGCCGGGCGGCGAAATCGGCGACGTTGAGTTCGGTGGCGACCGCCGCAACGGCGGCCGGGGCGTCACCCGACAGGATGGCGACGCGCAGCCGGTCCTCTTCCAGCCGCCGGATCGCCGAGCTGGCATCGTCGCGAAGCCCGTCCCGGAGAGTGAACTCGGCGACCAAGTGTCCGTCGCGTGCCAGGTAGACGCGGCTTCCGGCGGACCCGGCGTCCTCGGCAGGCAGGCCGCAAAAGGCGCGGCTGCCGAGGCGCCAAGTGCCGGAGGCGATCACTGCCTCGACACCTTGGCCGGCGTATTCGACGACCGGCCCATCGAGCGGCACTACCCCGTACGCTGCGGCGGCGAGTCCGCGCGCCAGGGCGTGGGTGCTGTGCGCGGCAAGGCTCGCTGCTATGCGCAGCACGGCGGGGTCGAGGGGCTGTTCGTCGAGCGCGGGGGCACCTCGGGTGAGCGTGCCGGTCTTGTCGAAGACGACGTCGGTGACAGCGGCGGCTCGTTCCAACGCGGCGCCATCGCGCATCATGATGCCGTTGCGGAACAGCCTGCCGGCGGCAGTCGCCTGCACCATGGGGACGGCCAGCCCGAGGGCGCACGGGCAGGTGATGATGAGCACGGCAACGGCGTTGGTGAGCGCGGTGTGCCAGCCGGCACCCAGCAGCATCCAGCCGAGAAACGTCACAAACGCGGTGAGGTGCACCGCGGGAGCGTAGAGCGCCGAGGCGCGATCGGCGATGCGGCGGTAGCGGGTGCGGGTGTGCTCGGCGGCGTGCATCAACTCGGTCATCCGCGCGAGGAAGGACTCCGTTGCCGGCCGAACTGCCTCCACCCGTAGGCTAGACGAGAGATTGATCGTGCCGGCGGCGAGCTGCGTGCCCGGCCCGACCCGGCTGGGCGTCGACTCGCCGTTGACGAGCGCCGTATCGATCGTGCCCTCGCCTTCGGTGATGCGGCAATCGACGGGTACGCGTTCACCGGGTCGCACCAGGAGACGGCTGCCGGCCACGATCTCGTCGATGGCGACTTGTCTCAGACTGCCATCGGGGTCGACCAGCGTTGCGCGGCGCGGCAACAGGCGCGCCAGGTCGGAGAGCGCGCTGCGGGCCCTTCGCTGCGTCAGGTGATCGAGCGTACGCCCGACCAGCAGGAAGAAGAGCAGCATCGTCGAGGCATCGAAATAGGCGTGTTCGCCCGAGGTGATGGTTTCATAGAGACTGAGGCCGGTCGCCAGCGTCACGCCGATGGCGATCGGCACGTCCATGTTGGTCCGGCCGGCGCGCAGCGCCGCCGCGGCCGAGCGGAAGAACGGCCGGCCCGCATAGGCGATCGCCGGCAGGGCGATCAGCGCCGAGACCCAGTGGAAGAGGTTGCGCGTCGGGGCGTCGGCGCCCGCCCAGACCGAGACGGAAAACAGCATGATGTTGGCGGCGGCGAACCCGGCCACCGCCATGGCGCGGATCAGCTCTGCGAGCGCCGGGTCGCGGCTGCCATCGGCCGCCGGGTCCAGCACGTGCGTGCGGTAGCCGCTGGCCCGAATGGCGCGCGGCAGGTCGAGCACGCTGCCTTGGCCGGACCGGAACGTCACGCGCACGCGCCTGCTGGTGAGGTTGACCCGCGCCGACCTGACCTGGGGCAGGGGCGTGAGCGCATCCTCGATCGTGGTGATGCACGCCGCGCAATAGGCGTCGGGCACCGCGAACTCGAGACTGCGGCAGCCATCGGCGGCGGCAACGCTCAGCGCCAGCAGCGTGTCAGCCGCTTCCTGGGCCTCCACAGGGGCGGCGAAATCGGCGGCGTCGAGGCCGTGCGCTGCCAGTTCGGCCGTCACGGCAGCTCGATCTGTTCGTGGCGCTCATAGGCGCCGTGCGGGGTGCCGGTCGCGGTGATCACGGCGTTCCACTTGCCCTTGCCGAGCGTGACGGGCGCGATGTAGCTGCCGTCGGCGGCGCGCGACAGCGCCACCGTCTGGTCCTGATCGTCCCCGATCGGGCGCGACAGCGCCACGCTGAGCCCCTGCATCGGTAGCGGCTGACCGTTGCCGCCCAGCACGTCGAGCCGCAGCACGCCGGCCGCATAGGCCAGCTTTTCCTGCCAGCCGAGCGCATCCTGCTCCCGCACCAGTTGCACCTTCTGGTTGAAGCCCTGGCCGGAGGTGTAGGAATCCTCCACCACGACACCGGTCCAGGACCGCTCCGCCTCGACGGCAAAGTAGACGTTGACGGCGATGATGATGCCGAAGAACGAGCAGATCATGATCAGGGCATGCCAGCCGGTAAACTGGCGCTCGGCCTTGCCCGGTTCGGCGGTATTCATTGTCCATCTCCCTTGGGGGCTTCGAACTTCCCGGTTGCCGTGGCGTGGATGCGGCCATCGGACGAGGCGATATCGAAGGTAAAGTCGGTCGGGGCAGCCGATTGCTGCGGCAGCTTGACGAACACCCGGGCCTCGAGGACCTTGTCGGGCTCGAGCGAGAAGGTCAGGGCGCCGACGGGCGCGTTGGCGGTGTCGGCTTCCGTCATCTCGCTGCCGGGCAGGCCGGCAAGCGTCAGCGACACGCTGCGCGGGTCCTGCGTCATGTTGAGGATCTTGATGGTGTAGCCGTTGCGGATCGAGCCGTCCGACAGGCGGACGAATTGCGGATTGCGGTCGTGCAGCACGCTAACTTCGAGCGGCGCGCGCAGGCTCAGCACGGTGAGCATGACCATGCCGATCGCCGCCCAGACGAGGAAGTAGACCAGGGTCCGGGGCCGGATGACCGACCGCCAGCTGGTGTGCCGCACGGCATCGACCAGCTTGCCGGTGATCGAATCGCGAACCCGGCGTGGATCGACTGCCGTGGTTGCGCTGGCACCCGACAAGGCCATGTTGGCGTTGAAGTCGTTGAGCGTGGCGTAGGAAATGAGCCCGCGCTCCTTGCCGAGCTTGTCCATGACGTTGTCGCATGCGTCGATGCACAGCGCGCAGGTGATGCACTCGAGCTGCTGGCCCTCGCGGATGTCGATGCCCATCGGGCAGACGACCACGCAAGCGTTGCAATCGACGCAATCGCCGACCGGCTTGCCTTCGGCAATCGCCTTCTTGGCGTGCAGCGAGCGCGGCTCGCCGCGCCACGCGTTGTAGGTGACGGTGAGCGAATTCTCGTCGAGCATGGCGGCCTGGATGCGCGGCCAGGGGCACATGTAGGTGCAGACCTGCTCGCGCATCAGCCCGCCGAGCGTGTAGGTGGTGGCCGTCAGCAGCGCGATGGTGCCATAGGCGACGAGCGGTGCCTTGAGCGCGATGACCTGGCCCAGCAGCGTCGGCGCATCCGCGAAATAGAAAATCCACGCGCCGCCGGTGACGATGCCGATCAGAATCCAGGCGGTGTGCTTGGAGACGCGCTTGACCAGCTTGTCGAGCGTCCAGGGGGCCTTGTCGAGCTTGATGCGCGCATTGCGGTCGCCCTCGATGGCGCGTTCGACCACGAGGAAGAGATCGACCCAGACGGTCTGCGGGCAGGCATAGCCGCACCAGGCGCGGCCGATGGTCGAGGTGACGAGGAAGAGTCCCACGCCCGCCATCACCAGCAGGCCGGCGACGTAGTAGAACTCCTGCGGCCAGATCTCGATGAAGAAGAAATAGAAGCGCCGGTTGGCGAGGTCGACGAGGATCGCCTGGTCGGGCGCGAACGACCCGCGGTTCCAGCGCATCCAGGGCGCGAGATAGTAGATGGTGAGCGTGATGGCCATCACCAGCCACTTGATGCGGCGGAAGGTGCCCGAGGCGCGCTTGGGGAAGATCTTCTTGCGCGGCGCGTAGAGCGGTTGGCGGCGGCCTTTGGCGTTTACCGCCTCGACGTCGTGTCGGGGCGCGATTTCGCCAATATCGGAATCGAGCATCTGGTCGCCATCCTCTTGAGACGGGAAACGAATGCGCCGGCCCTGGGGCCGGCGCTTTGATTTCCGTCAATGGCAGGATCGATCGCAGTCAGGATCGATCGCAGTCAGGATCGATCGCGGGCTGGATCGGTCCGGCTCTGGCTATTTGCCGCCGCCGAGGCCGTGCACGTAAACCGCCAGTTCCTTGACGGTGGTGTCGCCGAGCCGGGGCCCCCAGGAGGGCATGGTCCCCTGCTGGGGATGGGTGATCTGGGCGATGATCGCCGCGAGCGAACCCCTGTAGAGCCAGATCTGGTCGGTCAGGTCGGGCGCACCGCGCTCGGCCTTGCCCTTGCCGTCGGCACCGTGGCAACTGGCGCAATTGTCAACGAAAATCTTGGCGCCGTCCGGCGTATTGGCCCCGCCCTGGATGCCCGAGAGCGACGCGACGTAGGCGGCGACGCTGTCGATTTGCTGGTAGGTCAGCAGCTTGTCGGTGCCAAAATTGGGCATCATGTTGAAGTGCGTGTCCTTGTCGTTGGGGTCGCGCGCACCGTGCAGGATCGTGGTGTAGATCTGGTCGATCGAGCCGCCCCACAGCCACTCGTCGTCGTTGAGGTTGGGATAGCCGACGCCGCCTTCCGCTCCCGTGCCGTGGCACTGCGTGCAGTAGACCTTGAAGAACGAGGCGCCGCCCGCCGAAGCGAACTTCGAGAGTTCGGGGTCCGCGGCAATCTGGGCGACGGGGGTCGCGGCGATCTTGTCGAGGTTGGCGCTCTGGGCCGTCTTGGCGGCGGCGAGGTCCTTGTTGAGTTCGCCGCGCGTCGAGCTGTGCAGGAGCCCGGGCGTTCCGCCGGCGACGATCGGCCAGGCCGGGTAGACGAGGCTCGTCACCAGCGCCACCACGATGCAGCCGTAGAAGGTCCACAGCCACCAGCGCGGCAGGGGATTGTTCAACTCCTTGATGCCGTCCCATTCGTGTCCGGTGGTTTCGACGCCGCTGAGCTCGTCGATGTCTTTGTCGCTCACTGGCGCTGCTCCTTGTCGGCGTCCTGATTGAAGGGGATCATGGAGGCTTCCTTGGCCGACTGCTTGGCGCGCGGCCGGAGAAGGAAGATGACGATGCCGCCGAAGAGCACCACCATGTAGATGAGGCCCCAGGAGTCGGCGAAGTGCTGTGCTGTCTCGAAGTCCATTTGCTGCCTCCTCCGGCTAGCGGTTGTTGCCGGCTTCGTCGTACTTGGAGAAGTCGACCAGGGTGCCGAGCATCTGCAGGTAGGCCACGAGCGCGTCCATTTCGGTGACCTGCTTGGGATCGCCGTCGAAGTCTTCGATGCGCGCCTTGGGATAACGGGATTGCAGGTCTTTCTTGGCCCCGTCCTGCGTCGCCTGGGCGATGAGGTCGGCCTTGGCGTCCTTGATCATGTCGGCGGTGTAAGGCACCCCGACCCGGGTATTGGCGACGAGGTCATCGTCGATGTGGCTGAAATCGAGCGGCGTCGACGCGAGGAACGCGTAGCTCGGCATGATCGATTCCGGCACCACCGAGCGCGGGTCCTTCAGGTGCTCGACCTGCCACTGGTCGGAATACCGGCCGCCGACGCGGGCCAGATCGGGACCGGTACGCTCCGAGCCCCATTGGAACGGATGGTCGTATTCGGACTCGGCGGCCAGCGAATAGTGTCCGTAGCGTTCGACTTCATCGCGCAGCGGCCGGATCATCTGCGAGTGGCAGAGATAGCACCCCTCGCGCATGTAGATGTTGCGGCCGGCCAGCTCGAGCGGGGTGTAGGGGCGCATCCCCTCCACCGTCTCGATGGTGTTCTTGAAGAAGAACAGCGGCACGACTTCGACGATGCCGCCGACGCACACCACCAACAGCGACAGCACCAGCAGGAGCGTTACGTTGCGCTCGATGACTTTATGATTGTCGAGAAGAGTCATCGATGGCTCCTATTCGGCCGGGTTGAGGTGGGTGGCGACCTGGACGAGCGGACGCTCGTTGCGGACTCGACCCTTGATGGTGAGGTAGACGTTGACGGCCATCACCAGCATGCCGGCGAGGTAGAGCACGCCGCCCAGCATGCGCAGCACGTAGTAGGGGTGCATGGCGGCGACGACTTCGGCGAACGAGTAGACGAGGAAGCCCTGGTCATTGTACTCGCGCCACATCAGGCCCTGGGTGATGCCGGCCACCCACATCACCGCCGCGTAGACGACGATGCCAAGGGTCGCGAGCCAGAAGTGCCAGTTGATCATGCGCAGCGAGTAGAGCCGCTCACGACCCCAGAGCCTGGGGACCATGAAATACACGGCGCCGAAGGTAATCATGCCGACCCAGCCGAGCGCACCCGAGTGCACATGGCCGATGGTCCAGTTGGTGTAGTGGCTGAGCGCGTTGACGCTCTTGATCGACATGACCGGGCCTTCGAAGGTCGACATGCCGTAGAAGGCGAGCGCGATGACCATCATGCGGATGATGGGGTCGGTGCGGATCTTGTCCCAGGCACCGCGCAGCGTCAGCAGGCCGTTGATCATGCCGCCCCATGAGGGCATCCACAGCATGATCGAGAACACCATGCCCAGCGTCTGCGCCCAGTCGGGCAGGGCGGTGTAGAAGAGATGGTGCGGGCCGGCCCAGATGTAGATGAAGATCAGCGCCCAGAAGTGGATGATCGACAGCCGGTAGGAATAGACCGGACGCTCGGCCTGCTTGGGCATGTAGTAGTACATCATGCCCAGGAACCCGGCGGTGAGGAAGAAGCCGACGGCGTTGTGGCCATACCACCACTGGGTCAAGGCGTCCTGGACGCCGGAGAAGGCCGAGTAGCTCTTGGACGAGAAGATCGACACCGGCATCGCCAGATTGTTGACGACGTGCAGCAGCGCGATGGTGACGATGAAGCTGAGGTAAAACCAGTTGGCGACGTAGATGTGGGGTTCCTTGCGCTTCACCAGCGTGCCGAGGAACATCACCAGATAGGCGACCCAGACCACGGTCAGCCAAATATCGACGTACCATTCGGGCTCGGCGTATTCGCGCGCCTGGGTGATGCCGAGCAGGTACCCGGTCGCCGCCATGGCGATGAAGAGCTGGTAGCCCAGCATGACGAACCAGGCGAGATTGCCGCCGAAGAGGCGGGCTCGGGTGGTGCGCTGCACCACGTACATGCTGGTGGTCAGTAGCGCACTGCCGCCGAAGGCGAAGACGACCCCGGAGGTATGGAGCGGTCGCATGCGGCCGAAATTGAACCATGGCCCGATATCGAGCTGCGGCCATGACAACTGGGCAGCGATGACCACACCCACCAGCATGCCGACGACACCCCAGAACACCGTCATGATGGTGCCCAGGCGAATGGGACCATCCATGTAGGCGTCAGGGTCGATGACAGGCGCCGGCTTGTCCGACACCCGCAGCAAGTAAATGGTGCCGCCGCCCAGAAGCAGGGCGAGGATGCCCATGTGGGCGCGGAACGCGGCATCGTGCGCCAGCCCCGACGCCGTCAGTGCCAAGAGCGTGGCCAGCCCTAATACGATGATCCATACAGCATTCCGCACGAGTAACTCCTTTGCCCCCTTCGCTGTGGGACTGCTCCAGTCCAGCCTGTCTTGTGTCGGCTCGGCCCGACTCGGACCTTGATTTGAATCAAGGCTGGCAGGGGGTTGGGTGAGAGACTGGCATCGGAGCCGGCGCCAGTGCCGGCGGGAGCACGCCCGCGGGAATGTTCGCAACGATCGTGATCGCGGGTCTGGTGATGGGATTTTCATCGAGCCTGCACTGTGCAGGCATGTGCGGACCGATCGGCTGCGCGCTGCTGCTGGCGCCGGGCGGCGCGGGGCGCGACGCCCTCGTTTCCCTGTTGACGGCGCAGGCGGGGCGGATCGCCTCCTACGCCGGGCTCGGGGCCGCGTTCGGCATCTTCGGCGCCGGCCTCTATGCCATCGTCAACTTTCAGGCGGCGCACATGCTGCTGCAGTGGACGGCGGCGCTGACCGTCGTCTGGTCGGGCCTCGCGATCGCCGGGCTGGTGCCGGCGATGTTCGGGCTCGACCGGGCCCTGGCCCCGCTTGCCGGGGCGGTCGCCGGGCTGCGTCGTGGCTGGCT
>Ga0209233_1000715_pt1 | contig 15448 bp, 15 predicted proteins | sample AraplaCL_Cvi_mCL_FD_184269 | JGI IMG/M metagenome (GOLD analysis project Ga0209233, IMG submission 184269) | Arabidopsis root microbial communities from the University of North Carolina, USA - plate scrape CL_Cvi_mCL (SPAdes) (version 2) | ecosystem: Host-associated > Plants > Roots > Endosphere...
AGCAGGCCGCCGGCCGAGGCGCCCATGAGAAAGCACATCGCCAGATTCCACTCGAACGACGGCATCGCGCCGCAAATCGCGGTCGCCATGAACATCAGCGCGGACAGCAGAATGGCGGCGCGGCGGCCGAACAGGTCGCCGAGGCGGCCCCAGACGACGGATCCGACCGTCGTGCCGATCAGCGCCCACAGCGCGAGCTGGGCCGCGGTCTGCTTGGTGATGTCGTATTCGACGGTCATGCCCGGGATGACGAAGCCGAGCGTCGCCGGCTTCATCACGTCGATCGTGAGCGCGACGATCAGCACGATCACCAGCGTCCAATGTTCGCGATTCAGCGGCACACGGTCGGCGATATGGAAATAAGCGTGGTCGCGCGCGGCCTGCAGCGACTCGCGCATCAGCGCCAAACGCGGCATCAGGCCATAGATCGACAGGGCGAGACCGAGCGGAATCAGCGCCATGCCGACCAGCATCGTCGTGTCCATCGGCATGCCGGCGAGGTGGTAGTGCATGTGCGCGCCCATCGCCAGCATCGGTCCGTGCGAGAACACGCCGGCGGCAACGAGCAGGCAGCCGATCCAGAATGCGATCGGGTGATGGAAGGAGATGCCGCTGGTTTTTACTGCTGAAGTCATGTGCTCGGGTTGTCCGTTCGCATCCCGCTCGCTGCGAAACGCCCAATAATGCCCGATATTTAACAGGTTTTTTCCTTGCTTCGCTGGAGGGGGCTTAATACACTGTCGCGCTTTTCTTTTACGCAAGACGCGACGCAACAGCAGTACGAGCGAAAACAAGAATGTTCAAAGGTTTACGCGGGCTCTTTTCCAACGATCTGTCGATCGATCTCGGCACGGCGAATACGCTGATCTACGTTCGCGGCCAGGGCATCGTGCTGAACGAGCCGTCGGTCGTCGCGATTCGTCAGGACCGCGGTCCCGGCGGCCCGCGCTCGGTCGCTGCGGTCGGCGCCGACGCCAAGCGCATGCTCGGCCGCACGCCGGGCAACATCGTCACGATCCGGCCGATGAAGGACGGCGTCATCGCCGACTTCACGATGACCGAGGAAATGCTCAAGCAGTTCATCAAGAAGGTGCACCGCGCGCGCATGTTCCGCCCAAGCCCGCGCGTGCTCGTCTGCGTACCCTGCGGTTCGACCCAGGTCGAACGCCGCGCGATCAAGGAATCGGCCGAATCGGCCGGCGCGCGCGACGTCTATCTGATCGAAGAACCGATGGCTGCGGCGATCGGCGCCGGCATCCCGGTGCACGAGGCGCGCGGTTCGATGGTGCTCGACATCGGTGGCGGTACGTCCGAAGTTGCGGTCATCTCGCTCAACGGCATCGTCTACTCGCAGTCGGTGCGTATCGGCGGCGACCGTTTCGACGAGGCGATCATCAACTACGTGCGCCGCAATCACGGCACGCTGATCGGCGAATCGACCGCGGAGCGCATCAAGGTCGAGATCGGTTGCGCGTTCAAGCAGGAAGACGCGCGCGAGATCGAAGTCTCCGGCCGCAACCTCGCCGAAGGTGTGCCGCGCATGATCCGGATCCGTTCGAACGAAGTGCTCGAGGCGCTGCACGAGCCGCTGACCGGCATCGTCGCGGCGGTGCGCACCGCGCTTGAACAGACCCCACCCGAGCTGTGTTCCGACGTCGCCGAGCGCGGCATCGTGCTGACCGGCGGCGGCGCATTGCTCAAGGACCTCGACCGCCTGATCGCCGAGGAAACTGGCCTGCACGTGCATGTGGCCGACGACCCGCTGACCTGCGTCGCCCGCGGCGGTGGTCGTGCGCTCGAGCTCGTGGATCAGCACGGCAGCGATTTCTTCGCGTCGGAATAAGGCCGGGATTCGAGATTCGAGATTCGGTGGAGCGGGCATTTTTAGTCGGGTAGGCTTTTGATCTTCCGAATCCCTAATCCCCAATTTCGAATCCCAGCTTTGACGTGAACAACACGGCTCCCCTGTTCGGCGAAGGCGCATCGAGCACATTGCGCCTCGTGGTCTATATGGTCGTCGCGATCGCGCTGATGATCGCCGATCGCCGCGGCGACTGGCTGGAACATTTGCGCGCGAACTCGAGCCTGGTCACCGAACCGGTCTACCGCTTGGCCGCGTTGCCGTCGGAAGTCGCGCGCGATGCGCGCGTTGCGCTTGCCGACCGCCGCGTGCTCACTGAACAAAACGCCGAATTGAGCCGCCAGTTGCTGCTTGCGCAGACGCGATTGCGTCGCGTCGAGGCGGTGCAGGAACAGAATCAGCGCCTGCAGGAATTGCTCGCGGTGCAGAAGAGCCTCGGCCTGTCCGTGCAGCTCGCGAAAGTGGTCGACGTCGACTTCGGCCCGTACAAGCGGCACACGATCATGCTCGATCTCGGCAGCGACAACGGCATCAAGGTTGGCCAGCCGGTGATCGACGCGCGCGGCCTCGTCGGCCAAATCGTCGAGGTGCGCCCACGCAGTTGCACCGTGCTGCTGATCTCGGACAAATCACATGCCGTGCCGGTGCGCATCGAACGCACCGGCTTGCGCACGATCGCGCGCGGCACCGGCGCGCTCGACACGCTGGAATTGCCGAACATTCCGGCCAGTGCCGACGTGAAGGCGGGCGACAAACTCGTCACCTCGGGCCTTGGTGGACGCTTTCCGGCGGATTTCCCGGTCGGCGTCATCCGCTCGGTTGGGAACGACGCCACCGGCATGTTCGCCGCGGCGAAGGCCACGCCCGACGCCGCGCTCGACCGTAGCGTGGAAGTGCTCGTGCTGCACGAACTTGCCAATCCCGTCGGGCCGCCCGCGCCGGCCGAGGAGATCGGGCCGCCCGCATCTCTCGCCGAGCCGGTGCAGCCGGCACTCGGACCTGCTTCAACGCCGGCACCCGCGCCGACCGCCGTGGACACCGATCCAGCGAAGCAGGAGGGGCGCTGATGCGCATCCGTGGCCTCAACTGGCTGTTCTGGGGCGGTATCGTCGCGTCGTTTCTGCTTCAGCTCACACCGCTGCCGGCGGTGCTGTTGCCGTTCAAGCCGTACTGGCTCGCGCTCGTGCTGATTTACTGGATGATCGAACTGCCGGAACGTGTGCCGCTGGGCCTGTGCTTCACACTCGGCCTCGTCGGCGACGTGCTCGGCGGCGAGGTACTCGGCGAGCAGGCGCTGCGGCTTTGTATACTTTGCTTCATCGTGTTGCGCTTCCGTTCGCGCCTGCGTTTCTTCCCGATGTGGCAGCAGACGCTCGCCGTGTTCGCGCTGCTGCTTAACGACCGTGTCGTCTACCTGATGGTGCACGCGGTCGCCGGCGACCCGCCGCCGGATCTCAATTTCTGGTTCGCGCCGGTGGCGGGTATGCTTGCGTGGCCTTGGATTTTCCTGTTGTTCGACGACCTGCGCGCACGCCTGCGCGCTGGCGATGCCTGAAATGAATCTGCCCGGCCCGCGCACACAGATCAGGAACGCCCGCGTGGACGCGGAGACGTTCCGCACGCGCGCGATCGTCGGCTTCCTCATCATCGTGCTGTGTCTGTCCGCGCTCGTCTCGCGCTATGTGTTCCTGCAAATGTACCGCGGCGACGAATTCACTCAGACCTCGGACAAGCAGCGTATTTCCGTGCGCAGCGTCGCGCCGAGCCGTGGCCTGATCTACGACCGCAACGGCGTGCTGCTCGCCGACAACGTCGCCGCGTTCCGCCTCGAGGTCGTGCCCGAGGCGGTGCACGGCGGGGCCAAGGGTTTGCAGAAGCTGCTCGCCGAGCTTGGCGACGTCATCGCGATCAGCGACGACGACATCGAGCGCTTCAAGAACGCGCGCGCGAAGAAAAAGGCGTTCGAAAGCGTGCCGCTGCGGCTCAAGCTCACCGAAGACGAGATTGCGCGCTTCTCGGTCAGCCGTTGGCGTTTTCCCGGCGTAGAGGTCGTGCCGTACCTGACGCGCTCGTATCCGTTCGGCACGCTGTTCGCGCACGCGATTGGCTACGTCAGCCGCATTGACTTGAAGGAACTCGAACGCCTCGATCCGAACGAATACGCCGGGACCACGCACATCGGCAAGACCGGCGTCGAGCGCTGGTACGAAAGCGAATTGCACGGCGCGCCGGGCAGCGAGACGGTCGAGGTCAACGTCGATGGCCGCGTGGTGCGCACGCTGGACCGCGTTCCTCCGACGCCGGGCAAGAATCTCTACCTGTCGATTGACGCGCGTTTGCAGCGCGCGGCTGAAGAAGCGATCGGTTCGCGCCTCGGCGCGGTGGTGGCGATCGATCCGCGCAACGGCGAAGTGCTCGCCATGGTCAGCGAGCCGGGGTTCGACGGCAACCTGTTCGTCAACGGCATCGGTAAAACCGATTACACGACGTTGACTCAGGACCCGCGCAAGCCCCTGCTCAACCGCGCGATCGCGGGCGGCTTCATTCCCGGCTCGACGATCAAACCCTACATCGCCGCGGCGGGCTTGGAGTTGGGTGTGCGCACGCCGTCGGACACGGTCGTCTCGACCGGCGAATATCACATTCCGGGCCAAGCGCGCGGTTATCGTGACGATTTTGCCGCCGGCCGCGTCGATCTGAAGCTCGCGCTGGCGTGGTCGGTCAACACGTATTTTTATTCGCTCGCCTACGAAATGGGCATCGATCGCCTCAGCGGCTTTCTCGCCAAGTTCGGGTTCGGGGCGAAGACCGGCATCGACATCGCCGGCGAAGGCGTCGGCGTGCTGCCGTCCGCCGAATGGCTGCGCGCCACGCGCAACGAGTCGTGGTACGCCGGCTACACCGTCAACGCCGGCTTCGGCCAGGGCTTCTGGGTGGTCACGCCGATTCAGCTGGCGCATGCGCTGTCGATCGTCGCGGCGAAAGGCGCGAATCGGCCTCCGCACCTGCTGCGCGCAACCCAGTTGGGCATCGGTGCGCGCGTGGAGACGGCGCCGCTGCCGCTGCCCGGGCCGACGGTGGGTTCCCATGCGAATACCTGGAAGGCGATCGAGGAAGGCATGTGGCTCGCAGTGAACGGTCCGCCGCCGAGCACGGTAAGCGGCCTCGGCAAGGAATTTCCTTACGCGATCGCCGGCAAGACCGGCACCGCGGAGCGTTTTTCTCGTTTCGACGAAACCTGGACATTCATCGCGACCTCGTCCGCCGATCGCCACCAGGTGCTGTTCGAATGCTTCACGCCGGCGGAGGATCCGCGCATTGCCGTCGTCGTCGCACTCGAAGCGGGCAAGAGCGGCGCCTCCGACGCGGCGCCGATCGCGCGCAAGGTGCTCGACGCCTGGCTGAAATACGACGACGACGCGCCGCTGCCGCGCGTCGCGGAGATGGCGCGATGATGTTCGCCTTCGACCATCTCGGTCTGCGTCTGCGCCTGTTAGCACGTCGCTGGCTGCACGCGCCGGCGCTCGACTGGCCGCTCACCTGTGCGTTGGTGCTGCTCGCATGCGTCGGTCTTGCCAACCTGTACAGCGCGGGCGGCCCGGAAACGAACGTGGCGCTCAATCAGGGCGCGCGCTTCGTGCTCGGCGCGATCCTGATGGTGCTGCTCTCGCGCGTCTCGCCGCAGACGCTGCGCAAGTGGACGCCGTGGTTGTACGCCGGCAGCGTGCTGTTGCTGCTCGTCGTCGCCGTGCTCGGCGAAGGCCGCGGCGCGCATCGCTGGCTCGACTTGAAGGTGTTTCGTTTTCAGCCTTCCGAGTTGTCCAAGCTGACAATGCCGATGATGGCGGCGTGGGTGCTGAGCCGGCGCGAGCTGCCGCCGAAGTTCTTCTCGCTCGTCATCGTCGGCGCGCTGATTGCGGTTCCGGCCGCACTGATCGCCAAGCAACCCGATCTCGGCACGGCGCTGCTCGTCGTTGCCAGCGGCATGTTCGTGATCTTCCTCGCCGGCATGGCGTGGTGGCGCATCGGCCTCGTGCTCGCGGCGGCGGCGGCGGCGGCGCCCGTGGCCTGGCATTTCATGCACGACTACCAGAAGAAACGTCTGTTCACGTTTCTCGATCCGGCGGCCGATCGGCTCGGCGACGGTTGGCACATCATGCAGAGTGAGATCGCGGTCGGCTCGGGTGGGCTCTGGGGCAAGGGCTGGCAGCACGGCACGCAGTCGACGCTCCAATTTCTACCCGAGCATACGACTGACTTCGCCTTCGCGGTGTTTTCCGAGGAGTGGGGCCTGATCGGCGTCGCCGCAGTGATCCTTCTCTACATCTTCATCGTCGGCCGCGGCCTGATGATCGCCGCGAATGCGCGCGACACCTACTCGCGCCTGCTCGCCGGCTCGATCAGCATGTCGCTGTTCGTCTACGTGATGGTCAACGGCGGCATGGTGTCCGGCATCCTGCCCGTGGTCGGCGTGCCGATGCCGCTGATCAGCTACGGCGGCACCTCGGTGGTTGCCTTGCTTGCGGGATTCGGCATGCTGATGTCCATCCATAACTACCGGCGCTCGCCGCATTGAATCAAGGCGCGTAGAAATTTACGCTAGTGTCATGAGCAAAACGACAGTCACCGCCGAAGCCAAGCAGTGGATCCTCAATCGCGCACTCTCGGGTGCGGGCAGCGATCAGGTGATCGCTGAATTGATGGCCGCAGGCTGGCAGCGCCGGGCAGCCGGCGATGCGCTCGCCGTCGTCCTCGCCGAGAACCCGCGCGCGCGCGTTGCGCTGGCGGCGAACGACCAGCCCGCCGAAGGCATGCCGGAACCCGACATCGCGAAGATGCCGCTCTCGCTCGACGCGGGCGATCGCCAGGTGAAGGTGCTGATCGAGATGAAGTCGCCGCGCGTGATCGTGTTCGGCGACCTGCTCAGCGCCGAGGAATGCGAAGCGCTGATCGCCGCCGCGCAGCCGCGCATGGCGCGCTCGGAAACGGTCAACCGGCAGACCGGCGAATACCAGGTCGACGCCGCGCGCACGAGCCGCGGCATGTTCTTCCAGCGCGGCGAAAGCGAGCTGCATCTGCGCATCGAAGAACGCATCGCCAAGCTGCTCCATTGGCCGGCGGAAAACGGCGAGGGCCTGCAGGTGCTGAACTACGAGCCCGGCGCCGAATACGAACCGCATTACGACTACTTCGATCCAGCCGATCCGGGCACGCCCGCGCTGACGCGCCGCGGCGGCCAGCGCGTAGCGAGCTTGATCATGTACCTGAACACGCCCGAGCTTGGCGGCGCGACGACGTTCCCCGACATCGGCCTGTCGGTGCTGCCGCAGCGCGGCAACGCGGTGTTCTTCAGCTATCCGCAACCGCATCCGTCGACAAAAACGCTGCACGCCGGCGCGCCGGTCGCGGGCGGCGAGAAATGGATTGCGACGAAGTGGCTGCGCCAGCGAGTATTTGCCTGAGGCGGACTATTCCTTGGGGATGACGAAACCGATCGGCCGTTTAGGCGGCCCGAGCGGCGGTGCCATCAGCTCGCGGATCGCCTTGAGGATACCGGCGATGGCTTGATCGTGGCTCTCCAGCTTGCGCGAGACACGCCGTTCGAGTTCGTCGAACTTGCGCGCGAGTTCCTGATTGCCGGCAATCGCTTCGCGCAGGCGCACGAAGGCGCGCATGACCTCGATGTTCACGGCGATGGCGCGCGGCGAGTTCAGCACCGAGGAGAGCATCGCAACGCCCTGTTCGGTGAATACGTAGGGTGCGTAGCGGCGTCCGCCGCGGCCCACGTTTGAGGTCACAGATTGTGACCTCAAAGCGGCGAACTCTTCGGCGTTGAGCCTGAACATGAAGTCGGCAGGAAATCGCGCCGCGTGGCGCCTGACCGCCTGCAATAGCACCTTGGTCGGTACGGCATAGAGCGTGGCGAGCGTGCTGTCGAGCAGCACCTTGTGTCCACGCACGATAAAAATCTGCGCACCGAGTGAATCGGCGGAAACCATTTCCTTGGTCATGTTCAGCGCCCATCCCAGGCAAATTGGAAGTTCAGCGCGCCGACCTTAACAGGAAATATCGCATGGGGCGACGCTGACGACGCGGCATGTTAACCTCGCCACACTCCCTTCTGCCGCTGCTGCGCTATCGATGACTTTCCGCGTTTTTTGCTGGTGCGTGTGCCTCGCGCTCGTCTCGTTCGCCGCTCATGCGCGCGCCTATGACCCGCCCACGCCCGCACAGGTGACTGCCGCGCAGAAGCAGTTTGCTGCCGATCTCGCGCGCGACACGGACCTGTCCGCCGCCGATGTGCTCGCGACACTGGCCAAGGCGCATTATCAGCAGTCGATCATCGATGCGATCTCGCGCCCCGCGGAGTCGAAGACCTGGCGCGAATACCGGCCGATTTTTCTGACCACGCTGCGCATCGAGGGCGGCGCTGCGTTCTATCGTCTGAATGAGACGCTGTTGAAACGCGTCGAGCGCGAAACCGGCGTGCCGGCGACGCTCGTCACCGCGATCATCGGCGTCGAGACAGCGTACGGCCGCATCTCGGGCCGCTACAAAGTGCTCGATGCGCTGACCACGCTGGCTTTCTACTATCCGCCGCGCGCGGATTTTTTCCGCAGCGAGCTGCGCCAATTGTTCCTGCTGCACGGCTCCAATTTCCCGACGCCGATCGAGAATCTGATGGGCTCGTATGCGGGTGCGATGGGCTGGGGCCAGTTCATGCCGTCGAGCGTCGCCAAGTTCGCGCGCGATGAAGACGGCGACGGCGTGATCGACCTGTGGAATTCCGTGCCCGACATCGTCGCCAGCGTGGCCAACTATTTCGTCGGCAACGGCTGGCAGACCGGCGGGCCGGTCGCGGTGCGCGCCAAGGTCAGCGCGAACGCACGCGCAGTGACGCCGGAAAATCTCAAGCCGGCGTACTCGCTGCAGCAGCTCGCTGAATGGGGTTACGTACCGACAACGAAGGTCAACGTCGGCAGCGACACGCTGGCGACGCTGGTGAAGCTCGAAGGCGAAGACGGCCCCGAGGTCTGGATCGCATTCCAGAATTTCTACGCGATCTCGCGCTATAACCGCAGTCCGCTATATAGCCTCGCGGTGTATCAGCTCAGCGAAGAAATCGCCGCACAAGTCGGCGACAAGCCCGCGGCGAAATGAATGCAGGTACGGCAGGCGGACTGCTGCGCGCGGGCGCCGTAGCCGCACTGCTCTTGCTCGCCAGCTGTGGCGGCCATCGCACGGTAAAGCGCACGTCGTCGACGCCGTCGCGGCAGGACGACACCTCGCGTCCGCAATCGAGCCGCTATGCGCAGTCCGACGACTCCGGCCCCGGCGGCGCGCCGCCGGACATCAGCAAGATTCCCGAACCCGTGCCGAAGGCCGAGCCGCGCTCCGTCTACGGCAACAAGTCGCCGTACGAAGTGCTCGGCAAAACCTATTCGGTGCTGCCGAACGCGTCGGGCTATGTCGAGCGCGGCATCGCCTCGTGGTACGGCAACAAGTTCCACGGCTACACCACGTCGAACTTCGAGAAGTACGACATGTACGCGTACAGCGCCGCGCACAAGACGCTGCCGCTGCCGAGCTACGCGCGCGTGACCAATCTCGACAACGGCGCGAGCGTGATCGTGCGCATCAACGACCGCGGGCCGTTTGCCGAGAACCGCGTCATCGATCTGTCCTACGTCGCCGCGATCAAGCTCGGCATCTGGCAGAAGGGCACGGGACTCGTCGAAGTACGCGCGATCGATCCGGAGCATCCCGAGCGCGATCCGGTCGCGCGCGCGCCTGCGGCCCCGGTGGTGGCTGTGCGTGCCGCCCCGCCCATCGCGTCGCCGCGCAGCGAAACGCGTGTGGCTTCCGCCGCTCCGACGCCAGAAAAAATCCACAAGCCCGAGCTATACCTGCAAGTTGGCGCGTATGCGGATCAGGTCAACGCCGAACGCGCCGCGGCGACGGTGCGCAATGCCCAGCTCGGCGCGGTGCGCGTGGTCGAAGGGACATCGAACGGCCGCGCGGTGCGGCGCGTGCGTATCGGCCCGCTGCGCGACGTCGACGAGGCCGACGCGCTGACGCCGAAGGTGCGGGCGCTCGGCCTCGGCGAGCCGCGCGTGGCCATTGATGACTGAAAGTGATGATCAAAAACGGTTTTTCGGGTGTGAAGGTCGTCGCATTCCGCCTTGACGTGTAAAATTCCCTGCTTCAAAGCCGGTTTTGTCGGCGTTTTGGCTCCCGTAACGACGCGGACGCCCGCCTGAATGGAATATTTCGAGAAATGAAGAATCTGCAATTGGTACAAAAAGCGGCACTGTGTATCTGCGTTTCGGCGGCATTGATCGTGGCGGCGCCGGGCGAGGCGCGCACCAAGCACCGGCAGCAGCAGACACACGAACAGAAGGCGCAGGACGCCAAACAGGCCGAGCAGAAACCCGACGACGCGGCCGCACAAAACCTGCCCGTGCAACCGGCCACGCCGATGCCGGGCGCGAATTCGCTCAACGTGCCCGTGCCGCCGCAGCCGCAGCTCAACGCGAAGAGCTGGGTGCTGATGGACTATACGAGCGGCCAGATTCTCGCCGGCGACAATATCGACGCGCGCGTCGAGCCCGCCTCGATCACCAAGGTGATGACTTCCTACGTCGTCGCGGCGCAGCTCGCCGCGGGCAAGATCAAGATGGAGGACGAGGTCTACATCAGCGAAAACGCCTGGCGTGGCGGCGGCGCGAGCACCGACGGTTCGACGAGCTTCCTCAAGCTCAACTCCAAGGTGCAGCTCAAAGACCTGCTCTACGGCATGATCATCCAGTCGGGCAACGACGCGGCGATCGCGCTGGCCGAGCATGTCGCCGGCTCCGAACAAACTTTCGCCGCGCTGATGAATCAGTACGCGCAGCAGCTCGGCATGACCGGCACGCACTACGTCAATCCTTCGGGTCTGCCCGCGCCGGACGAGTACACGACCGCGCACGACATCGCGCTGCTGTCGCGCGCGCTGATCCACAACTATCCCGAGGAATACAAGATCTACGCGATCAAGGAATTCGAGTGGAACGGCATCACCCAGCACAACCGCAACTCGCTGCTGTGGCGTGATTCGACGGTCGACGGCATCAAGACCGGCCACACGAAAGAAGCCGGTTTCTGCCTCGCCACCTCGGCCAAGCGCGGCGACCAGCGTCTGATCGCGGTCGTCATGGGCACCGGCAGCGAGAAAGAGCGCGCCGATGCGAACCAGACCGTGCTCAACTACGGCTTCCGCTTCTTCGAGACGCACAAGCTGTTCGACGCCGGCAAGGCGCTGACGACGCCGGCGCTGTGGCGCGGTGCGAATGAAAGCGCCGCGCTCGGTCTCGCCGAAGAATTGCTCATCACGCTGCCGCGCGGTCGTTACAACGATCTCAAAGCGACGATGGACATGCCGAGCCGCCTGATCGCGCCGTACACCAAAGGCCAGCAGGTCGGCACGCTGCGCGTGAAGCTCGACGACAAGGTCCTCGTCGAGCGTCCGCTCGTCGTGCTTGAGGAACAGCTCGAAGGCAGCTGGTGGCGCCGTTTCGTCGACGGCATCATGTTGTACTTCAAGAGCGCGCCGACGACGGAGACCGCGACGGTCGGCACCGCCGCTGTCGGCAATCCGCAACCGGTGAAGTGATGAAGAAATTCGACCAGCACGAACTCGACAAAATTCACGCCGAAAATCCGGGCCAGGGTTTCCAGTTTCCCGGCGCGTTCGAGATCACTGCGGTCGGCAAGGCCAACGCGGGGCTCGAGGAGCGCGTGCCGGAACTTATCGTCGGCCTAGGCATGGCGGTACTCAACGGTTCCGAGCGTGTGCGCCCATCAAGCAACGGCAATTTCGTCTCGATCAGCGTCACCTTCACTTGTCCGTCGCGCGAGATGTACGAAGCCGCGCACGCGGCGCTGCGCGAGGATCCGGCGGTGAAGTGGACGTTGTGAGCCGTCAGCGGTGAGGAACCCGGCTCAACGCGTCTGCCATGCGTGTCTGCCAACCCGGGCCCGTGGCTTTCCAACGTTCGAGCGTGTCGACCGGCAAGCGCAGTGTAGTCAGCACTTTTGCGGGTTTCTTTCCAGGCCCGCGGCGGCGGGTGCCGAGCTTCTGCTGGAGTTCCGGCAATGAGCGGCTCGCGATGGCCTTGTCCCAATCGCTGCTGCGCGTGCGCGGATTCTCACGATCCTCGACCGGCGTCTCGGCCGCAGCCGCCAGTGCAGCGGCGCGTTGCTTGGCGCTAAACGAAGGCTTTGAAGTAGATTTGCGTTTCATGCTTGTCGGCGTAACGGCAGGAAATGAAGTGAGGGCCCGATTCGCGATCCGTCCAGATGAGAACGACAGCGCGACCGTTGAGCCAACACAGGCTTCGCAGGCGTTGTTCGCCGTAGGCGTGGCGCGTGTCTTCTTCGGTCAGCATCGGGAAATCGAAAACCGACTCACAATCGGCAAAGTCGATGCCATGCTTGGCAAGATTGGATTGGCGTTTTGCATCCGTGTAGGTCGCCATAAGTAAAATGTAGTTACAATTTACTCTGAGGTCAAGCGGCCCTCGTTACAAGTAGCTTGATATTTCATGTCGTTAGCATCATTAACATCCTTCAAAGCGATTCCAGGCTGCGCCGTGTCCGCTCTCCCTCAAACTTCGATTTCTGAGTCGCCATCCCGGGTTCTGCTCACCCGCCGATTCCCTGATCTGTCGCCGTACGAACCTATCTGGCGCGCGATGCAGGCTTTCACCGACGCCCGTGACGCGGAAACCGCGGACGAGCTCTGGATCGTCGAGCATCCCCCGGTTTTCACCCTCGGCCAGGCCGGCAAGTGGGAACACGTGCTGATGCCGGGTGACATCCCGGTCGTGCCGGTCGACCGCGGCGGGCAAGTGACTTACCACGGCCCGGGCCAGATCGTCGCTTATCCGCTGATCGACCTGCGCCGGCTCAAGCTCGGCATTCGCGAGCTGGTCTGCCGGATCGAGCAGGCGATCATCGACACGCTGGCGACCTGGAACGTCGAGGCGGTACGCAAAGAGGGCGCCCCGGGCGTTTACGTCGGCGGCGCGAAGATTGCCGCGCTCGGCCTGCGCGTGCGCCGCGGCTGCACGTTTCATGGCCTCGCCTTCAACGTGAACATGGACCTGTCCCCGTTCCACCGTATCAACCCCTGTGGCTACCAGGGCCTGGCCGTTACCCAGCTGATGGACCTCGGTGGCCCGTCGCAGCTGGCCGACGTGGAGGCCGAGCTCGTCGCCCAACTGGCGCGGCAGCTCGGCTTGACCGTTCAGATTGCGCCGCCGGCCGTGACATTCGGCGCTGGCGCGGCCCCCGCCGTGGATGTTAGCGTGCACCCCCTATGACCACTCCCGATAAGACCATTCCCATCGCGTTGGTGAACGACGCGGTTGCTGCCGAAGCCGCATCGGCGAATTCGATTCGCACCGGCGAAAAGCTGCTCGGCGAGAACAAGATCGCGCGCAACCGCGCCGGTTTCGACGCGGGCGCACCGATGCTGCGCAAGCCCGACTGGATTCGCGTGCGCATTCCGCCCGGCAACGCCGTCGCCAAGCTGAAGTCGAAGCTGCGCGCGAACCGTCTCGTCACCGTATGCGAGGAAGCGTCCTGCCCGAACATTCATGAATGTTTCGGCAAGGGCACGGCCACGTTCATGATCCTCGGCGAAGTCTGCACGCGGCGCTGCTCGTTTTGCGACGTCGCGCATGGCCGGCCGAAGCCGCCCGATGCCGAAGAGCCGCGCCATCTCGCAGAAACGATCCGCGACATGGGCCTGCGTTACGTCGTCGTCACCTCGGTCGACCGCGACGATCTACGCGACGGCGGCGCGGGTCATTTCGCGGATTGCATCCGCGAGATTCGCGCACTGAATCCGACGATCAAGCTCGAAATTCTCACCCCGGATTTCCGTGGCAAGGGTCGCATGGAGCGCGCGCTCGAAGTATTCGCGGACACGCCGCCCGACGTGTTCAACCACAATCTCGAGACCGTGCGCGAGCTGTATCCGAACGTGCGTCCCGGCGCCGACTACGACTGGTCGTTAACTCTATTGCAACGCTTCAAGGCGCAGCATCCCGAGGTACCGACGAAGTCGGGCATCATGCTCGGCCTCGGCGAAACTGAAGCGCAGGTGCACGGCGCATTGAACGATCTGCGCGCGCACGATGTCGATATGGTGACGATTGGCCAATACCTGCAGCCGACGCCGCACCATCATCCTGTCTTGCGTTACTGGACGCCGGCCGAATTCGATGCTCTGGCTGAGTACGGCCACAGGCTCGGTTTCGAGCACGTCGCGTCGGGGCCGCTGGTGCGGTCCTCGTATCACGCCGACCAGATGGCACATGCGGCGGGATTCGTGCAAGAAGTGGCGTGAAGCGTGAAAGTTGGTTGTCTGTAAAAGTATACTTGCGGAGAAAGAAGATGGTGGTGCGTAACAAGCGTTTGTGGATGGCACCGACTCTGCTCGCGGCGGCGCTCGTCGCGACGCTGGCGTTTGCCAAGCCCGGCGGCGATGCGGCGACCGCGATCACACTCAAGCCGACCGCCGATCAGGCCGATGCGGCAGTGATGGCGACGCGCATTCTGACGCGCATGCATTACAAGCCCGAAGCGTTCGACACCAAGATGTCGCAACAGGTGTTCGATCGCTATCTCGATCAGCTCGACGCCGATCGCCTGTTCTTCACCCAGGCCGACGTCGACCGCTTTACGCCCGCGCGCGACAAACTCGGCGATGCGATCCGCAACAAGGACCTGTCCGTCCCGTTCGCCATTTTCAATCTCTATGTCGAGCGCGTCGGCGAACGCACCGCGTACGCGCGCGCCGAGCTGAAGAAGGGCTTCGATTTCACCAAGGACGAAAGCTACCAATACCAGCGCGAGAAGGCGCCGTGGGCGAAGACCGACGCCGAGGCGAACGACCTCTGGCGCAAGCGCGTGAAGAACGACTGGCTGCGCCTCAAGATCGCCGGCAAGGACGATGCGAAGATCCGCGAAACGCTCGACAAGCGCTACGCGAACTACGTCGACCGCATGCGCCAGCTCACCAGCGAAGATGCGTTCCAGGTCTTCGTCAACGCCTACGCGATGGCGATCGAGCCGCACACGAACTACCTCGGCCCACGTCAGGCGGAGAATTTCGAAATCGCGATGAAGCTCTCGCTCGAGGGCATCGGCGCGGTGCTGCAGCGCGAGGATGACTACACCGCGATCCGCGAGATCGTGCCGGGCGGCCCGGCGTCGCTGTCGGGCAAGGTCAAGGTCGGCGACCGCATCGTCGGCGTCGCCCAGGGCGAGCACGGGCCGATGACCGATGTGATCGGCTGGCGCCTCGACGACGTCGTCGAGAAAATTCGCGGCGCGAAGGACACCGTCGTGCGCCTGGAAATCCTGCCGGCCGACACGGGTCCCGACGGCAAGCACGTGACGATTGCGCTCGTGCGCAAGAAGGTCGCGGTTGAGGAACAGGCGGCGAAAAGCTCGATCATCGAAACCAAGGACGGCGACATCACCCACAAGATCGGTGTGATCACGCTGCCGACCTTCTACCAGGATTTCGAAGCG
>Ga0209233_1000716_pt1 | contig 15389 bp, 10 predicted proteins | sample AraplaCL_Cvi_mCL_FD_184269 | JGI IMG/M metagenome (GOLD analysis project Ga0209233, IMG submission 184269) | Arabidopsis root microbial communities from the University of North Carolina, USA - plate scrape CL_Cvi_mCL (SPAdes) (version 2) | ecosystem: Host-associated > Plants > Roots > Endosphere...
AACCCTTGGAGTGGATGTAGTCAGCAAGTGCCTTCATGTCGTGAAACTTCTGGTTCAACTGGATGTTGCCGTTGGCATCGCGACCACCCTCCCAAGTGTCATCAATGTTCACGTAGATGTAGCCCATCTTGCTCATGCCGGTGGATACAAGTGCGTCCGCAGCGGCACGCACATCTGCCTCAGTGACGCGACCTGCGAATTTGTTCCAGGAGTTCCATCCCATTGGTGGCGTGCGAACCAAGCCATTGTCTGGCAGGTCGCGCAGCGCGGGAAGCGGAAGCGGCGCGGGTGGCATGGCTGCTTCCCGCGTGCTGCGCACTGCTTCGCCGGTCATGGTTTGGCCGCGAAATCCGGTGGAGGTGAGCGTCATGGTTTCGCCAGTCAGTGTGCCGTCGTAGACCGTGGGTCGTCCGCCAAAGCCGCCGGGAGCTGCACTGGGCGGTGGAGGAGGTGGGACCGTAGCAAGGTGAATCTTGCCGGCCTCAATGCTGCCCTGCATGGGAATGCCCTTAGGATCGCGGCCGTACCACTTGCCAGTCAGGGTATTGCCGTTCTGAGTGAGCTCAAAGAAGGTTTCGCGGAAGGTGCCATCGCCGTTCGGGACTCGCAGATCCCAATAGCCGGTCAGGTTTCCTTGTGCATGGGCGACTGCAGCCGTAAACAATACTCCAGCGGCGAAACACACAAACTTACGGTCCATCCGGACGCGAATGCTCATCAACATTCCCCTATTCCCCTTTCCCCTTGAAACAGCATGGCCCGTGGCTCAGGACGATCACACTGGCCCACTAATGTAATGGACGGCACGTGACAAAAAGCAAGGGTGTAGTTGCATGAATTTGAATGGGCGAAAGAAGGCGTCCCGTCGTGGACAGTCGGTCGAAGCGAGCAGTCAGGATGAATGGGATGCCGAAGGGAGGTACTCCTTGCTCATCTGCACATATCCCTCGCGTGCAGTCTTCTTGCCGGGTTCCAGGTAAAGAGCCTCATCACGGGGTTGCCATGTGTCCAGTCCGTCGACGTAGCGGTTGTACATGCAAAAGGCTGCGGCGATAAGTATTGTGTCGTGGATCTCCACGTCGGTCGCGCCTTGTATACGGGCGGCAGCGATGTCGGTGGAGGTAACGTTTTTACCGCCGGTCTGCACCTTGGCCGCAATAACGAGAAGTGCCTTGAGCTTTTCTGAAATCTCTGCAGACATAAAATCTGCCTTCACACGTTTGACAAGATCGTAGCGGTCACCCAGGCATGCTGCTGCGATAGCCCCGTGCACGGTCTGGCAGAAGTAGCAGTCATTCAGATAGGAGACATACGTGGCAATCAACTCGCGATCAGCCTGAGGCAGGGAGTTTGGCGCATGTAGCAATACCTCGACCAGTTCATTCAGGGGCTTTGCTGTTTCAGGCCGAAACGCCATGGCGCTGCGGATGCCCTGTAAGCCTTCAGGAAGTTGAATATGTGGCATCGATCTCTCCCGGTTACGTGATTGCGACAAAGCATAAACCTGTATCGAACAAAGACGATATATCTAACCGCATATCCAACTTTAGGTTGAAGACAAAATCGCGTCCCACTACCTACTATTCGCGTGGATCAGCAAACAACCTTGAATTGTCACAGAAGGACATAAGAACGAATGCCTGATCCACGCACATATGAAATAAGCGACGAACGCTCGATTCGTTATCCGGGCTGGGGCATAGTGGCAGCGGCGTTCGTGGGTGTGATGACGAGTTTCTCGCCTATCATCCCTTATACCTTCAGCCTTTTTCTAAATCCCCTGCACGCGGCTTTCGGCTGGAAGCATGAAGCGCTGGATGGCTCGTTTGCCATAGCCGCCATCACGGTAGCCGCGGTCTCTCCATTCCTTGGAATGCTGCTGGACCGTTTTCCGCCCCGCCGCGTCATCCTTCCCTCCATTCTTGTATTCGCATTAGCGCTGGCGTCGCTAAGTCGCTTGAATGGTGATATCCACCGCTTTTATCTGACGTTCTTCGTGCTTGGGTTGGTCGCAAACGGTACCGCGCAGTTTGCTTATGCGCGAACGACACTTACGTGGTTTCAAAAACGACGTGGCCTAGCGCTTGCGTTGATTCTGACCGGCAGCGGCGTTGGGTCAATTCTGATACCCCCTTTGACTCAGTGGACAATTACGCACCAAGGGTGGCGAAGCGCTTACATCCTTCTTGGTTGTATTGCCCTGATTGGCCTGCCGCTCACGGCCTTGCTGGTTCGGAACCGTCCTGTTCCCATTTTTGATCGAAGCGACGCAGTCCTCGCTGGCATGTCCGTCAAAGCATCCCTGGCGAGCACAGCGTTCTGGGTACTTTGTGGGATCACAGTTCTATCTGCATTCAGTGAGAACGGCCTTGTCACCAATCTTGCTGCAATCCTTACAGGCCATGGACTCAGCGCAGAAAGCGCGGCGCTTGCTCTATCTGTGCGAGGCGGAGCGGGTATTTTAGGCAGACTGTGTGTCGGTCTTCTGATCGACCGCTATTCGCCGCAGCGCATCCAGACAATCATCCTGTTGCTCTCTGCGCTGGGAACACTGGTACTCGCCTTTGCCGGCTCCTCCATCATGGCGTTGCTCGGAGCGGCATTACTCGGAGTGGGGCTGGGGAGCGAAGCGGATGTCCTTCCGTATCTGCTTGCGCACTACTTCGGTCGCAAGCATTTTTCAGTGTTGTACGGCCTCACCTGGACCGCCTATGCGGTGGGTGGCGGCACAGGTCCCATTTTTATTGGTCATTTGTATGACACTGCCGGTTTCTACCATTCGCGCTTTATCGTCTACCTGGCGGGAGTTGCAGTTGCCGCCGCGGCTGTGAGCCTGGCACTTCGAAGCGAACGCAGCAGAACCCTACATGCTTCTAACCTGCATTTTGCAAAGCCTGATCTATCGGAGGAGTAACTATGCCGCACATCGATCTGCCCGAAGGTATGCCCGGAATTACTGCCGGATTCAGCTTCCGCCCTGAGACCGCCAAACCTATGCGCGAGCTCGCCCACGTGCTTCTGCACACATCGGGCAATGAAGGCTTAAGTTCTGCCGACCGTGAACTTATCGCATCCTTCGTCTCGTCACGCAATGACTGCTTCTTTTGTAAGACAAGTCACGGCGCAGCGGCGGCGCACCTTCACGAGGGCGGAAATCGTGTCGTCGATGCGGTGTGTGCGGACTACGTCTCGGCGCCGATTTCAAACAAGCTTAAAACTCTTCTTGCGATTGCCGGGGCTGTTCAAATCGACGGAAAACGCGTCACGAAGGAGCTGGTCGACAACGCGAAAAAGGAAGGTGCAACAGATGCGGATATCCACGACACGGTTCTGATTGCCGCCGCTTTCTGCATGTACAACCGCTACGTTGACGGCCTGGGTACTTGGCAGCCGCGGGATCCATCCGCCTATGCGGAAATGGGAAAACGCATGGCAGAGCAGGGGTATTCGGGGGAACCCGAACCTCTCAAATAAGGATTGGACCGTGACACACGATTGCGCGATTGTGTGTCACTGCTTCGTCCATCCGATCAGGTCGGCGACTTCTGGCGGCATCTCTCGAGCCAGATCGTCCATAAGACATTCTTGCTGTGACGAGCTTAATGTTTCTCCACTCAAAAGAGGGCCGCAGTCGAAGCCCAGATGGCGCATCATCGCTCGTAGGGCAGGGAAGAATGGATACCGCAACATGATTTCAAGCGTGCGGTTGGCATGGCGTTGCCATGTGCGGGCAATTTCCCACTCGCCGTTCTCCGCAGCGCGGAAGATTTCTGCGTACACCTCGCCCAATACGTTGTAGGTGGAACCAATTCCACCCTGCGCTCCCATGAGCAACCCCGCGACCAACGCTTCATCGTAACCGTTGAAGGTTGTCATGCCCCTCTGGACGAGACGCTGCATCAGATAGACGTTGAAGTCAGTGAACTTCACACCAATCACATTCGGCAGAGCACAAACGTCGATGAGGTCCTGTGGGTCTTCGAATGCATGTGGCGCGACCTTTGGGAAGTAATAAAGGATCAACGGCAACGCACTCTGGCTTGCCAGTTCTGTGTAGTAGTCGCGGATGTGTTTTGTATCGCCCGCGGGCGGCAGGCTGCTGACAGCAGTTGCTCCCTGCGTGGCGGCGTGTTCTGCAAGAGCCAATGCGTCTTTGATGTCCGGAGCGCCGACATGCACGATCATGTTCTTGCCTGCTGGGAGTACAGGCATAAGCGTTTCGAGCAGGAGTTTGCGTTGTGGTACGGTTTGCCGCAGTCCTTCGCCCGTTGAGCCCGCGATGTATGTACCCCTGGCACTGCCACGCAACAGATGCTGCAGCATGGCTTGCGCTACAGGGACGTTCAACTGCCTGTCACTGGTGAGAGGTGTCATAAACGCGGGGTAGAGGCCGGCAAATTCAGCGGACAAGAGCAAACTCCGAAAAGCGTGGTGACAATCTTATAAATGATAATCAATAATGTGTCCCAATAGAACTTGTTGACGAGATAGGCTTCCATGACCAAGACGAGAACGTATATCTATTCCTGGGTTGTCGTCTTCCTTCTGCTTATCGTGTGGATGCTGAATTACCTTGATCGTCAGGTGATCTTCTCTGTGTTTCCGCTGTTGCAGGCGGAGTTGAAGATCAGCACCCTCCAGCTTGGACTGCTGGGAACGGCCTTCTTGTGGGTGTATTCCTTCTGTAGTCCATTTGCCGGTCATCTCGCAGATCGCTTTGGAAAGAAACTTATGATCTGCCTGAGCTTGCTGGTGTGGTCAGTGATTACGGTCATCTCCGGACATGCCCATACGTTTCATCAACTGATTGCGCTGCGTTCTCTGATGGGAGTGAGCGAAGCCTGTTACCTACCTGCTGGACTGGCTCTGATTGCGGCATACCATGGCACGCGAACGCGGTCGAAAGCTGTAAGCCTGCATTACAGCGGTACATACCTGGGAACAGTGTTGGGTGGTGTGCTGGGTGGTTGGATTGGACAAACGTATGGTTGGCGTTCTGTGTTTGCAATCTTTGGAGCGCTTGGTGCGGCTTATAGCGTCGTGCTGCTGTTCACGCTGCGAGAGAAGGAAGCAGATGCAGATGAGCCGGAGATCCCGCACCAAAGGCCCCGTTTGCGAGAGGCTGCACGAATCATCTTTGCAACACCGGGGTATCGCGCCGTCCTGGCAGTTTTTGCCGTTTCTTCCATCTGCGATTGGGCTATCTATACGTGGATGCCACTGTACCTTTTTGAGAGTTTCCATTTCTCTCTGGTCAAGGCAGGGTTCACCGCGACGTTTTATATCAAGGCGGGCGGTTTCTGCGGCTTGCTATTTGGGGGCGTACTGGCGGACACATGGGCGCGCAAAACAAAGCGCGGTCGCATCTTTACTCAGGCTGTAGGTCTGGGGGCGGCGGCTCCGTGCCTTGCGTTGAGTGCCGTTACGCATCAACCAATCTTCCTATATGTCGCAATGGTTCTGTTTGGAATCGGAAAGGGAATGTATGACGGCAATACGATGCCTGTATTGTGCGACGGCATACCTGTGCGCTTGCGGGCAACAGCGTTCGGCTTTTTGAACTTTGCGGGGACCTTTGCGGGGGGTGTTATTGCAGCGACGGCCGGGGCATTGAAAGCGTTCATTGGGCTGGGCGGAACGTTTCTTGCTTGTGGATTGTTGCTCGCCGCTGCTGCGGCACTCCTCTTTACCGTCAGTGTTCGACCAGCGGTGGGAGAGGTGGTGCAGGCATGATGCGTCGTGAGTTTCTTGGTAATGCTGCAAGTATCGTTGCACCTGCGATCTGGAGAAGAGGGCGCATGTTCAATCGGAGTGGAATTGTACTTGTCGTCTTGATCGCTTTCGTTGTCAAAATGACGGCGCAGGTAGAAAGTCACAACCTTTGGAATGCGGGCATCGGAGGATATGCAACATATCGTGTGCCAGGCATTGTTACAACGAAACGAGGAGTTTTGTTGGCATATTGCGGTGGCCGCAAAGACCTGAGCAAGGGAGACTGGTCCGCTGCGGATGCGTTGATGCGTCGCAGTACGGACGGCGGCAGGACATGGGAACCATCGAAGAAAATCGCGGGCAATGGCGTTGATCTTACCGACAATGTCGTTGCGATTGCAGATAAAGTAACGGGCGACGTGGTGTTCCTATACCAGCGAAACTACCTGAAGGTCTTCACGATTACCACGCACGATGACGGCAGGACCTTCACACCGGAGCGTGAGATCACGGATGTGTTTGATGCATTCAAGACGGACTACCCTTGGAACGTTGCTGCGCCGGGAACAGGCCATGGCATTCAGCTAAAGAATGGTCGCCTACTGGCCTCTATCTGGATTGCCAATGGGAAGGTTAATCCTGACGGCACACGGGTTCATGCGCCGGCTGCAGTTGCAACGATCTACAGCGATGATCATGGTAGAACGTGGAATCGCGGAGCCATGGCGACGGTGGAAACGGCGGACATTACCAGTCCGAACGAAACTGTTGCAACGCAACTGGCTAGCGGCAAGGTCATGCTGAATATCCGTTCGGGTGGCCCACAGCATCTTCGCGCTGTATCCGTCAGCGACGACGGTATTTCCGGCTGGTCTAAGCCGCAGTATGTTCCAACGTTGTTTGATCCGACCTGTGACGCAGGCATCCTCACGGTTACGAAAAGCGCACATCATCCATCTGCTATCTACTTCACAAACCCGGACAGTCGCGACCTTCCGAAGAATGACAAGCTCCGCTTTCGTCAGAGTCTGACGATCAAGATGAGCACGGATGACGGCGCTACCTGGACACATCAACGGGTGCTTGATCCGGGTGTCTCTGCATATAGCGATATCACCTCGTTGGGCGATGATTTGTATGTCATTTATGAGAATGGTCCATTGCAGGGCTCGGAATCCAAGCCTGCGCATTTGACCGTAGCGCGCGTCTCCATGGCCTGGGTGAATTCGGGGGACGCACCCAACGCCTGGAGCCACCCATAATGGCCCGGAGCGCAATCCTATCCAAATCTATTCGACTATCGATTCCGCCATCAGCTACGATGACAATCGTGCCATCTCCTGAATTCACTCCGATTCATTCGGTCAGTAAGTCACGCGGCGTGTTTGAACAGTTGCGGCAGGCAATCTGGAATGGCGATCTTGCTCCGGGAACGCCGCTCCGTGAGAGCCATATTGCGAAGCAGTTGAATGTCAGTCAGGTTCCTGTACGTGAAGCTCTTTTGCAATTGGAGCACCTGGGGCTTGTGGTTCGCGTGCCGGATCGCGGGACCACGGTCACAAAGCTGACGCGCACCGAGATGGAGCAGATGATCGAAGTACGTCGTCATCTGGAAGAGATGGCGTTCCAGCTTGCAGCACAAAATATCACCCCGGCTATCGTAAAAGAGCTTAAGTCGCACTTGAGCAATATGCGGGTCTCCGTAGAGAAACGCGATCATTTTGCAGTGGCCGAGCAGGACTTTGCGTTTCATAAGACAGTATGGCGAGCCAGTGGTAACGAAGTTCTGGAAAAGACGTTGGAGCGGTTATGTATTGCTGTGTATGCGTTTGTCAGTCTTAAGCGTCACGCTGCAGGTGACACAATGAAGTCCGCCGTTGCTGAGCATAAGCGTCTGCTGGACGCGCTGCTGTCAAAGGATCGCAAGACCATTACGGCTGGGGTGTATGAGCATATCAAGCCATCTGCAGCAATTCCTGCCAACGTAGAGGAATAACTTTCTCCGTATATTAACGGAGATATTCCATTGTTCGCTTTTCTAAAACGAAGGGTATTCTCGCGGGCTTCATGTACTGTTGCCGCAATGCTGGCTGTCGGCGAAGGATACCTTGGAAGTAGAGTACGGAAGAATATCTGTTTCTTGTTGTGGGCGATTTGCGCCTTCCTTCGACTGCATGGTGATGTGTTCCTCCGGCATCGATGATTGATGCCGAAGGAACCGTTTGTTACAGCATGCTGAAGCTCTTCAGAAACGCAAAGAGCCTTCAAACTGCAGTTTGCGGGGAGCATTGGCTTGTGATGTCACAGTGCCAAAGCTGCTGCTGTCGATGTTGGTTTGAATACCGCCAAACACTGTGCGGTTGAACACATTGAAGGCATCTGCTTGAAAACGGAAGACCCAGCGATCGGTGAAGTGAAAGTCTTTACCAGCGGTTACATCTTCATTCAGGTTCCACGGATTGCGTAGGCCATACGCCATGGTGCGTGGCGTGTTGCCAAAGGTAAAGCTCGCTGCATCTGCAAATGCGTTGCGATCAATATATGGTGTCGTTGTGGGATTGCCGCCACTGCCATAGGCTCCGTTGATACGCGCCACATGAGCCGTCCCATAGTCTGCATAGCAGCCTGCGGCATACGGCACCAGGCATGCACCGACGATTGGTCCCAGTGGAACACCCGCACTGTACTGCGTGATTCCAGAGATGCTCCATCCTCCAGCCAATGCGTTTACGATGCCGCTCTTGCCAAACGCATGGCCTTTGCCAAAGGGAAGATTATAGACAAATGCTACGGAAACGCTCTGCGGCACATCATCATCTGCCACTGAGCGTTCGGCCTTCAGGTTGTAGGCAGAGCGAGGTGTGTTGTGCGGTCCGCTAATCACACCGCCTGTCTGATCAATCTTCTTGGCCCATGTGTAGGAAGTCAGGAAGTATAGACCGTTCGTCATGCGCTGCTGTAGGCGAACCTGCAGGCTGTGATAACCCGCATTCGCGAAACCGGCGTTGGGGTCAGCCATGCTGGTGTATTGCGGAAATGGACGGAGCGCTTGGCCTAGTGTGCCCACGAAGTTGGCGTAAGGCATTCTCGCTTCCGGAAACATAGCTTGGGCTTGTGCAAGCACTGCGGGAGTAAGATTCTGTTGCAGCAGGCTACCCAACGCCATGTACCTCGGATTGAGTTGATCTGAATAAATACCGGCTCCGCCATTTATAGGAATAAAGTGGGTCTGACTGCCGGCGTAAGAAAGCTGTAGCGCCAGCGAATTTGTCAGTGCCTGTTCTACCGTGAGGTTCCAGTTTTCTGTGTAGGGGGAACGCCCACCTGTATCGGGGCGGTTGTACGTCACCGTGCCGCCGGTCGCGCCAGTAGTGGTGTTATAGCCCGTGTTCAGCGTTGCATCAAAGTTTGGTGGACTTGCATAGGAAGGGAATCCATTCTGCAGATCAAAGGCTGGTGTAATGCCAGAGTCTGGTGAGGTAAACGTAGGGTTGGATATATAGCCCACAAGTCCTGTGCCCTGCGCCTGTGCATTGCCTCCAAGGCTTCCTGCATTGAAGTGGTTGATGGTGAACGATCCGCGAAGAACTGTCTTTGGTGTTGCAGAGAATGCAAATCCGACACGCGGATCGAATGTTAAATAATGTGTTTCTACCTGCGTGCTGCAGTTACAGCTATTCGGTCCATTGCCCGCGAATTGCACGGCGCCCGGATAATTTCCTGCTGCGACATTTGCAATGCTTGGGTTAAACCATGAGCTGCGATTCTTCGCTTCCACAAATGGCTTTGCAATGACGTAGCGCAGACCCATGTTCAATGTCAGTCGCGATGTGATCTTCCAGTCATCCTGTGCGTAGATGGCATAGTTGCGATAACGTGCACCGGTTTCCTGTACTGATGTTTCCGTCAGCGATGCGTTATCCACGGCTCCCAATAGATAACTTGCGTACGCATTACCAGATGTGGCATCAAGCGTGTTGTTGGTGAAGCCAGCGGTCTCACTATTTGTGAAGTTAATGCCGCCCAGCGTATTGGGTGAATATACGTTTTCCTGCTGCGCAATCACTTGTCCGCCAAAGGTAAGCGAGTGCTTGCCCTTCACCCACTGCAAATTGTCCTGGTACACAAAGCTGTTTGCAATGTCGGTAAAGTTTGCGGCGAATCCGTTCTGCGCCCACGACGTAGGAGAGTTCGGCCCGGAAAAAGCGATTGAAGGAAAGTTGTCAGATGGTGCTCCGCTTGGTAGCCCCGTAAGTCCAGCCTTCGCAGGATAACCACCGCCGTCGGTCAGGTTAATGAAGGGCGTCTCAAAGCGGTTGAACTGAGCTCCGAATACATTGATTACATTTGGGGTAACGGTCCATGTGTGTCCTACCTGTCCCAGCCAGATGGTCTATAATGTTTCCTGGGAATGGATCGCGTGTGCACACACCATTGGTGCATTTTGTCGTAGCGGGGTCATAGATCGTTACAGGAAGAGCGCTGAAGTCACCGTTGCGCATCGCTGTCGTCGGCAAACTATAAAACGATGGTGGATTTCCATTTGTAAAACGGAAGCGATCGAAGTTGCCAAAGAAGAACAGACGATTCTTGATGATGGCTCCGCCCAACGATGCGCCATACTCGTTCTGGTGCTCTGGTGGCGTAAAGGTTGAGAAGTAACCCGCAGCGTCAAATGCCGTGTTCCGAAGGTTTTCATACAAATGCCCATGCAATTCGTTTGTGCCCGACTTGGTGACAAGGTTCGTAATGCCTTGACCTGCATAATAGGCAGGCACACCGCTTGAAATCACCTGGAACTGGTCCACTACTTCTGTTGACATTGCGCCGTTGATGTTGCGCGCGTCGCCTTGCATTTCTGACGTTGTTACCGGCAGGCCGTTCACATACAGGAATGATGAGTTTGAGACGCCGCCGTTGATGTTTTGAACTCCATACGCGCCGCTGGACGAGCCCGGCACCAGTGAAAGAAATCCCAGCGGACTCTTCGGGCCGCCATTCATCGCTACAGGGAGTGCAGTGTATGTCGAGTTCTGAATCGTCGTATCCAGCGCGCCGTTCTCAGTGTTGATGTCTGGAGGAGTAGCGGTTACGGTCACGTTCTGGTTCGCGTCTCCCACATGCAGTTTCAAGTCCAACCCCACCACGCTCACAGCATTGACGACGACGTTTTCCTGGCGCACTTCTGGGAAACCTTGTCCCTTCACCGTCACAACATATGTTCCCGGTGGCAATGCTGTCAGTACATACGTGCCTGCGCTTGATGTTGTCTGTGCGGTGGTTCTTCCTGTTGCGGGGGAAGTTGCAGTTACGGTTGCATTTGGTACTACTGCGCCGCTGGGATCAGTAATGGTTCCCTGAATTGTTCCCGTGCCTGCTACTTGTGCTGTTGCTGCGGGAATTACGCTGACGCTTGCCAGACACAACGCAAGCGGCCACTGAATCGACTTTTCTCTCACCACGTACAAGCCTCCCTTGAGACTCTCCAAAGCAGGAGGGAGCATGCGCATGGCAAGACGCAGTCGCGCCGCCGCGCAGCTCTTTGTGGCAGACAGAGTTCAAACAACGCAAAAGAGATGGATAAGCCGGGGAAGGGGTATGCCTCTAGCGGGCCTTGATGCAACTTGATACAAGTGGGATTGACGCAGTACACCTTGCGATAGGTTTCCTGCGCAATAAACATCTTGTAAGTGGTGCAGAAAATGACGCGGTCTTCTTTGCTCTGAGACGCTATTTGTTGCCAAAAAGAAAAGGGACGGCATCATGCCGCCCCCGCTTTCGGAGGAATGTTAGAACAGAATTTTTGCCCCTAGTTGCACGATGCGCGCAGACAATGCAGACGTGATTGTGCCAAAGGTTGCACTGGTGTTGGCACCACCTTCTGCAGTTGGATTACTCGGATCAGCCGGCGGTCCAGCGACAAATGTGGTATTTGGCTGTATTTGGCTGGCCAAGCTCTGTGTGATTGAGGGCGTTATAGGCTTCAATGCGGAACTCAAGACGTGCGCCATGTGAAATTGGTGTTGTCTTGAAGATGGACATATCGAAGTTCGTTTGCGATGGTCCACGCGCATGCGAGTAGGCACGCGGCATGTTGCCGAAACTATAGTCCGCTGGGTTAACGAATGCCGCCGTGTTGAACCACTTGGAGATGGTGGGATGATCCAGCTTCACCTTTGCTCCGGGAAGGAGATTCGGACGTGTTGCAATGCCCTGGTTATTTGCCCCGGAGATTACCAGCGGTCTCCCACCTTCAAAGGTAAAGATGGTATTGAACTGCCATCCACCTACCAGATAATTGAGCGGACCACCGCCTGAAAGATACTTGCGTCCTTTCCCGAACGGTAGATCGTACAAGCCTGAGACCGTTACCCTATGCGTTACATCCTGCACGTCTACGCTGTATTCAGCGGCAGGATTACGCCAATTCTGAGGTCCATTCAAGTTGTTCGTGCCGCCACCGGGCGAGTTCAACAACTGGTCGAAGATGGGATCGTCCATTAGCTTCCCGTATGTATAGGAGCCAATGATCTGTAGACCGTTGGTGGCGCGGCGGGTGGCTGTCACATACAAGAAGTTGCCGTTGTATCCCGTGAAGCGAGAGTAACTTTGGAAGACGCCGGTGTAATACGGATAGGGCTTCAGCAGATTGGCGCGTGTGATCGTGGCAGCACCAAGTGCTCCCGGAACCTGTCCAGCATAAGGGTTCGTTACGCTTGCATTCAGATATGCCGTTCCCAAGCCGAAGTATTGTGGGTCAAGTGTGTTCTGGTTGATCGTGTAGCTGTAGGGAAAGTGGCGGCCCTTATTGCCAAGATAGGTTGCTTCCAACACCGTCTGGAACGGCAGTTCGCGCGATATCGATAAAGTGTATTGCTGTGATGAGGGATCCTTCGCGACCGGCTGAACAACGTATACGGCTGCGCCGAGGAATGCTGATTGTCCACCAGCCGCGCCGAGTACGGGATTGGGAGCATATGGAAGGCCACCAGAGAGTTGAAAAGCTGGCCCTGTTTTTGTGGGGGAGCTATACGATGTGGACAGGCTTGAGAAGCCATTGATGTTGCCAGCGGCTTCCTGATATTCGAGCCCAGCGTTGGGCGTGTAATACAGAGCATACCCACCTCGCAGAACGGTCTTACTGTCGTTCGTCAGCAGCAGCACGAAACCGAAGCGCGGCCCCCAGTCGTTGAAATTTTCCTTGGAAAAGTTTGTGCCGTTGCCATCGACGCCTGCATATCTGACAAAGCCTTTTAGTGCTGGGTTTGCTCCGTTTGGCTGGGTAATATCTACCGTGTTCAATCCGTTTTTCTTTTCCTTGGATTGCGGCTGAAAGTCATACCGAAGACCTACATTGAGGCTGAGTCGGCGGTTTACTTTCCAATCATCCTGCGCCCAGCCTGCGTAGTTCGCCTTTCGCATGGCGTAGCCTTTTCCAACGAAATCCGATGCTGTGGAGACAAAACCACCCATAAAACTCGCAAAGGCGCTTCCCGTACCGGAAACGACGGTGGTGTTGTTGCCAGAGGCCGTTTGGTTTGCACTGAAGGTGAATATATCGCCATTATTTAACTGGTAATTGAAGCTCTCCATCCAACGGTAACTAGCACCGAAGTGCATGACGTGATTGCCACGCGACAATGTGATGTCGTCGCCGAAGTCCACGCCAGTGTTTGTGCGGAAGCCATAGGTGGTATTGAACTCGGCCAGACCGTTACTCATCCTGGGACCAATCAGCGGTGTTGGGTCAGGCAGGCCGATCTTGCTTGAGATGTTCTGATTTGCAGTGGCTGTTTGGAATGGAAATCCGTTGCGCGTAGCTCCGAGTCGTAACTCATTAATGAAATTTTGCGAAAAGATATGTGTCTCTGTCAGCATCGCGTTCTGCGTCTGCACATCGTCGTTGCGATTGAAGTAGCTGTTGTAACCACCCGCATTGTTCGTAGTGTTGTCGTACAATGCGTACCGCGCTGCTATGTTGTTCTTTTCGTTGAGCACATAATCCAACCGACCAAGTATCAGATATTCGCCTGAAATCCTGTTTGGAGCCGCTATGTAGTTATTGGCATGGGTGCAACTGTCGTATGGGCCTGCCGTGTTATTGGGTAGGGGGTAGAACATCTTGGAGTAGGCAACTGCTACAGGATCGAGTGTCGTGATGACGTTGCCTGCATACTGTGTGCGCGCACCGGTCGTCGTTGCGGTATTGGGGGTATAGATCGGTACAGGGATGCAGGCTCCAGACGAGTTTTTTACTCCAAGATCATTGAAGTTGCCCGCATATTCCTGTGCTGTTGGCACTGTGGTGTAAACGGGCGATGAGTTGATGTATTTGAAACGCTCCAGATTGGTAAAGAAGAATAATTTTTGTCGCAAGATGGGGCCACCAAACGTGCCGCCATAGTTGTTGAATCGGGTCTTAGGTTTCCCGAAGGGTGATTTTGGAAAAGCGATGTTCGCATCGAGATAGTCGTTGCGGAAAAACTCATACTCGCTGCCGTGGAATCTATTACCCCCCGAACGGGTAACAATGTTGATCACGCCGCCGGATGTATAACCGAACTGCGCGGGAATCACCTCTGTCATGATGCGGAATTCCTGGATTGCATCTGACTTTACGTTCACGCCGACTTCTGTGGTGAGGTAATTGACGTTATTCACGCCATCTAGAAGGTTTGCGTTCTGTCCGGTAACGCCGCCAGAAATACGGATTGCAGAAGCCGATACTCCGCGGTCTGCAAAGCCTTCGCTTACCGCGCCAAGATTTGAGACAACACCGGGGACCAGTGTGGCCAATGCAAGAGCGCTGCGCCCGTTCACTGGCAATTGTTGTGATGCTCGACTATCAATCGTGTTACCGATGGTTGCATCGGTAGTATTCAATGCTGGTGCCAATGCGGAGACAGTAACCGTTTCGGATGTTGCTCCAACCGTCAGTACTGCATCCTGTGTGACATGCGCTGCTGCATCCAGAACGATGTCACCACTTACAAGGGAGGAAAATCCATCCTTGGAAACTTCTAGTTTGTAGTGTCCGGCCTCCAGTGGGCCGGAGGTGTAAGAACCATTGTCATTCGTAATCAGGTTCTGCCCAATGCCGGTGCTCTGGTTGGTAATACGCACCAGAGCGCCTGCAATGCGTGATCCAGCAGTGTCAGTGACCGTGCCCACGATGGTGCCGCGCACAAGCTGCGCTCCTACGGTATACGGGATGCTCACGGCGGCAATCGCCATAAGTGATAATGCGGTCCTGTGTGACCTGAGAATGTTCATTGCGTCTGATCTCCTCTTCGCCCGTATCTGTGGGCTTCCATGTGTATCGCGTCGCGCGTCCTCTTCCGGGCGCTAAGAGTGTTTTGGTGTACTGGTATCCATCGCAAGCAGCGCACTCTGTAATGCCTTGCCCATGACTGCCTGCTTTGCATGCACGGTGTTCATCACAGAAAGCGCCTTGACACGGGTCGCCACAGGATTTGCGAGAATGTCCTGCAGCACGCGCCATAACTCATTCGCATTTATCTTGTCCGCTTCGAACTGCCATGCTCCTGCGCCAAGGTCGGGATACATCTGCCCTTTACACGTGTCCGTTGGCTGTCGGATGTAGAACGCCGGTGTGCCTTGCACCAGGGCGATGATGGGGGAGTGACATTCAAAGCCAATAACAGCGGATGCCTGCG
>Ga0209233_1000717_pt1 | contig 15373 bp, 11 predicted proteins | sample AraplaCL_Cvi_mCL_FD_184269 | JGI IMG/M metagenome (GOLD analysis project Ga0209233, IMG submission 184269) | Arabidopsis root microbial communities from the University of North Carolina, USA - plate scrape CL_Cvi_mCL (SPAdes) (version 2) | ecosystem: Host-associated > Plants > Roots > Endosphere...
TACGATGGCTTCGGCATGCCGGTGATCGAGGCAATGGCAAGTGGCTCTCCTGTCATCAGCAGTAACACCACGGGCATACCGGAAGTGGCGGGAAATGCAGGCATACTCCTATCGCCGACCGATGCGAAAGCGCACATCGAAACCATTATCGAACTGCTTCGTGATGAAAGGGCCCGGGCAATTCTGGAGGAACTAGGACGGAAGCGTGCAGCCGAGTTTACCTGGGACAAATCAGCGACAAAGCTTCTAGCGGCATTCCAGTCGCTTGTTTAGCCCATCGACATCTCGTGACTTGATGAATTTTGCTGGAACACCGGCCACGACTGTGTAGGGCGCTACAGATTTTGTGACGACCGAGCCGGCGGCGACAATCGCTCCGTCTCCAATGGAGACGCCCTTCAAGACAATACAATTCGCTCCAATCCAAACGTCCGTACCAACCTGGATGGGTGACGAAATCTCGTCCTGCAGCTTCATGAGTTTGTCAGCTTGAATACCGTGGTTGTGATCAATAAAGCGACAGCCGCTGGCAATCAGGCAGTTCGCACCGATAGAAATACCCTGGATTGCATTGAATTCGCATCCGCTGCCGACAAAGGTACCGTCGCCAAGGGAAATCGCTATGCCCGGAGCGTGGGCTCCGGCCGCATTGAAGTAGATCCCGTGCTCGAGACTAACGCACTTTCCCAATGAAACACGGTGTGGCCAGGTAACGAGTATCTGCGACATTCGTGTGCCTGCACCAATCGACATCCCGAGAGTCTGCCAATACAGCCTGCGGACCGCACTTAGTACCTTCGGCCGCCAATGCAAACGCAAACGAAATAGTAACTTTTGTGATGATACGAAACTCAAAACAGTCTTCCTTCGGAATTGAGTGTTTGGAAACTTACTTGCTACGGCGTTGGTTAGATTGCAGAGGGTGCCTGCGGCAGGGAGATAATGGGTATCGTCCTTTCAGAAGACTGCATCCTTTTCATCGCGGAATCAAATCTAAAACAAGAGCGGCAGTCCTTATACGTTTTTACTTCGGATGGAAGCTGTCACTATTGAGCTGATTTCATTTGCAATCTTCAGGCCATACCATTTCGATGTTCTTGATGCCAGAGGCTCCCGGAGGTCACGCTGATTACGTTTTGTCCATTTCGTTTCTTCGGCCCTGCGACAAAGTCTTGTGCGGTGAGGGCGCAGCGTGACACTGCAATCACTGGCAATATGAGCCGTCAATCCAATCGAACGGTACGAACACTCCTGTACATATGCTTTGTCCTGCTTTCTGCCTCGTCTGCATGTCGTGCGCAATTGCTTATCACGTATGGCTCGAAAGGGATTGATCGTCTTACCTACAACGGTATTGTCCTTGCCGACTCGGTCCGCTATCAGCAGGACCGAATCCACATCGGACACATGAAGTTGACCGATCGCTCTGGACAGATTCTTACGGCAGACGGTTGGGGTGAGAATAACCAAGGAACGAATTGGGATGCAGCATCCAAAACTGAAACGTACAGCTTTCGATGGGGAACAATCAAGATACAGTTTTCCCAAAAATCCGATGAGTTGGAAATCAATCTCAGCGAATGGAACCGTCCAAGCTCAGGTGTGATTCTGGCTGGGGCGTCCGTATATCCGCTTACCTTGCACTTTCCAGCATTGCCGCGTGGATTCGTGAATTCTGGTTATCCTCAAGGTACCTCGAACACATCGGCACCTTCCGTTATAGTTGCCGACTTTGGGGCTGCTCAGGTCGTCGATGTCGGGCCCGATGCATCGAAACCTTTGTACAGCATGTTATGGCCGACTGGCACGGCAGACGCTGGATACTCTGTGCTGGTAAGCACAACAACGCCTGATGGACTGCCAGAATTTTTGCCTAGGCACGACCGGCCCGTTTTGCCAGGACAAACAGATTCTTTTCACGTCGCCTTACGTTTTGCGCCACACGGCGCTACAACGAGTACGCTGGCGGCCGATGCGTATTCCAACTGGTCGCGACAGTATCCTGCGGCCATGAAGTGGAAGGATCGACGTGTCATCGGCACCGCATATCTTGCGACTTCGCCACCCGCGAATCAGTTAGCGGAAAATAGCGGGGGAGCCAATCCTCGTCATTACCTTGGCACAGGCATGGACCTTCGCACACCCGAGGGCGGGAGACTCTTCCAATCACGCATCCTAACTAAGGCCGGAGAGATTGTTCGCAACCTTAAAAAGCTGAATGCCCAGGGAGTGATTACCTGGGATATCGAGGGACAACAATATCCGCACAATACAAGTTACGTTTGTGCTCCTGATCAGATTGCAAAGGTCGCCCCAGAAATGGAGTCCGTAGTCACTGATACGTCGTCACCTTACGTGGGTAGGAAGCTGGATGATGCGTACTTCGGCATCATTCGCGATGCAGGATTTCGGATCGGAGTATGCGTTCGTCCACAACAGTTTACCTTGCTTCCTGGAGGCGGAGGAGCCAAACAGACGCAGTTGAATGCAAGGGACGCGGAAGCGGAAATGCTACGCAAGATCAGGTATGCACATGATCGATGGGGTGCGACGCTGTTTTATCTGGATAGCACAGTTGAGCAAAATGGTCGTCCTCTGGATGCCGTGATTTTTCAACGTCTGGCCGCGGCGTTTCCGGACAGCCTTCTCATACCGGAACAGAGCAGTCCCAGACACTATGCCTATACAGCTCCGTTTAAGTCGTTCCTATTTCATGACGAGATGGGAACCAATGCGGATATTAGAAGCTATTATCCCAATGCGTTTAGCTGCATTCTTGTGAACGATTCTGATGCCAAACGCTTACTGCAATACCGAGCCGCATTGATCGCTGCCGTCGCGGCGGGCGATGTCCTTATGGCCCATGCGGATTATTGGGATCCGGCCAATACAAGTATCGTTTCCATGTATGACAGCATTAGGAGATCCCAGAGAGGTAGAATCACGGCTCTAAGCGATTAAGCAGCAGTGTCGAGAACTCGGTCGGAGGGGGCGGCAGTTCGATCCCACTTATCAAGTCCTCGCTGCAAACGATCAAGGGCAGTCATCATGATGTTGCTACCTCCCAGTAGGTTGGAACGGCTTACACGAAGATAACCGGATTCGCCCACCGGCAGTGTCATCCACCAGTCCCGCTCGTCAACTTGTTCCTGAAGAACCGCTTCGAAGTGATGGTTCCTGAAATACATTTCTGCGGTAGCAAACTCCAGCTTCTGGCAGGATTTTTTTACTAACTCCCAGCATTCATTGATGTCCTTCATATTCGAGAGAGCTATCTCTAGCTCCCTGACGTAGATCTCCTCGTCAACCTGCCTGCGCATGTGTCGGGAAGAAAGCACTTCGCCTGCGGCCCGGAACTCAACATAGTCCAGGTAGCGTATGGCTACAAATATCAGGATGGTAAATACTACGACGACACCGATCCTGAAGCCTCGCGGTATTACATAGGCCAGGAACGACAGCGCGGAGGTAGTTGCGCATGCACCATACAACAGAAGAGCCGCTGTTCTCGGATTGTGTCCGCGATCCTGCATTACATGATGAATATGCCCATGGTCAGCCGAAAAGAGCGGCTTATGTCGAAGATAGCGGCGTGCAACAGCGATGCAAACGTCAAGCAAGGGTAGCGCCAGAATACTAATAGGCGCGAACATTCCAAACGTGGGACCACCATGGTGCTGCCACGTTAACGAGATGGCCCCGAGCATGAAACCGATGGTCAGACTCCCGCAATCACCAAGAAAGATCGATGCAGGGTTGAAGTTGTAGAACAGGAACGCGAGGAGAGCGCCAGCTAATGGCATGGTTGCGACAACTAATCCGACATTGTGTTGGTACAAGCCAACGCCAAGTGTTGCAAAGGCGCCCATCAGCCCCACACCCGAAGCCAGTCCATCCATACCATCGATCAGGTTAATAGCGTTTGTGCATACGACTAGCCAAAAGGTGCAAATGACAATACTTATCCAGGGATGTGGAAGTGTTCCGAAGGTGAAGCTTTCAGGAGCATGTATGTAGCCCAGAACAGAAGCCATCACGCAAGCAATCAACTGCCCTAGTAGCTTGGTCAGCGGCGTTAGGTCAAACAGGTCGTCCAGAAGGCCAACAAGAAAGATCAGCGCTGACGGTGGCAACAGAACCTGTAGCAAGCTGTGATGCTGGATATGGATCTGCTCTCCGTGAAGATCGATCATCAGCATGAGACCAATCGTGCAAGTGTACGCAAGCATGATTGCCACGCCGCCAACTCGAGGCGTTGGCGTCGCGTGCTTCTTACGTGTTTCATCTGGTTTGTCTACAAGACTGAAGCGCAGCGCGACGACTCTGCACAGGGGAGTGAACAGAATACAGAGCACGAAACTGACAACACCGAGCAGCAGCGCGAGAGTCATATTTTCTCCTAGGGAACGGAGATTGGGGGAACGTGTTCCGCGTATACGTTGTTTGAAGTGCTGTGACGGTAAGACGTGGTTCCGAACAGTTGGTCGATAATGTGTGCTGTGCCGAGGGGGCGGTCAAACTCTCGCTCCAGAGCCAAACGGCCGTTTGTGCCAGCCGCTAAAATCTCATCGGGATGCTCCGCAAGATGGTTAAGAAGGTGTACGAATCCCTCTACGTCGCCGTTATCGATGTGCCATCCGCACGCGTGACGACGCACGATTGACGCAGGAGTTGCAGCCGCAGGGCCTACAAATAGAATGGGACGGCCGGCTGCAAGCAGGCCATAGACTTTGCTGGGAACTACTGATCCACAGCAGGCCGCTTTTTGCGTCACAATGCCTATGTCGCCTGTGCCAAGACTAGAACCAAGTTTTGTCTTCGGAACGTATGATCGCAGTTCTACAGAAGCGATGTTTTCGGCGCGGAGAAATGATTCAAGTTCAGCACGCAGTGGGCCACCACCAACGAAGAGGAAACGGAAGCGCGCATCATCGCGCAGCCGGTGGATCGCTCCTATCAACGTTTCTATGTCATGGGCAAGTCCCAGATTTCCCGAGTACAGCATAAGCAAGGAGCTGCGATCTGCATGACGCGGGGCAAAAGAGATTTCTTTGCTGTCAGCCCAGTTCTCAACAATCGCGATCTTTTCGCTTTGGATACCACGGGCAAGCAAACGTGCACGCATGCATTCACCAAGCACGATGATCGAATCAGCATTTCTTCTCGACCAATCCGCCACAATGCCTATGGCCCTATGGATGCTTCCATCGGCGTTGATGTAACCAAGGTCAACGGCGACGTCTGGATAAACGTCCATCTCCCATATACAGAAGCGTGATCCCTTAAATATTTTGAGCAGTGTCCCTATTACTGAAAGAAGCGGAGGAGTGGTCAAAGTGAGAACAGTATCGGGCCTGGGAACACGGAATGCTTTCCAAATGGCGCCGATGTAAAAAGAGGCATACGAGAGAATTCGGCCTATTCCAAACCGCGAAAATTCAAAGCTTGTTACCTGATGAATGACAACCTTAGGTCTGGATTCCGGTTCTGTTTCGGCATATGTTCCACCGCAAATAACATGAACTTCGTGTCCACGCGTGACAAGGTCACGCGATACGTCCGTTAAGAACTGACTGGTCGCTGCGCTATCCGGCCAGAAAAACTGGTTCATCAAGAGCACTCTCATCTGGCGACCTCCTCCAGCACGCCATTGTGCACTGGCTGTTCCCGAATCGTACGGATTCGTACAAACGATGCTGGATTTCCTGCGTGAATCTGCCAGCTTGGAATGTTTTTGCTGATGACACTTCCGGCGCCAGATACAGCACCTTCATTGAGGATGACTCCGGGCAGAAGTACGCTGCGAGCACCTACCCACGCGCCATTACTTAACGTGACGGGAGCTACCATCAAGCCAAAAGATGAATCTCGCCAGTCATGATTACCAGTGCATATATACGCATTCTGAGAGAGGCAGACGTTATTGCCTAACGTCACCGTTGTCAGGTTGTCGATCCATACACGTTCTCCTATCCAACAGTGATCTCCAATTCGCAAATGCCACGGATACTTCACGACCACCTCGGAGTGAATGATCACGTCTTCCCCGACACGGGCTCCGAAGAGCCTCAGCAATATAGCGCGTAGTCGCGACGAAGGAAGCAATGGAGAGCGAAACAATGGCAGCCCCAACAACATCCATGCAGCGCGCCACAAGAAGGAACGACCTGGCTCGTACCACGAATTGTCATATGACTTCAGATCAACATGCTGACTCATACGGCATCCTCAAGGAACTCCACACTACTTGGTCGCGGACCACCGTTAATCCACTGATAGAGCTGATCTATGCTGTCGGTCACGCTCTTCCAGCTAAAGTTTTTTTGGGCAAGAGCTTCAGCGCGTGAACTCATCGTGGCGTATGTTGCAGGCGACGTATCGAGCGCTGTTATTAGAGTTCTCGCTAACTCATCCACATCTGTTCTGATTTGCCAGCCGGCACCGGACTCTTCTACCTCCGGGAGGTTGCATTGTTCGGAGATGATGATGGGAAGACCACAGCCCAGTGCCTCAAGCGTCGCAACACTTAGGCCTTCGGAATAGGAAGGAAGTATGAAGTAGTCAGAGACGGCGAGAGCACTCCACTTCGCCGAACCTTTCAACATGTCGGTAAACAAGACGCGCGAGGATATGTCCAACTTGACCAAGAGCTGTGCCATCTTGGCCACTGTCCCCTCTGAATCAGGGCCGGCGATGACAAGGATAACGTCTGGATACCGGTCAGAGATCTTAGCCCACGCGTGCAGTAGAAGGTCTATCCCTTTTTTATAGTGAACACGTCCCAGAAAAAGCAGGACTCGTTTACTCTTGACTCGGGGAAAACGAGCGCGGAACAGGGAAGCGTCATAGGTTGTGGGGATGTCGATACCGTTAGGGATAATCGCGATTGGTCCCTTGAAGCCGAATTTTCTGCAATCCAGGGCTTCCGCCCGCGTTAATGCATGGACGCAGACAGCACCGCTTAAATTACGCCGTTCAAAAAATGTCGCGTAGACCTGCTTCTTGCGACGCTTATTTGCAAGCGCCCAGGATTCCAGCATGCCGTGCGGCGAAATGATATAAGGCGTGCGAGTGCTCCGAGCTGCAAGAGATGCTGCAAGCGTACTTCCTTCCCATAGACCGTGAATATGAACTCCCGACGATGCTTGTACTGTGGCCTGGAAACGCCTGCGAAGATTGCTATCGGTCATCCACTTAGCTCGGTTCGGTGGCCAGAGTGTGAGTGGCACATCAGAAGGCAAATTCGACTCGCGAGTTTCTTCTGGTGAGCTGAAGGCAATGATGCGCGTGTCATAGCCCTGGCGTTTACGTAACTCTTCTGCAAGCTTTGGCACAGCCGCACTCATGCCACCAAACCGAGGATCGATGTGTGACAGCACCTGCAACCATATGCCTTTGGCTGTCATCTGCTCCGTCGGTGAATCCGAGCGGATTGTCGTGCGTTCCATCGTCCACATTGATTAGTCTCCACGGGGCCTGGTGGCAGGTTCCATGATTGTTACCACCTTCGTGCTATGTTCTGGACTGCGCACAAAACCGTCGGCGATGCCTACGATCTGCTGGCCGAAGTTCTGTGGCGTGTAGCGCTCGATGAGGCTGAACGAAACGTTCCCCATGCGGTCTCGCTCTTGTTCGGAATAAGAAGACATCAACAACAATTGGTCAGTAAGCATTTCTGGGTTCGATGGATCAAACACAAAGCCATTGAGTCCAGTGCGAACCAAGTCTTCAGCACATCCACAACGTTTGGAAACAATCACAGGAAGATTGGCGGCCATCGCTTCATTCACTACAAGACCCCAAGGTTCCCGCTTGCTTGGCAGGACAAACGTTGATGCGAATGCGTACACAGGTAGTAGCTCGCGCGCACTGCGGTGCCCAAGAAAGAGAACACTTTTTTTATCGACGCTTGCTTCCAGACGCTCCTTCAAAAAAGAACGATCGGGGCCATCCCCGGCTATGACGAGCGACCACTCACCGCCGCATCTACGATATGCAAGCCAGGCTTCCAGAAGTCCAGAAACGTTCTTTTCGGGGGCAAGACGGCCAACGAAGAGAAAGTAGCGATGAGGAAGTCCATGTTGTGTAGGAGAAGATTTCAGACGGATTTCTGACACTGATTCATGGATGTGTCTGTTTCCAACCACGTCATAGAAATGCGCGATGCGCTGTTGAGAAAACCCAAGTTGCAACAGATAACGGTCATGCGGTGCTCCGCCTGTTACCGCCCAGTCAAATAAAGAGCGAATCAAGGTCGACTTAAGCTTCTCTCGCCACTCTTTGCGTACATGATCAGCAGCGGTCGTTTCGCTCATCAGCACGCTGATGCGCCCGGTGGTTTTGCACCATATTGCTGCGGCAATTGCGGGTAGCGTGTAATATCCCGGAACCAGAACAAGTTTGGGGTTCAACTTTGAAAGCCGTCGAACTAACGTGATCGACAAGGCAAGCTTACTTGCGTCATGCCAGCTTTTCGTTGAGCAGAGAGTTTCGACAGGCAGCCCTTGAACACCCTCGCGAAAGTTGTAACCCTTATGAACGCCCGCGCCACCGACAAGCTCAATGCCGTAGACCTCTCCGTTCGTGCCAAATGCAGCCTGCAGTCCTTTGAATCTGGACACATGGTAGGAATACCAGTCGATCCAGATGACAACAGCACGACATCTTGCAGCGTTGAATGGCTCAGCTTTCGTTTGCATGGCTGACCTCGAAATCGTGAGTGTTATGTACCTTTCGCAAACGCAGGAAATGAACTACGGCAAGATTGTCTCTTCGTCGGTTCAGATGTTTCGTGGCGCGTGTTTCCGCATAATGCCAAAGCACCCAGCTTGGAATCGACAAAAGAAGGGATCGGAATATAACGGCTTCCATGGTCTGCATTACGAGATAAATGGAAATAGCATTGAGAATGATTGCCTGGGTTATCCAGTAGCCACCCTGAGTGACACTCTTTTTCCAGACCCAACCGTAGAACCATCCCAAAACTCCCATGAAGGGCACAGCGAACCACCAGACTTCAACCCAAAGATCTGCCACGATCCCCGGAGCTGAGCCGTCGGCTCCCTTCCAGCCCAAAGCGTCTCCGAATCCTTCGCCGGTGCCCGCGTTATGTAATAACTCAGGGACGCCGAAGTCCTCATACTTATTGGTCCAGATCGAACTTGGAATAGGTCGCACCAGAATCTGCGCAAGATAGCGGCGCATCCAGAAGTAGTGTCCTAGCCGTTCGGAACTTAGTACTGTGCCGCCGCCGTAGATCCATTCGTTGCCTGTGTCAGGAGCTTCAACGATGTTGCTAACATCGGTTTTCACATCGAAATTAGAGCCGATGTAAATTGAACTGCGGTTTGTGACCAGAAACAAAACAAGCCAGCCAAGGCAGACTCCGCCAAGGCCCAATGCTACGACGGATGGTCGCTTCTTACGGTTCACGTACCAACTCATGAAAACGAAGGTTGCCAATTCGAAAGTCGGTCCACGTCTCGCCATCAGAAAGGCAGAAGCCAACCATGGCACGCCAAATATAACTAACATGCAGTAAGCGGGGATGTGAGGGCCGCCGGCACTGCGCGACAGTAAGGCCGTCATAACTCCCAGTAGTAGAAGAATACTGCCATCGCGAATGTAGCCGCTATCGTCCCAGCCACCGGCGTACGACGCGCTATAAGCATTCACAAAGCCACCAACATTGACGATGGTGATCGCCCAGCAAAGCAGCCCCAATGAGCCAACGATAGAACCACTAAAGAGTAAGCGTCTGGCTGTGGTGGGCGATAGTCTGCTTTTGATGTTCTGTCGACGCACGGATCGTACGCCCACAGCAAGGCAACAGCCGACAAATGCTGCCACGCCCAGCAGATTCAGGCTAGCAATAAATAGCAGCTGACTACCCTCAAAGAACCGCGACAGCCCTCCGCTGAGATAAAGCTTCCAAGGCATCCATGTATATAGGAACGCCATCATGGGACCGATCAGCACGAGCGGATGAAAGATGTCGTGACTTCCATCCAGCGCGCAGATGGTTCCGATGAGTGCAATGGCGCCGGTGGCAACGAGAAGAGCGACAAACATCATGCAGCCTCCTCGTACTGCGCATGACTAGCCATGGCGTCACGCACACTGCGCACAATGCCTTCATGAAATCGCGCCCATGTAAAAGTCTCCGCGCATGATCGGGCCGCCAGTCGCATAGCCAGCAGTTCTGCGCGGTGTGTCAATGACCAGGCAATTCGCTCTGCGATTTGTTCGGCATTGCGAGGATCGACGATAAAACCTTCCACACCGTTGCGAATAAGGTCTGGTGCCGCTGTGTTTGTTGTGGATAGAACGGGAAGCCCACACGCGAGTGCTTCAAGCAATACTTGTCCAAAGCCTTCCGCAATGGATGGAAGCACGAACAGATCCGCATCCTGGTATGCCTTGACGAGCTCCTCGGAGCTAACGGATGGTCGAACGATTACACGGCGTGGCTCCTGCTTAAAGAGTTCAAGACCATCAAGAACACGACCACAGACCGTGAGTTCGATTGGCGCATGGGGAAGAAGAGAGATCGCTTGTAAGAGATACTTGATACCTTTTCGTTGATTGATGCGACCAACAAATAACAAACGTAGGGGCCTCGACGTGTCGCGCTTCAAAGTGAGATCGGGGTGGAACTTCTCAAGGTCAATCCCGTACGGCACCACCCGTACAGAATTAGCTTGTGCGCCGTGCATGAGTAAGCTGCGCTTTGTGAAGGAAGAGGCCGCCAGCGAAGTATGAGGCATCTTCGTTTCATGAGTCAGTCGTTCGAAGTCATCCGGAGGAAGATTCAGCTCCCATTCCTGTTGGAGCGAGTGGGCACAATCAGGATGTGCCTGTAACTCCGCCTGCAGCAGGGAGCGCATTGTTTCCGGGTGCGGGTGCAGCTGAAACAAAATACCTGCACGTCTAGCCGCTTGAAATGCATCAAATGCGTAATAGCTGTAGCTCAGTAACTCCGCACCACGAGACACAGCGATGTTGCCTGCAAGGCGTCCTAAGCGAGCGTCTGCTTTGCGCGTGAGCCAGCGCCGCGCATTAAAGGGTACAAAGCGAGCCTTATCCAAAAGGAAACCGCCGATGCCCGCGCTGAGGCAAGTTTTGACTTGTGACTTTGGCAATCCAGGAGCACTGCGCTGCCTTAGAACAGCAAGCACCCGCTTTGGCATCCATGCTGCTAAGAGGCGGCCCCACGTGGTCTCTTCAGACCAAAAAAAATCTGTCACCAGATATTCCAGCATCCCCGCTTTGGATAGTGCCAGCGCTACCTGGTAACGGTCACGAGCGCCACTGTGTACGACAACGACTTTGCCAGATCGCAAAGTACTCGACCTTACAAAGCTGGGAATCACGGAGGAGGTTTTCATTGCTTGCCTCCTGCCATGAAGGAAGGAATGCGGCGCAGGGAGAGTGAAATCCGCTGACGAAGTCTTTGCAACATTGTCTGACTAGGTAAGCAGGAATGTTTCTTGCCGAGTCGGTATAGGAGCGTGATGCAAAGTGCGCTGATGCACAGCATCAGCAATGACCAGAATCTGCTATTCGACGGATTTGTGACACGCACCGCGCTTAGTAGTGCGAGAAAGATGATTCCGGTGGTACTCAGAACGAATAGTGGAATCATGCCTGGAGGAAGGCGATCATGTCGTGAGAGACCAATCAACACTAATAATGCGATGAGAATGTGTGCAGCGAGAAACACTGCCATGGCCTGAGCAGCGTTACCGCCGTGCAACATGAGTGCCGTTCCGAGAAGCGCAGTCGTTATCGCCCATACAGTGTTTGCTACTGCCGCTAGGCGGATCGACACCACGCTGAGGCGAGCGGATGGTGGTGCATTTCCCATCTGGACAACTGCTACTCCCACCGCAATGCTGACTGCGAGTGCAGCGTTCGCGTATACCTGCCCATACATGATCCGCAAAAGCAATGGAGCGACAACCATCGTGGTCGCAGCTACCGCAAAGCTCACGCTCGTCGAGGCGAAGGTGCATAGCATCATCACGCGCTGGGCAGTTCCCGTTCCCTCGGTAGGAGCGGCCATGGCAGAGAAACTCCCCTCCGTCAACAGGGAGGGGAGCAACCCAATCAGGTTTCTCAGTTGGCTTGCAATGGTGAAGAAACTGATTTGTGCGAGAGTCGAGTCCCCGCGTGCCACCAGAGCGGTGATCCACCATCCTGCAACGTTTGCGCTAACAAGACCCGAAAGTTGCACCAGGCCATAGCTCCATACCTCGCGCATAAGTGGGAAGAATGCTACGCCTCCATGATGGCCGATCGGTGGTTGAAGCCGAAGACGCGCGGCCATTACACAGCACAAAAGCACTGCCCCCACGGTCACTGCGCCATGCGACGCCACCATGCTCTTGGCGTTTCCGGTCATGGCCATTGCCGGGATCAATGCGAGCATGCCAAGTCCCACGAGCAGTGAGAGGACTGCAAGCGCGACCAGGCGTTGTTGCCCTACAAAGAATCCACGTGCGCATTCCAACAACACCATGCCTGCTGCAGTGATACCCGCAATGCGCAGCAGACCCGCAAGATCAGTCCTGTGTAACAGGGCTGCGATAGGCGATGCGCCCAGCGACAGTGCTATTGCTGCTAAGGCAGCCGAACAAAGTGAGATGGTAGCCATCACCTGTGCGAACACATGATAGCTGCCGCCATCGTATGGATACTTTCCCGAGAAGCGGGTCGCCGTCGTGCCAATGCCACCGGCCGCGTATACCGAAATGTTGTTTGCGGTCGTGATGCCCACCGAGTAAGCACCGAATGTTGCAGGGCCAGCCAGACGCACGGCAAGCACGTTGGCAAGGAAGGTTGCTCCACGTTCGATGAAGACTGCTGCGCTCAGAATCGATACGCCCTTCACCACGTGTTTCGCGACGTCCGACGGAACCCCATCGCGCATGGTGATGGGCAATGGTGTTAGCTGCTCTTCGCTAAGCAACGATTCTTCTGCGAGCGCGTTGGGCATCAGATGGTCGCCCCACGATCTGCGCCGGTTCCGCTGTATTCGTAATAGCCCTTGTAGTACGCACCTTGGCCTTCGCGCTTCGGATCGAAATCGTTCAGAATGCTCCCGGCGATCGTCACTCGGTCTCGCTGTAGCATGTTGCGCACTGCGACGGCGTTCGCCTGTTTGGTAACACCTGAGCGGAATACCAATATGGTTCGGCTCGCGTGGCCTGCGAGGATGCGTGCATCTGAGATATGGAGAACAGGTGGCGAGTCAATTAAAACCACATCAAACGAGTCGGACAGCTTTCGAAACAACAGGTCCAAATGTGCCGAGTGCAGCAGGTCAGAGATGGATGCCTGACCCGTACCAGAGGGGATGATGAAGAGATTTTCGTAACGGGTAGGCTTGCAGAACAGTTCCAACGTGTCCTCATGAGCTTCCACGCCATCGATCAGAAGATTTCTGAGGCCCTTTTCGTTGTCTACACCAAGCGCTTCGTGTAAACGTGGCTTACGAAGATCGCCGTCGATGAGTGCTACGCGCAGTTTTGCCTTACTGAGAGCAATACCAAGATTCGTTACAACGGTGGTCTTGCCCTCGTTTGCTTCAGGCGAAGTGACGACAAAGATACGCGACCGTCGGTCTGGCTGTGAGAGAAGTACCGAAAATGTCGTGCTTCGATACGCTTCCGCCACAAGTGCTTCATCACGCCAGACAGTGCTGGTATCGCGAGATGTAATCGCAGTGTGAATTGGTGTAAGCGAGAGCGCACTTTGGAAAGGCAGTTTACTGCTCGCGGCGAGTTCGTGTTCGGCATGCGGGGAGGGGATCACGCCGAGTTCGTCCAGCTTAATGAATCTGCCGATGTCGCCTGGCAGACGAAGACGAGGTACTTGACGTTCCAGAAAGAAGGCGATTGCAATGCCCGCTAAGAGTCCTAGAGATGCTCCCAGGGCGGCATTCATTCCACGTTGCGGATAGATGGACGATCGAGGAATTCGAGCGGAATCTACAACGCGAATTGTGGAGGCGGGCACAGCCGATGCAAAGCCGGCTTCCTTGGCACGCCCCAACAGCGTCTGATAGAGCTGCTGTTCAGATTGCACCTCACGCCGCAGAATTTCTATCTCGGAACTCTTCTCCAGTGTGGATGATACGGTTCCCTCCATTGCGCGATAGCTCATTCCCAACAGGTCTTCGCGATGTTTTGCAGCCTGGAATGCTTGTTGAAGTTTCGAGGTACTGATGCCTTTCTCATGCTGCATGGCTCGCTGTATCTCAGCTATCTGCGCATGCAAATGGATCATTTTGGGGTTGGCGTCTGTCAGATTCGACAAGGCCGCTTCTTGCGCCTCCAAGTCGGACAAGCGCGATTTCAATGTTGTGTATGCTGGACTGTCTGGAGAAGCGTCGGCTGAACCATCCTGCATCTCGGCCAGCTCTGCCTGCTTTTGCATGCGATCCGCCTGCGCCCGCACCAGCTCTGTCTGCAGCTCGCGAAGACGTTGCTCACCCATCGCATCAGTAGGTGCATTGAGAAGAAGTCCATTTCCACCTGTGGCAATCTCAAGACGGTGTTGCGATTCTTCTGCCTTTTGTCGAATGTCTCCTGCCTGTCGCACAAGCCAATCACTGATATGTTTCGACTGTGCACCCCTGCTCTCAAGATCGATTTCTTGAAACTCTGAAATCAGAGTGTTACAGTAGTGGGCCGCAAACGCTGCATCCCACGAGCCACATGTCACCTCAATTAACTGCGATATACCAATAGGCTTTACTTTTACGTTTTTGGCCGTATCCCCGATTAACTTGTCATACGGGATCTGACTACCGGATCGCAGATGAAGTGTTCGCAGCAACCGTGATAGCAGATCGTTCTGCATCACGACATCGGGATGACTTTCTCGGCGGAATTGAGCTTGCACGCGCTCGGAGAGCGACTCGCTGCTCAGTAGCTTGATCTGTGTTTGTAAAACTGCGTCGCTGGGTAATGTGGCAGTGGGCGCGACACTGCGAGCATCCATGAAGTCGCTATTCATCGGTTGGATCTCAACCGAAGTACGCGCCTCATATAGTGGCTGCGTTGTTAGGTGGAGAAGGAGGCTGACCACTACTCCGGTGAGCATCATGGCTGTGATGAGCCAGCGATGACGTAACATCGTCTGGAGATATTCGGCAGGCATAGTCGGACGATGATGTTCTTCAGACCGAGAATCGTCTGAATATAGTTCATCCTCAGATTCTTGCCAGGCAAGGTCACGGTTGCGCCGCGAGATGAGTCGTGTTTCCGTTCTGTGGTCGTTGCGGTTTAATTGCAAGTCTCCCCCTGCGGAACGCACCTGTTAAGAAAGCAAAATCAGCGGTAAATCAAGACTCCGGTTGTAACCTGCA
>Ga0209233_1000719_pt1 | contig 15321 bp, 11 predicted proteins | sample AraplaCL_Cvi_mCL_FD_184269 | JGI IMG/M metagenome (GOLD analysis project Ga0209233, IMG submission 184269) | Arabidopsis root microbial communities from the University of North Carolina, USA - plate scrape CL_Cvi_mCL (SPAdes) (version 2) | ecosystem: Host-associated > Plants > Roots > Endosphere...
CAGCGCAGCGCTCAACCGTCAGGGCATGGTGATGGGCTTCAACCAGTCGCTGATGTCGGTGGCCAACATCCTGGCGCCGCTGCTCTCAGGCGCTCTGATCGGGCGGGGCTTCTACACGATCTGGGCTATTGTGATTGCGGCGATCGCGGCATTCGGCGCCCTCATGGCGGCGCGGCTCTTATCGGGATGCCACACGCACCCGAAGCGGATGCCGCACGACGTTACGCTCGCGCCTCAGTAAGGCGCGAAGTGTATTTAGCGCAGCGGCTTCTTCAAAAGCGAGAAGCGCTCGGGATCGAGCCCCATGGTCGGCTGCAGCAGCGGCGCGTCCGCTGTCATCGCGAGGTTGGAGGTGCGATCGCTATTGCCGGCGGACTCGCCGTCGCGGCTCGAGGTCGCGCCGCGCCAGCGCTCCAGCACGGCGCCGACGAACTGCATGTCGTGGCCGGCGGACGAGCGTACGGTGGCGATGGTCGCTTCGCTGCGCGGCATCTGGTGCGGCGGCACTTCCTTGAACCGTAGTCGGGTTGGCAGCGCCACGCCTTCGCCGAAGGCCAGCACCTCGCGGGTGCCGAGCGAGGGTACGAAGGAGAGCAGGTTGGCGGCGGCGTCGGAAACGGCCGAGCGCAACAGCGACTGGTCGCGCTCGTTGGCAAGCCGCATCGTGAACAGCGTGTTGCACTGGGAGATGATGGTGGCGTCGAGCTCGGCCGGTCGCTGCGTGACCAGGCCGAGATAGACGCCGTATTTGCGGCCTTCCTTGGCGATGCGCGAGATCGCCTTGCGGGTCGGGCCGAAGCCGATCGAGCGGTCCGCGGAGGCGTAGCGGTGGGCTTCCTCGCAGATGAACAATAGCGGCGAGACGCCATCGCTCCACAGCCCGAAATCGAATGCCATGCGGCAGAGCACCGAGACCACGGAATCGACGACCTCGGCCGGGAAGCCGGCGAGCTGCATCACGGTCATCGGCCGGCCGTTCGCCGGCAGGCGGAACAGATGGCTGATGACCTCCGCCATGGTGTCGCCGCCGACATTGGCGTTGTCGAACATGAAGGCATAGCGCGGATCGTTGCGCACGGTCTCGATGCGCGAGATCAGCTTGTGATAGATGATGCGCGAGGATCGGTTCTCGAGCTTGCCCATGCGCTCGTCGATCTGGTTGATCAGGTCGACCAGGCGGTAAGGCACGGGCGTGTCGACGGTGTAGCCGATGTTCTTGGGGTCGATCCGCTTCAGGCCGATCCGGTCCGAACCGCCGTATTGCGTATAGGCGCCCTTCGCCAGTGGGATGACTTCGGCGAGAATGTCGAGTTCGTCCGGCACGCCGGGACGGCCGCCGAACAGGACATCGACGATCTCCTCGAAATTGAACAGCCAGAACGGCAGTTTCAGATTGCGCGGATTGAGCACCAGCGCGCGCTCGCCGAAGCAGCGGCCATATTCGTTGTGCACGTCGAGCAGGAACAGCCGCAGATTTGGCCGCGCTTTCAGGATCTCGTTCAAAAGCAGCGACACGCCGGTCGATTTACCGACGCCGGTCGAACCCAGAACCGCAAAATGCTTGGACAGCATTTCCTCGACATTGACGCAGGCGCGCACCGACGGGTCCTGCTGCAGCGCGCCGATGTCGATCTGGTCGGCCGTGGTCGGCGTATATATTGTGCGCAGCTCCTGGCTCGTGATCATCTCGACCGCGTCACCGATAGTCGGATAGTGCGTGACGCCGCGCTGGAATTTGGGCTTCTCCGCCGGTCCCAGGATTTCGCCGAGCAGGTCGACCGAGGCGGTGGCGAGATAGCTCTCGGCATCCGCCACCCCCTCGCTCGTCACTTCGGAGATGATGGCGATGATCGTGGCGTTTGGGCAGTGGATGGTGATGAATCGGCCGACGGTCGCGCGAACCTCGGAGGCCGCCATCTGCGTGGTGGCCAGAATCCCGACACGTGCCTGAGAGCCTCGTACCGAGATCACGCGTCCGAAGGATGTCACGGTGAATGAACCTGTGCTGAATGGGTCTGGTTGCTACCTTGGCCGCTGTGGCTGGAAAAACTGTTAAGCGGCCGACAATTCGCCCGCGGCCGTCGGCGCTGGTCAGCATCGCCGCCGCCGTGGCATGATGCAGCCAATGTGGTGGATTGCCCTGGAAAATAAGGGCTTTGCGCGCTTATCATATGATAAGTCCGGACAGCACGTCTTAAGAAGCGGTTTACCATTCTGAACGGGCGCGCATCGCAATGCGTCATCCCGCGCCCCGGGCGGGCGAGAGCCCGTCCACATCTGCCGGTTGATTTGTAACGGCGGTCGGGTTTCAACATCGTCGTGAGAGCCAGGCCGGCACCGCACGAGACCCATGTCCACGGATCGCAGCGACATCCTGATCATCGGCGGCGGCATCGCGGGCCTTGCGACCGCGCTCGACCTCCTGGACGGCCGGCATTCGGTGCTGCTGCTCGATCGCGATGACGAGCATGCGTTCGGCGGGCTGGCGCGCGAAAGCTTCGGCGGGATGTTCTTCGTCGATTCGCCGGAGCAGCGCCGCCAGTGCATTCGCGATTCCGTTGACCTTGCCTGGCGCGACTGGTGCAGCTTCGCCGAGTTCGATCCCGACGACGAATGGCCGCGCGCCTGGGCGAAGACTTACGTGCAGCGGGCGACGACCGACGTCCGTGGCTGGGTGCGCCGTTTCGGTGTCAGCTTCCTGCCGGTCGTCAACTGGGTCGAGCGCGGCGAATTCCGGCCCGGGAATTCGGTGCCGCGGTTTCATGTCGCCTGGGGCACGGGGAAGGGCATCACCGATGCCGTGATCATAGCACTGCGCGGGCACGCCAATGCCGGCCGGCTCACCTTGCGCTTCAACGCCCGGGTCGAGCGGCTGACCTTGCAGCGCGGCCGCGTCGTCGGCGCCGAGGGCCATAACGAGATCGACGGCACGCCGTTTGCCGTCCGCGCCGAGCAGGTCGTCATTGCTGCGGGCGGCATCAACGGCAATCTCGATCGCGTCCGCCAGAACTGGCATGCCGATTGGGGCCGTCCGCCGGCGACGATCCTCAACGGCTCGCACCGTTTTGCCGACGGCACGCTGCACGATGCAACGATCGCCGCTGGCGGCGTGGTGAGCCATCTCGACCGGATGTGGAATTATGCCGCCGGAGTCCATCATCCGCGGCCGCGTAAAGCAAATCACGGCTTGTCGCTGGTGCCGCCGCGCTCGGCCTTGTGGTTGAACTGGCGAGGGCAGCGCATCGGGCCGCAGCCGCTGGTGTCCGGTTTCGACACGCGGCGGCTGGTCACCGCGATCTGTGCTGAGGAGCGGCAGTATTCCTGGCAGCTCATGAACCGCCGCATTGCGCTACGCGAGCTTGCTGTGTCCGGCGCCGAGTTCAATCCCTCGATCCGTGAGAAGAGCCGGCTCGGCTTTGTGCGCGACCTGCTGGCCGGCAATCGCTGGCTGGTCGACGAGATGATCAAGAGCTGTCCCGACGTGGTCGCGGCCGCGAGCCTGCCCGAGCTGGTCGCCAAGATGAACGCGCTGCAGGGCGATCAGGCCGTCGAGCTTGATGCGGTCGCGGACGCGGTCTCGCAATATGACGCGACGATCGCGCGCGGCGGGAGCTTGATGAACGACGAGCAGCTCCGCCGCATCGCGGCCCTCCGCCAATATCGCGGCGACCGGTTGCGGCTGTGCAAATTCCAGCCAATCGCGACCAAGGACGCGCTGCCGCTGATCGCGATCCGCGAATTCATCATCAGCCGCAAGAGTCTTGGCGGCATCAAGACCGATCTGCAGAGCAGGGTGCTCGATGCCACGGACCAGCCGATCCCTGGTCTTTACGCGGTCGGCGAGGCTGCCGGCTTCGGCGGCGGCGGCATGCATGGCTTGCGTGCGCTGGAGGGCACCTTCCTCGGCGGCTGCATCCTGTCGGGCCGATTGGCGGCGGCAGCGATCGATGGCAGAACAGATCTCCTGAAGAGTTGAGGAAACGCGATGAAAAGAACGGGGGCCTGGCTCACGGTCTATGCGCTCGAGCAGATCGGCGCGCGCTTCACGTTCGGCATTCCCGGCGTGCACACCACCGAGCTCTACGATGCCCTGAACAACTCGAACCGCATCACCCAGGTGCTGGTCACTCACGAGGGCGGCGCCTCGTTCATGGCGGACGCGGTCAGCCGCGTATCGTCCTCGGTCGGCGTGCTCACCGTGGTGCCAGCCGCAGGCCTGACCCATGCCGCGAGTGGCATCGGCGAGGCCTTTCTCGATGGCGTGCCGATGTTGATCCTGACCGGAGGTCCGCGCACCGACAGCGGCCGGCAGTACCAGCTGCACCAGATGGACACGCACAAATTCATGAGTGGGCTCACCAAGGCGACATTCCACGTCGAGAGCCATGAAAAGGTGGTGCCGATTCTGTTCGAGGCCTATCGTATCGCCACATCAGGCGAGCCGGGGCCGGTGTTCGTCGAGCTGCCGGTCAACATCCTCCTGATGACGTCTGAGGTCGCCGAGCTGCCGCAGTTCAAGCCGGCCGAGCCGCATCCGCCGCAGGCGCCATCCGAGATCGAGAAAGCCGCTGCGCTGCTGGCTGGGGCGAAGCGCCCTTGCATCTTCGCCGGCTGGGGTGCGCGCGATGCGACCACCGAGCTCGCACAGCTTGCGGAGCGATTGGAGGCGCCGGTCGCGACCACCTTGCAGGGTCTATCGGTATTTCCAGCCAACCATCCGCTGCATACGGGCTTCGGCTTCGGTGCCTCCGCGGTGCCGGCGGCGCAGAACGCCTTCAGGGATTGCGACTGCCTCATCGGCATCGGCACGCGCTTCGCCGAAATCGCAACCGGCAGCTACGGCATCACGATGCCGGAGAACCTGATCCATATCGATATCAATCCGGCTGCGATCGGCGCCAATTATCCCGCCAAGATCGGCCTCACCGGCGACGCCGGCACGGTGCTGCGGCAGCTGCTCGCCGCGCTCGATGTGAAAGGCGGCCGGCGCGAGAGCGACAACGCTTTGCGTGCGCAGATCGCCAGGGATAAGGCGGCGTATCGCGAAAGCTGGTATCGCAACGATGCCGCGGGCATCGTCAATCCTGTGCGCTTCTTCGATGAGCTCAGGCGTCAGATGCCGGACGATGGCCTCCTCGCCATCGACGACGGCAATCACACCTTTCTCACCGCCGAGCTGATGCCAATCCACGCGCCGAAGAGCGTGATCCTGCCGACCGATTTCAACTGCATGGGCTATGCCGTGCCGGCGGCGATCGGCGCCAAGCTGGCATGTCCCGACCGCAGCGTGCAGGCGATTGTCGGCGACGGCGCCTTCACCATGACCTGCATGGAGATATTGACCGCGGCCGCCAACGGGCTCGGCGTGGTCTATTACGTCTTCAACGATGGCGAGCTCGCCCAGATCGCGCAGGCGCAACAAATCCCTTACGGCCGCAAGCCTTGCACCCAGCTCGGCAAGCTGAACATTGAGGGCGTCGCGACTGCCACGGGCGCCGCCTACCTGCCGATGAACGACAATGCTGGTATCGCAGGCGCAATCGCGAACGCCAACGAGATTGCAGGGAGCGGCCGGCCCGTGATCGTCGCGGTGAAGATCGACTACTCAAAGAAGACGGCTTTCACCGTCGGCACCGTGAAGACCAATTTTGGCCGCTTTCCGCTCAAAGAGAAGCTTCGGTTCCTGACCCGCGCCGCGGTTCGTCACGTCGTGGGATGACAGCGTTTCGCGGCGCATAAGCGTGGCTATTCGGCGTGCTGTCATGAATGCCGGCGTTGCGGCCGCCGCGATGAGGTCCCAGGGCTCCGGCCTCGCGATTTGTTGGCGGGTGGCAAAGAGGCGGCATCATCCATTGTCGAATCCGCGCCGTCTGCGTTCATCTGCTTGATGAGATCGACGAAGCGGCGCGCGGCCGGCGAGAGCGATCGCCCGGCATGCGAGATTACCGTGAGATTGCGCCTCACCGCCGGATTGCGCAGGGGCACCGCGACCAGCATCGGATATTGCAGGTGCGCGACCAGGTAGCCCGGCGTGATCGAGATGCCGAGCCCGAGCGCGGTCATCGAAAGGGCCGTCGTGAGGAACGCCACCTCATAGGCCGGCGCCAGCCGCTTGCCGCGGCGCGCGAGCGTGCGGTCGATCAGCTCCCGGATCCCGGTGCCCGGCGCGACGCTGATGCAGGGCTGGCGCAGCACCTCGTCCCAGGTGACCTCCCGGCGTCGTCCGATCGGATCGTCGCGCCGGCAGATCGCAGACAGGCGATCGCTGAGCAGCGTCTCGAGCGCAATCTCGCGGGACTCCGTGCTGACGGTGCCGATCGAGAACTCGACCTCCTCGGACAGCACCTTGGGAACGAGCTGATCGGGCGCGACGTCCTGCATCGCGATCTCGATTTCCGGATGCCGCCGTTTGAACTCGGCCAGCACTGACGGCATCAGCGCCGATGCGACGGCGGCCGTCACCGCGAAGCTGATCCGGCCGCGCGCGATGTCGACGAGGCCGCGTACCGAGCTCACCAGTGCGTCGCGATCCCTGAGCAGGCGCTGAGCGCGGGGCAGGGCCTCGAGCCCGGCCGCGGTTGGCCGCAGGCTTCGCGTGGTGCGGTCGAGCAGCTTGGCGCCGAGCCCGGTCTCGAGCTGCCGGATCAGCACGCTCACCGCCGACTGCGTCAGGTTCATCCGCGCCGCCGCCGCGGTGATGCTGTCGAGGCTGCAGGTGAGGACGAAAGCTTCGATCTGGCGCAGCGTGGGATTGATGATTTTCATTCATGAAGCCATCAAAATTATGAAATTTATTCTAGGGCGTTCGGCCTCTATGTTCAACGGCGCATGGACAAGGCCGGGCATCAGACCCGGCGCAGCGGGGAAGGAAAGCCGTGACAGCATCGTTCGACACGGATGTGTTGGTGATCGGCGCCGGGCCGGTCGGCCTCACTGCGGCGATGGATCTCGCCAGCCGCGGCTGCAACGTCACCGTCGCCGAGCAGCGTCACCGCGGCGAGCCGCCGAGCGTGAAGTCCAACCACGTCTCGGCGCGCTCGATGGAGATCTTCCGCAGGCTCGGAGTCGCGCAGGCGTTGCGTGATGCCGGATTGCCAGCCGACTATCCCAACGACGTTTCCTATCGCACCACGGCGACCGGTCTCGAACTGTCACGCATCCGCATTCCCTGCCGCGCCGATCGCTACACCGACAAGAGCGGGCCCGACGGCTGGTGGCCGACGGCCGAGCCACCACATCGCATCAACCAGCTCTACCTGGAGCCGGTGCTGTTCGGACATGCCGAGGCGATGGCTGGCCTGCGCATCCTCAACCGCACCGAGGTCGAGGGTTTTACGCAGGACGACGACGGCGTGACCGCGATCCTGCGCGACGTCGACACGCGGCGGAGGTCCGAAGTCCGGTCGCGTTATCTGATCGGATGCGACGGCGGCAAATCCGAGACGCGGCGCGCGATCGGCGCGAGGCTGGCCGGCGATCCGGTGGTGCAGCGGGTGCAGTCGACCTTCATCCGCGCGCCTGATCTGCTCGGCCGGATGCAGGCGAAGCCCGCCTGGGCGACATTCTCGACCAACCCGCGGCGCAGCGGCAACATGTACGCGATCGATGGCCGCGAGAGGTGGTTGATCCATAACTATCTGCGATCCGACGAGGCCGATTTCGAAGCTGTGGACCGTGACGCCTGCATCCGCATGATCCTCGGCGTCGGCGCCGATTTCAGTTACGAGATTATCAGCAAGGAGGACTGGATCGGCCGCCGTCTGGTGGCAGATCGCTTCCGCGATCGCCGCGCCTTCATCTGCGGCGACGCCGCGCATCTCTGGGTGCCGATGGCCGGCTATGGCATGAATGCCGGCATTGCCGATGCCGTCAATCTGACCTGGAAGCTCGCCGCCGTGCTGAAGGGCTGGGCCGCGCCGGAGTTGCTCGATTCCTATGAGGCCGAGCGTCAACCGATCACCGAGCAGGTCTCGCATTTCGCGATGAACCATGCGATCGCGCTTGGCAAGCAGCGCGCGGCCGTGCCTGACAATATCGAGGCGCCAGGGGCGGAGGGTGATGCGGTGCGTGCCAAATTTGGTCGCGCGCTTTATGAGCTTAACGTCAACCAATATTGCTGCGGCGGGCTCAATTTTGGCTACTTCTACGACGCGTCGCCGGTCGTCGCCTATGATGGCGAGACCGCACCTGCCTATACACTGGCCGAATTCTCGCCCTCGACCGTGCCCGGCTGCCGCACGCCGCATGTGTGGCTCAATGACGGACGCTCGCTCTACGACGCGCTCGGCGACGGCTACACGCTGCTGCGCTTCGATCCCGAGATCGATGTCGAGCCGTTGCTGTCGGCCGCGGCGACCCGCGGCGTGCCGCTGGTACTGCTCGATGTCATCTCCGATGATAAAGACCTGCGCGCGTTCTATCCGCAAGGCCTCGTGCTGTCGCGTCCCGATCAGCACGTCGCCTGGCGCGGCGATGCGGCGCCGTCAGATCCGACCGCGCTGATCGACCGGATCCGTGGTGCCGCGCCGGCCACAGCGGCGCAGCGGGCAGCGTGAGGGCGCCATGAGTGAGGTCGTTCTTCGCGGCGTGACGTCGACCAGCCTTGACGCCGGCGAGGGTGTCATCCGCAAGGTGTTCTGGCGCCTGATCCCGTTCCTGTTCCTGCTTTACGTGCTGTCCTATCTCGACCGCATCGCTATCGGCTTTGCCGCGCTTTCCATGAACAAGGATCTCGGCCTGACGCGGACCATGTTCGGCATTGCGAACACCGTGTTCTATGTCGGCTACGTCTTGTGCGAGGTGCCGAGCAATCTCCTGCTGGTGCGCTTCGGCGCGCACCGCTGGATTCCGCGCATCATGATCACCTGGGGTCTCGCCTCGGCGGCGACCATGTTCGCGGTCGGGCCGAACAGCCTCTATGCGCTGCGGCTGCTGGTCGGCATCGCCGAGGCCGGCTTCCTGCCCGGTATCCTGCTCTACCTGACCTTCTGGTTTCCGCGCCATTGGCGGGCGCGTGCGACCGCGATCTTCATGGTGGCCCAGCCGGTGACCATCGCCTTCGGCTCATCGCTATCAGGTCTGGTCCTCAACATGCATGGCCTGTTCGGCATCTCCGGCTGGCGCTGGCTGTTCCTGATCGAGGGCCTGCCGTCGGTGCTGCTCGGTATCATCGCCTACTTCTATCTCGATCCGCAGCCGTCCGCCGCGCGCTGGTTGACCCAAGAGGAGAAAGCGCGGCTCGATGCCGAGTTCGCCCGCGAAGCGTCGCAGGTCACAGTTTCCACCAGCATCTGGGCCGAGATGCGCAGCGCACCGGTGCTGCTGCTGTGCCTGGCCTATTTCGGCCTCGTCACCTCCCTAAACACGATGGCGACGTGGACGCCGCAGATCGTGAGCGAGGTGGTGGTCTCGCGTGACAACTATGTCCTGCTCGGCCTGCTCAGCGCGCTGCCCGGACTTGTGGCCGCGATCGCGATGCCGATCTGGAGCGCGCGCTCCGACCGGCGGAGCGAGCGACTGGTCCACTATATCATTCCGACCGCGCTGACCGCGCTGGGCTGGCTCATGGTGATCGCCGTCCCCGATCTGTCGTTCCGCGTGCTCGGGCTGGTCTTCGCCACCGCGGGCGCGTTCACCGCCATGGCGATCTTCTGGACCGTGCCGCCTGCGGTTCTGTCGGACACCGGGCGGGCAGCCGGAATTGCGCTGGTCTCGTCCGCGGGCATCCTGGCCTCCGCCCTCAGCCCGTCGGTCATCGGCGCGCTGCGGGACCTGACCGGGACCTTTGCTTCCGGCCTGTGGTATGCGACCATCCTGCTGGTGGTCTCGATCGTCGCAATGTACGCGGTTGGAGGGCGCCGGAGGAACGGGCGCGCGGCGTAGGAGTGCGCTGCGCGCAGAAATACGAAGGGAGACGACAACGATGGGCAAGCTCGCATTGGCGGCCAAGATCACCCACGTGCCCTCGATGTATCTCAGCGAGATCGATGGGCCGGGCAAGGGCAAGCGGCAGTCGGCGATCGACGGCCATATCGAGATCGGCCGGCGCTGCCGCGAGGCCGGTGTCGACACCATCGTCGTGTTCGACACCCATTGGCTGGTGAACGCGGCTTATCACATCAATTGCGCGCCGCATTTCGAGGGCCTCTACACCAGTAACGAGCTGCCGCATTTCATCGCCAACATGCGCTATGAATACGACGGCAATCCCAAGCTCGGCCGGATCCTCGCCGAGGGCGCCAACAAGCATGGCGTCGTTACCATGGCACATGATGCGACTTCGCTCGCGCTGGAATACGGCACCTTGGTGCCGATGCGCTACATGAATGCCGATCGCCACTTCAAGGTGGTCTCGGTCTCCGCGCTCTGCACCTCGCATTATCTCGCCGAGAGCGCCAAGCTCGGCTGGGCGTTCCGCCGCGCCGTCGAGGATCACTACGAAGGCACGGTCGCGTTTTTCGCCTCAGGCTCGCTCAGCCATCGCTTCGCCCAGAACGGCACTGCCGACGATTATCGCGACAAGATGTTCAGCCCGTTCCTCGAGCGCCTCGATCACGAGGTGATCCAGATGTGGGAGCAGGGCGAGTGGCCGGATTTCTGCGACATGCTGCCGGAATATGCCTCTAAGGGCCACGGCGAAGGCTTCATGCACGACACCGCGATGCTGCTCGGCGCATTGGGGTGGAATCACTACGACCGCGGCGTCGAGGTCCTGACGCCGTTCTTCCCGTCCTCAGGTACCGGCCAGATCAACGCGGTGTTCCCGGTGTCGCCGATGCCGAAGGCGATCGACGACATCGGCCGCCCGCGCTCGCCAGCGCTGGCCGGCGGCAGGTTGTGAGGGCTGTCATTGCGAGGAGCGGAGCGACGAAGCAATCCACACTTCACCGCCGCTCTGGATTGCTTCGCGAAGCCTGTCATCGGGCCGCGCGTTCCCGCGGACCCGTTGGCTCGCAATGACGAGCCGTGCCCGCCATTCCGGTGCGCTGATGGTGCTTATCCCGCCACAGCCACCTGCTTCTCGATAATGCTGGCGACGCGCACCGGCGTTTCCAGCATCGCATAATGGCCGGCATCGTCGATGGTCTCGAAGGTCGCGTGCTTGTAGGCGCCCTCGAATGCGTTGTGCGAGGCCTCGCCGCGATAGAACGGGATGTCCTGGGCGCCGTTGACGATGTGCAGCGGTGCCGTCAGGCGCTGTGTGTCGCCCGTGACCGCCGAGCTCGTGAACATCGCAAGATAGCCGCGCAGCGCGTCGATGGTGGCCGCCTTGCGCGCAATCGCGAGCTTGCGCTGCAGCCAGCCGGGTCCATAGCGGTTGCCGGTCCGCGCCGTGATGGCGCGCGCCGCCGCCGCGTCGTCGTCGATCACCGCGTTCAGCGCCTTCATCGCATCGCTATCGGCTTTGAAGCCGGTCGGTGGCACCGGTGAGAACAGCGTCACGCTCTGGATGCGCGGCGCGGACTGCAACGCTAGCGCCTGGGCGACCAAGCCCGACATCGAATGCCCGACCAAATGGAAGCGCGACAGCCCGAGCTGATCGGCGGTGCGCAGGACGTCATCGGCGGCCTCGTTCAACGTGTACCTGCCGGTCAAGATGCGCGACCAGCCATAGCCGCGAAGGTCCATGAAGACCAGCGTGTGACGGTCGAGCTGCAGATAGGGCAGCACCGGCTCCCAATTGACGTGATCGCCGAGCCATTCGTGCAACACCACGCAGACGGCCGGCCCATCGCCAAGCCGGCAGTGACCAAGCCGGTCGGCTGCAGCGGACTGCGGCGCCGGCCAGGGCGAAGGGCTGTTCACGGGCGCCTGCTGGGCAGCCGCAGGCGTCGCGGCCGCGGCGGCGGCGAGGCCGAAGCCCTGCAGAAGATGGCGGCGCTGCATGTCGTGTCCTCCCCAATATCTCATGGCTGCTTAGCCTGCGGTGCGCGCCACCAAGAAATTGATTTCTTCAATCATGCCATTGATGGCACTCATTTCCGCTGCGTAAGCTGCTGCCTTCTCCTCGGAGTTGCTCGATGCCGGCCACGCTCGATCTCGACACGTTACGCGCGCTGATCGCGATCGCCGATCTCAAGAGCTTCTCGCGCGCGGCCGAGCAACTCGGCCGCTCGCAATCCGCAATCAGCCTGCAGATCGCCCGGCTCGAAACCTTGACCGGACACGCGCTGTTGCAGCGATCGCGGGGGCGGGTGATCGGCCCGACCGCGCGCGGTGCCGAACTGATCATGCATGCGCGGCAGATGGTCGATCTGAACGCGCGCGCGGTCGCCGCAATGCGCAGGCCGCTTGCGACAGAGCGGATCAGGATCGGCTTGCCTGCCGATGCGCTGGAGCGGGGCCTATCATCGATGCTCCGCGACATCCGCTCGCATTATCCCGACATGCAGCTCGCCTGGTACACCGACCTGTCGGCGCAACTCGTCGCGGACCTTGAACAAGGCGAGCTCGATCTCGCCGTGTTCAAGCGCATGCCGTCGAATGGCGCGGGAGCGGGCATTGGGGCCGAGCCGATGGCCTGGTTTGGACACTCCAAGGCGAGCGCGGCAGACGGCGATGCGCCGGTGCCGCTCGTCTTGTTTGCGCCTGGATGTGCTTATCGCGATGCGGCATTGCGCAGCCTCGATCAGGCCGGGCGCGACTGGCGGATCGCGTGCGAGGTGCGCAGCCTTGCCACGCTGCTCGCCGCCGTCAGTGCGGGGCTCGGCTGCACGGCGCTGCCGGTGCGGATCGGCGCCGGCAGAACGATGAGCCGCGCCCGCCACCTTCCCGAGCTTGCGCCGGTCGAGCTCGCGCTCGGTATTGCCGAAGGCTGCGGGCTGGCCGCCGTACGCGCCATTGGGGCGCTGATTGCGCGGCATTACGCGCAGGGGTGATCTGCGACCCGCCCCCCGTTTCGTCTCCACTCCTTGCTTACCACTGGTTGCGCCGGTAAGCTGACGTAAAACGAGAAACGGGAGACGCAGCATGGCGCCAAGCGGAGCTGAGGCCTGCGTGTGGGGACGCGCGAGGCGCATGTGTTTCATCTTCAGTCCGCGATAGCCGACGAGATCGAGCGGGATTGCCGCCGATGCTGGTGATCGTCCGTCAGATCAGGGCCGCAAGGTCTTTGCTAGGCTGGGAGCAGAATGATCTCGCTTTGCGCTCCGGCGTGGCCGTGTCGACCATCCGGCGAATCGAGGGCCTCAAGGACGCACCGATCTCGGCGAATTTCGACACCATCGAGAAGATCAGGCGTGCCTTCGAGCGCGCCGGCGTGGAATTTCTCGGCTACCCCTCTCCGGGCGTCAGGCTCCGGCTCGCGGAAGACCAGAAGGGCGCGCCCGCTTCATCGTCCTATTGACGCCTGCGCGCTGGCGCGGCGTAGGCGCGAGCGCCATCCCCCCATCATCCGCCGCCCCGGATCCACACTCCGAATCAAATCCGCGTCGTCATGTCGCCTCGTCACGGCAGTTGAAATGCCGCAGCTTGCGTTCCCGCGCACTCTGCACGCCACGCGCTGACAATACCGGCGACGATCGAGCAGCGCGACGCCGGATCGGATCTCCTCGATCGCGCGTCGTTACCTGCAGACAAATCGACAATTCCGAGGCGCTGAGATCCATTTTTCGGGATGTCAGATACAACTCATTGTAGCCTCGTGCCAACGCCGCAACATGCGGATAATATTGCCCAAATCACCTTTAGCGGCATTGTGACGATCGCTCTTTGCTGGTCCTATCGACGCAGCACCCGCGCGACGGGTGGGCGTGAAAAGAACAATGGAGGGGGCAATGGCATTGAGGGGCAAGCTGCGGGAGCTGGCGATTGGCGCGGTGGTGGGCGCTCTGGCGATGGCGGCGTCCTCGCAGGCCCAGGCCTTTGAATCCGGCTATCCCGGATGGTCGCAGCAGCCGGGCATCACGCTTGGCGGCGGCACCGCGGCGATGCCACCGCCGGGCATCTACATGTTCGACCAGCTCTTCACGTACCAGGCCAAGCTGGTCGGGCCGGGGACCGCGCCGTTCCCGAACACGATCCCCTCGCATGGCACGCTGCTGACGAACGGCTTTATCTTCGTGCCCGGCTGGACCTTCCTGGGCGCGACCTATGACGCGCTCATCGTGCAGCCCTGGGAGAAGGCCGATGTCGGTGCGCCCGTGAACATCAGCCCGTCCGGCATCCACAACACCTTCATCGTGCCAGGCGAGTTGAGCTGGAAGCTCGGCGACAGCGGCTTCTTCATCAAGGCCGGCCTTGGCATGTATGTTCCGGACGGCACCATCAGCGGTCCGAACGGGCTCGGCAGCGTCGGCAATCCCTGGTGGACGTTCCAGCCCAATCTGGTGTTCTCCTATCTGAAAGATGGCTGGAATCTCACCGCCAACTTCTATGACGAGATCAATACCAGGAACACGATCACCAAGTATCAGACCGGCGACATCTTCCATGCCGAGTTCACCGCGACCAAGCGGATTGACCGGTGGACGATTGGACCGATCGCCTACTTTGTCGGGCAGGTGACCGACGACAAGTCGAGCGCGTTCTATCGCGGCGCCATCGCGTCCAACCGCTACTCGCTGTGGGCCGCCGGCGCGCTGGTCGGTTACGATTTTGGTCCTGTGCAGCTGAATGTCTGGGCCACCGACGAGTTCTCCGCCTCCGTGTCCGGCGGCACGCCGATCTTGCCGCTCTCCAACACCATCACCAAGGGGTATTCGGTGTTCGCCCAGGTGAGCTATCGGCTGTGGGGACCGGAACAGGCAGCGCCATCGCCGTCGAAGCTGATCCACAAGTAGCAACCGGAACAAAGGTGGGGGTCGCCGAGGCGCGCGAGCGATGCTTGCGCGCCTCGGGTGCATTCGGCCGGCCGTCAGATCGCACCATCGTGACATCCTGGTCACCGGATGTCGTGCGAGTCTGGAAGAGCATGCGCATCGATCCGACCACCATCAAGATCGCGCGGCGTGTCGACGCCGACTCCCGAAGGAGCAGCGAATGATCCGCAAAGCGAAGGCACTCTGGCACGGAACCGGTAAGGACGGAGATGGTCATCTCTCCAGCGACTCTGGCGTGCTCGCCAATACGCCGTATTCATTCAAGACCCGGTTCGAGAGCGAGAAGGGGACCAATCCGGAGGAGCTGATCGCGGCCGCGCATGCCGGGTGTTTTACGATGGCTCTGGCCTTTGGACTGCAAGGCGCTGGTCTCGCTCCAACGGAGCTGCAGACCGAGGCGGCGGTAACTCTGGAGCCGGACGGCAAGGGCTTCAAGATCAGCAAATCGGCGCTGACGCTGCGCGGCAAGGTGCCGAACTGCGATGAAGCGACGTTTGCCCGC
>Ga0209233_1000720_pt1 | contig 15317 bp, 15 predicted proteins | sample AraplaCL_Cvi_mCL_FD_184269 | JGI IMG/M metagenome (GOLD analysis project Ga0209233, IMG submission 184269) | Arabidopsis root microbial communities from the University of North Carolina, USA - plate scrape CL_Cvi_mCL (SPAdes) (version 2) | ecosystem: Host-associated > Plants > Roots > Endosphere...
ATCAACGCATCCAAAAATCACGTGCACGTCGCGCAGTAGGTCAGACACCTCTTGCCACTTGTTCTGTTTAGGAATGACCTTGATCCACGGGCGAATGCCTTTGATCAGCCGCTCCGCAATTGCCACCTTGGGTGCCTCCTGCGCGACGTCAGCATCTGTGGCCCCCACCAAGCGATTGAGATTACTTGCCTCAATCTTATCCGGGTCGATTATCCGAATTTCACCTACCCCCACGTGCGCGAGCTGCTGCGCGATATGAGCCCCCCCGCCCCCGAGGCCTACGATAGCCACGCGGGTGCCGGCGAGGATTGCTTCAGAATTCTCTCCGAGAAAGCTCTGACGGGAAAAATCGCGGTCGGTCACGTGTAAAAATCCACGCTACCGTCAGCAGCGGAACGAGATATTCGCACGTGACTGCCGGAGGTGTCGAATTCGGAGATGGGCTCGATCGTATCGGGCGAGAGCCACATCCGCCCAGCGGCAGTATAGGGACTTAAGACCATCGCGCCATGCGGCATATCACGTCGAACCTTGAAGAAGTCCGGCACGAACTTGAGCTGCTCGCGGAGATCGGTGCGGCTAAACCAGAGACGGCCAGGGTAAAAGTGCATATGTACATGGACAATACCCACCGGATTGAGAAGGGCGATATTCAACGCCTTGCGGATCGCGTCAGGCCCCATCATTGCGCCGACGTTAGTGTCGTACAGATAGTCGTTGTCTTCTACGGGGTAATAGTTTTCAGCTAAGAGCAACAACCCCTCACCCGTCTGCGCAGCCTTCACCGAAATGAATCCAACCCGCTCTTCTGCAAATGGATGTTTGCGCACCAAGTCACGGCGGACGGTCGCCATGAACTGGTCTGTAGCTCGATAGATGATTTTCATGCGGCTAGTCCTCGTGCCAGCGGCGCCAGATGTGCTGCTAGTATATCGAAGATCGCCTGGTCGGAGCTTACATCCCTCCAAGAGAAGGTGAACCACTGGCGGCCCAGAAGGAACGCATTTTCGTTCCAGTTCAGTCCCGCACCCACCTGTTCTGCGAGATACAGCTTGGTCGGATAGGTCGGGTTGTTGTGATTGAGGCAGAGCAAGGCATCCATGTTGCGCTGCTGTCCACCGACCAGGAAATGCAGACCTGGCATATGAACCAGTCTCCGCCCCCCTTCCTCTCGAAACGTGGGAACCCCATCGCAAAGCTGCGCGATGGGGTTCAGACTTTCCGCAACAGCGTCACCGGTGCTGCTCATTAGGACGATGCTCCCGAACGAGCGTGGCTCATAAAGCGCTCCCCGTCCTTCAGCTGGATCTGGGCGTTGTCATCCAGATCCTGCAAGCCGTGCGGGGTGATCTGGGCCAGAACCTTGGCGGGCTCAACTCCGACCGCTGCCTTGAGGTCCTTCACAACCCAGGGCTGGTCCGCAACGGTGTGTTTCTGGTCATCGACGAAGATGACCACCTCCTTGGGCTTATGGGGGTCGCCCCCCTTCTCATTTTCGTTCGCCATAGCATTTGTTCCTTTCTGCGCCTTCGCGCGCTCGGCTAAAAAGGGCTTGCGCCCGGGTCGTTTACGGGTAATCCTTCACGACGGTATAGAAAGTATACGTATAAAAAGACGACGAGTCAAGAAATTATTCTGGTTAAAATGGCTGAAAACACGGAAATCCGTCGCGGGTTGGCCCGTCGGTTCGAATTTATTGAGTGGCGGGTTTATTGGGCCGGCCGGATAAACCGCCGCGACCTGGAAGAAATGTTCCAGATATCGACCCCACAAGCCTCGCTGGATTTTCGGGAATACCAGCAGCTCGCGCCCGGCAACATCATCTACAACGCCACTGAGAAAACCTTCCTGGCGTCCGACTTCTTTCAGCCCCAGTTTATGAAGCTGTCGCCTGAGCGGTATCTGCTTCAGCTTCAGGCGCTAAAACTGGAAGCCACCCCTCCTTCCGATTCCTGGTTTGCCGATCTGCCTCCTACCGAGGTAGCGCCCACCATAGTTCGTGGTCCTCAAGCATACGTACTTCGCGGCATCATCCGGGCCATCGAAATGCGTGGCGCGATCGATATTTACTATCAATCGCTCACGAAAGCCGGCATGCGGCGTGTCTGCCCGCATGCGCTCGCGCATGACGGTTTGCGCTGGCATATGCGCGCGCTCTGCTTAGAGAACTTAGAATTTCGTGACTATGTTTTAGGGAGGGTACATTCAATAAGTCCGCCGGTGCGATCTGGGTCGGACCCCGAAGATGATGTTGAGTGGACTACCCAATTTTCGCTCTCCATGATTGCACATCCCGGACTGTCGCAGCAGCAGAAATCAGCCATCGAGCACGACTATCGAATGGTTGATGGCAAGCTTTCGCTTTCTATGCGCCTAGCGGTCGCGTACTACTTCATCAGAAGATATAATCTCGATCTGGTTCATGATGGGCGGCTAGAGCCTGAGCGGGCCCAACTTTGCCTCCAAAACTACGAGGCCTTTGACGCCGCACTTTCTGCAGCTAAAGCGCGATCGAAGGAATTAATCGCGCAGCGAAAAGCCTCCGGGGCGTTGGGCTGATTGCTTCGGGCTCAAGAATTACGGCACCTCATATAGAGGTAAACATATCGGCGCGAAAAGAAGCTATTCCGAAAAGAGGGCAGGCACGCGTTCGATCGAGAAACCGGAGGAACGGTTGCCCACCTAGCCGACCTGGCGGCCATAAGCCCCTGCCCTTCATTGATTTTGGGCATTTTCGGCCCGGGGGCCGGCAGTTATCAAACGTCGGAAGTTATCACCAAGTAGGTGATTGACGATGCTAAAGGAAATTAGACAGCTCCTGGATGCGGCCTCTGAAATGCCAGGCGGCAACGGCAGAGCCGCTTCATCGACACCGCTTCATCGCAAGTGGCGATGGCTGGTCACGACAACCAACTTTTCAGAGTCTTCAGAATATCCCAGAGCAAATTAATCGCAGGAATGTATATCAAAGCGGCTTTGGCTCGAGCCTTCAGTGTGCGCGGCATTGGACGGAGTTCTCCATTCAAAAAAGGAATGGCTCCGAATCGATGAAGGTATGAATTTCATATCGGTCGTACCCGTCAATAGAGCTACCGCTTCTGACAGGTCGATTTTTTTACGGAATTAATGCAATAACGATTTCAATTAGTTATCGAGCTTCTTGGAAACAGCCCTGTCAGGCTAACCCTCCAATTGCGCAATTTTATGAGCCCTAAGCGCCAGTTACGTCGGTGGCGATTCGTGATTTCCGTCACGCCTAAACGGGCATGGAAGCGATGCTAGTTAGAACGAGGAGGAAGGCCCAAGTTTCATTTCGCATAAGTGCGTATTATCGATATCCGTTCGGTTAATCGCCGCGAGAAACTAATATCAGGCAAAGCCCTTCATAACGTCTGCTCGCGCTAAAGCGGTCCGCAGGGCTTTATCCGCAACATAAGTATAAATCTGAGTTGTGCTTATGTTGGCGTGCCCTAGGAGCTTCTGTACAAATCGAATATCGACTCCGCCTTCCAAAAGCAGCGTTGCAGCACTATGACGGAACATGTGAGGTGTTATTCGGCTTGATAGGTCCGCTTCCCGGGCTAGCTTATGCAATCTCAACCGCAGACATTGTGAAGACAGTGGCCTGCCGCGAACGTTGCAGAAAAGGGGTGAGTGAGGACCGCCGGTGTTCGCTCTCCAGCGCACGTGGCGAGCGAGCGCAAGCCTGACCCGCTCGTTTACCACCATAACAACTCGCTCCTTTGAACCCTTTCCAAATACTCTGACTTCTCCAGCTTCCGCGTTTACATCTGAGATTCGGACAGAACATAGCTCGGATACTCTCAGCCCTGTCGCGGCGAGTATCGATAATGCAAGATAAGTGGTGCCGTCCCTGCCCGTCTTCTTTGACCGCGCCGACCGCAAGATAGAATTTAAATTACCGCGCGAGATAACTCTTGGAAGTCGAGTCGCTGATCGAAGCTTCAACTTCCACATACGCTTAACCTCATCGGCGAGCTGCTCATCAATAGCCTGAATGAAGGACCGGCATACGGAGATCTTTCTCTTTATGGTCGCTGCCTTGTAAGTAGGATGTTCAACTATCCGTTTCAGGCTATCTAACACAACGGGTGCAATTAGGGGCTCCGCTCCGATCAGACCATCAAACTGCTCCAAATCCGCGCGATAAGCCCTAATTGAATGTTCAGATAGACGGCGACTCTTTTTGCAGTGAATCAAATAGCTCGAAATTTCTTCGGACAGCATCCAATCCCCTCACCCTTCTCAATGCCGAGCGAGCCCTAACCGATTTTATTTAACAGCAGGTTCCAAGTCCCGAGTAGCGATAATTCGGGATTATGGCTGATAGAGAAGATGTTAAGGCGCATGCGCGCCGGCTCTACGCCAAGCTAAAGACCCCTTGGCCAGCCACAAACCGGTGGAGCACTCACACCCAGGCCAATATTGCCGAATTACTCAGGGCGCATTTGGTGCCCGGCATGTTAGGTCCCGATAACGCAATCTTGAACGTAGGGTCCCACGGCAATGGCTATGGCATCGACCAGCCGCTTCACTATCAAACCGATATTGTTCTGGAGCCAATTAGCCAGCTGCCCCTTGCGTGCGTGGCCGACGCCGAAGCGTTGCCATTCAAAAACGGCTGTTTTGGCATCACAATTTGCGTTGGCTCTGTAGTCAACTACTGTTCCGCAGCGGAAGTTATCTCTGAGCTAGCCCGCGTAACACAAAAGGGTGGCTATTTATTTATTGAGTTTGAGACATCCGATAGCTTTGAGTTCTGGCTAACACCGGAATTTTCCCGCGACGTAACTTTGGTCAAGACGTTCTATAATGGCGACATGGAAGACCTCTATGTTTATTCCAAGAGGTACATCGAAGGCGCGCTCCTCGCCAACGATTTCAAGCCCGTATCAAGTACGCCGTTTCACGTGATTACGCCGCTCGTCTACCGCGTTTTCCGGCATGAGCAATTGGCAGCCCGATGCGGCCTGTTGGATCGCATGGCGAGAAAATTACCGGCTTTGCGCAATTTCTCAGCCAACGTCTTTGTCGTGGCCCAAAAGCTTAGATAAAAGTCGCAAAACAGTTTTGGCCTGAGATGCCGCGGCGCGATGCCAAATTCCAAGGATGACTAGTAGCGCAAATAGCGAAGCAATAAAGAAAGTTAGTGTTTTTTCTGCGCTGAACCCAGATTCATACGAAAGTCCTGCGAGGGCGGCTGACGTCAGTAACACCAAAAAGATTATCAACGCTGTTGCGGGTAGCCCTCTAAATTCCGATTCTGGTTGTTTGACGGTTGGTTTGCGCCGCGTATTCACCGGAGGCTTAGCGGTTGAAACTGGAACATGAGCCTCCTTCCAGTTTCCGTTGAGCTCAACGACTTCGGTATTTTTGAGTTGATCGCGATAGAACGAGCGGAGGACTTCGATCTGCTGTTTGAATGCCTTGATGTTCTTGGAGTGAGGCGTGTACCATCGAATGTATAGGTCGTCCAACACGCATTCGATCAGCGAAAGAAGGAGGCGAGAGCCGATTTGGCTTGCGTGATCATTGCGACGTACCAACAAAGCGGTTTCGATTTTTGTCCCGTACTCTTCCTCGATGATACTCGGGGTGTAGTACTCGATATGCGCGACCCTAAAATCACTCTGTTTGAGCAACTGAATGAGAAGCTGCGAGTTGATAGGGTGTGGATCGCCCCTTTTGGAAGTTACGATTTCTGCAAAAACGTAGTCGATCTGTAGATTTCGCTCGAGCAGATCCTGAGCCATTAGCTTCTTGAACTCGAAAAAAGCCCCCAGCTGTCGACTAGCTTCTTTGACGGCGATATGATCGAAAACGACTAAGCTGTGCGCCTGGAAATAGAAAACTAGGGCGAAGCCCACAACTTCCGATTTCAGCTCCAACCCATATACGAATAGTCTGTCGCCCCTTTTGGCGAACTGGCTGTTGTATCTATCCCGCCAATAGGCGATCTCGTTAGTTTTCGTCCGGGCCATAGCCCCGATGGATTCGAGATAAACCCGCTCTGCCCGGGCGTAATACTCAGCCGATACCTCATCTTCGCCGAAACTGATGAGCCTAAAGTCATATTGGCTAGTGAGCATAATCCCGAATTATCGCTAGTCCCCGCTGGAGGATAGCCGCAAATCATTGGGTGTCACCAGGCGAGCGTCACCTGTTTTGCCAGCTCGGTTATCGTTGGCCTCGGCTGAACGTTGGCGGCAAGGCTCCGCACCATGTCTGGCGGAGTGAAAGCCAGCGGTATCAGCAGTCTGATCTGCCGCTCACCCTTGCCTTCTTCCTTGGCGATATCGGCCAAGCTAGCGCCAGCCATTAGCTTGTCGACCCAGCACCGGGCGCGGTCGACTGCGACCAGAAGCGCATCCTTTGTGCCGGGTGTGGTTTCCGCCGAGGCAGTTGGGCCGGCGACAGCCCCCTTCACAGACCGGAACGGTTTCTTGGACCACGGCAGGCTGACGGATTGTCGGGTTTGGCTTTCCGAACCGTCAGAACTGCTTTCCGGGGCGGCCAGCTTCACACTTATAGAGTCCGGCAGGACCGTAATCCGGCCCACCTGAGCCGCAATCATGGCCCGAAGGTCCCCATGTGGGTCTGGCGCCCGTATCCGGACGAAAGCCTCTATCTGAGCCTCTATTTCGGGGGCGGGTACACGGAAGACCGGGCCGGCTTCGGCCTTCCTGGCCTGCAGGACGGCCTGGGATACGTAATATCGATAGCGGACGCCCTTCTTGCGGCTGTGGGAGGGCGTCATGCGGTTTCCGGCACCGTCGAATATGATCCCCGTCAGGAGATAGGGCGAACCAACCCGCTGCCTCTTTTTGACGTTGTTGGCGGCCAACTTCGCTTGAACCGCTTCAAATAGCTCCCTACCCAAAATGGGTTCATGGTCGCCGGCAAACGTCTTTCCATTGTGGACCACCTCCCCGATGTAACAGCGGTTCTTCAGGAGATGGTTCAGGCCGCCTTTGCCAAATCGCCCTCCCCCGACCAGGCGGCCGTCGGATAGGCGTCTCGGCTTGGTTGTGATGCCCACCCGATCCAGCTCCTGCAGCAGAGGACAAATGGCTCCCACCTCCAGATATCGCTGAAATATCCAGCGCACGGATTCTGCCTCCTCTGGGACGATGACCAGTTTCTTGTCCTGATTGATGTAACCCATGGGCACAATGCCTCCCATCCAGAGACCTTTGGCTTTGGACGCGGCAATCTTGTCCCTCACCCGCTCCCCGATGACTTCCCGCTCGAACTGGGCGAAGGACAGAAGGACATTGAGCGTGAGCCGTCCCATGCTGTTGGTGGTATTGAAGGCCTGGGTGACCGAGACAAAGGATACGCCATGCTTGTCGAACAGTTCGACCAGCCTCGCGAAATCCGTCAGCGACCGGGTTAGCCGGTCGACTTTATAGACAACAACATTGTCCACCCTGCCGGCCTGAATGTCTGTCAGCAGCCGCTGCAGATCCGGGCGATCGAGCGAAGCACCGGAGATACCGCCGTCGTCATAAGAGTCCGGGATGAGCTGCCAGCCTTCATGCATCTGGCTCCGGATGTAGGCCTCACAAGCTTCCCGTTGGGCATGAAGCGAGTTGAACTCCAGATCCAGGTTATGTTCGGTGGATTTGCGGGTATAGACGGCACAGCGGACATTTTTGGGCTTTGCGCTGCTCACGCCGCGGTCTCCCGTTGCCCGACAGCTTTGGCCTGCTCCTCCCGCAGCCCAAAGAACCTAGGCCCATTCCAGTTCGTGCCAGTGATTATCTTGGCGATGGCTGACAGGCTGGAATAGGTCTTCTCCTGCCAGAGAAAGCCCTTCGGCATGATGGTCACGGTATGCCGGGTGCCTCCGAAATCCCGGATCAGTACCGTGCCGGCTTTCAGCCGCTGGCAGCGCTGGTCGCCTGCCCGCTTCTGGCCGCAGGCCTCCAGGAGCCTGAGTGTGGCCTTGTCATGGCCACCGAAGGCCTTTTCCTGGATCCGCCAGGCCAGTGTCCTCAACAATAGATCTCGCCACAGGCCCTTCGGTGGCGGCCGGCGGAATTCCGCGGTCCAGGCGGCTTTCAGATCCTTCAGCGGCAGCCGCGATTTTGAAGCTCCGCAGGTAGTACTTGTAGGTGACATCGGGAAGTGTCGCGCACCCGGCAAACAAAAGGCACAGCAGCGAGCTCCCCGTTGTAGCAATCATTCCCTTGAGCATGGCTTCTCCCCACCGCCAAATGGCAGCCTTCACAGCGACAATATGAGGAACGCAACCGGTTTTCGCTCTGGCGTGAAACGCCCCACACAAAGCCTCGCCGAGCAAGCCCAGCTTGGACAAAAAACTCGCTCCGCTCAAGCAGGCGCCTCTCAAAAAGCGGTGCGCAACGACTGAGGCCGCCCCTCCGACCCACGCCCTAGATCAGCTTTGAGCCCACGTCGGCCAGGTGGAATCCCTGACCTGCCAATGAACGGGATAGCGCAAATTGTTCAGGTGAGAGTAGTCATGTGGCACAAATCCGGGCAATAAAACGCAACTTGGACACCGATCTGGTTCTCCTCTGCGCCGATCGCCGCCATTCCCTGATAATTGCCGCTGCTGTCATTGCGCGCGCTAATGGAGTTAAACAGCACGCCGTTGGCATACATTCCTCGAAGCCGGAATTCGTAACTATCGATAAAGCGGTTCCAGCAAGCGGATCGCCGCCTGCAAGCCGTGATTGCCAGAAGGAGAGCCTATTTCCACTCGCAGCAGCATTCTTTTCCGCTTGCGACAGCGGGCGTACAGGGCACACGCCTCCGTTTGTGCCTTCTGACGCAGATATTTAACTTAACACCCACAACTTCGCCAAAGCAAAGAACGACAGAACCATAATCACGACACATGCGTCGAGCATGAAAACGAAACGATGGCCTGGAAACAAACGCTTGAAGCGTGGCCGCACTTCTCCGCCCCACCAAAAGTACGATATCTGTTCATCCTCCGAGACCTTAGCGTTTATCATGCCTATCATGAGCCAAGATATTACGTTAGCGCACACAGCCGCGGCACAAAGCACTAAAAAAGCGGCGATGGCGTACCACGACATATGCAGGTTTAATTGCACGGGCGCCTCGCTAAATACCCAAGATAGTCTAGTGAATTGTACCCGGTGAAATAGCCAGCATTCAGAGGGGCGGATGTCCCGGTAACAGTGACGCCTCCGCTGTATCGGAAGGCGCCAGCTGAAACACCTGCGTTCACCGAGGCCACCGTAACGCCTCCGCCACTCGTTATACTTCCTCCCACAGTGCTGAAGGGTATGTCTGGAATTGTACCGGAAGCAGACACTCCCTTGAATGGACCTGAAAAACCGTTGTTAGTCGCATCCAATCCCCAAACGAAGCCCGCACCAACGGTCACGCTTCCTCCAAAATTCGCGCCCGCGCTGCCTCCGGTGGTACCAAATAGGCTTGTTAGGCCAGAGTTGTAATTTACAACCTCCTCCGCACTGAAGATCGCGCTGCCGATTCCCCCTGCGGTCGCGGCCACCGAACCAACTCGGCCAGAGGGTACGACGGAGCAATATTTCGCCCTGAACCCATTTGTGCCCGAAAGACGCGGTAGCTTTTTTAGGCTCTCCCTCGCTGATTCCTGGAATTGGGAAAAGAAGTCTCCTATCCCGTAAAACATTCCCCACGGCGAGCTCCCTATGCCGTTAATGGTGACTGGCTCGCAATTAGGTGGGAGGCAATTAAAATCACTGGCAAGCCCCAAAGAATCTGCGCCATTGGCCGGATCATTGTGCACATACGCATACAGGTTCAGATCGTCGCTATATCCTGCCGGGTCTGTCTGCAGAAACCGCCCCAGGCCGGGATCATACATGCGGGCTTTGTAATAGTAGAGCGCCAGTTCGGGAATCGCTACCTGGCCGGTGTAACGGAAGCGCGGGCCGCTCCAACTGGCCGGCTCGCCCGTGGCGCTGTAGGTGTAGGTCGTTGCCGTACCAGAGCTGTTGGTCGTGGCGACAACCGAGCCTTGTTGGTCGGTATGCAGCCAGTTGGGCGTAGACAGGCCTGAGCCTTCGTACCAAACCACGGTCTCATCGGCATTTTGTCCCGGCACAAACCGGCGCAGGAGGTTCCCAGAGCTGTCGTATTCCGCGATCAGATTGTTACCATCATAGAGAAACTGCTCGGTTGTTGAGACGACGGTCTCCTGGTTCAGCCGGCCGGCGGGATCGTAAGCCAATGCCACACTGGGTGATGAGAATGAATTGCTCGTCAGATGATTTTGCAGATCATAGTTGAGCCCCCGGGCGCTGTTGGAGGTCAGGTTTCCACGGCCATCATAGCCATAACCTGCCCCACCCACGCTGCTGTACTCATTGAGTCCATTCGAGGAATAGCTATTTGACAATGACGGCGCACTGTAGGCGTAGGCGGAATTTGATATGGTACGCTGATAGACCTGCCCGGCCGGGGTGTAGTTCATCGCGAAAGTCACGCTCTGGGTCATGCCGGTCTGGCTGAGGCTCCAGCTTGTCGAGCTGCCGCTGTAGGACATGCTGGTGATAGCCGGGTTGCTGCTGCGGGTAATGCCGGTTTCCCGGTCCAGGCTATCGTAGCTGTATTGGGCCAGAGCGGTTGATCCATTCTGCTTGACCTGAGACATGCGGTTCAGGATGTCATAGGTGTATTGGATATAGTTGCCATCCGGGTAAGTCAGCCGGGTTCGGTTGCCCGCCGCATCATACTGCGATGACACCATCCGGCCATAGGACGTCTCGGAGAGTTTTCGTCCAAATGCGTCATAGACATATTCCATGCCCGAGCCCGTGGCGCTGCCATAGTGCGCATACAGCAGATCGCCGATCAGGTCGTAGCTCATATAGATATTGCTCGATCCCCCGCTTGGGAAATCGATCTGAGTCTGCCGGTTCAGCGCATCGTATTGATAGGTCATCGTCTCCGACGTGCGCAGCCGCTTCTGGGTCAGATTGCCGTTGCCGTCATAGAGGTATGTCTCATAGTCGGAGGAATTCGGCGTGTGCGGCGTCGTGGTCGATGGAAAGTTGGTTTGAACAAGCCGGTCCAGGCCATCATAGGTATAGGCGGTCCGGTTGCCATTGCCGTCTTCGACATAGGAAAGCTTGCTGTTCGCGGTATAGGAATTGGTGACCGGTGTGATCGCCGATCCGGTAGCATAGCCCGTCTGAACGCTGGTCAGACGGGATAAGCTGTCATAACTGTTATGGCTGATCTGATCGGGACCGAAACTGCCGGTCGTCGAGAGCGTGCAGGCATCGGACGGTAAAGAGCCAAAGATGGACGGGTTCTGGCGGACCGCGGTGCAAAGCGGAAGCCGAGAACCATCATAGCTGTATTGGGTGACGGACTGTGTGGCGCCGCCAATCGCCGATGTGTCGCTCGCCTTGAGGCCAGTATAGGTGTTGTAGCCTGTTGTTACCTGGGTCAGAGACGAAAAGCTGCTCCAGTTCGAAATGCCCTGTCCGTTGGTAGTTCCGCGTTCGACCTCAGTCACACGACTGTCGACATCATAGGAAGTCCGCACGGCCGGGTATGCGCCGGAGCCGGTGGGGTCAGGACTGACGCTGCCATACTGGCGCCGGTCCAGGTCGTAGAACGACACGCTGGTGCTGCCCGAAATCGGGCCGGTGGATGAGACGACGTTGCTATAGGCGTCGTAAGACACCGAAGTCGTGGACGAAATCGAGCCGTCCCCGGCGGCGACAGTGGTCGAGACCGGCAACAAATTGGTCGCGGTGCCGGAACTGCCCGCGGTATAGCCGATGGTCGTTACCTGCTGCTGCGCGGTGCCGGTACAAGGCGGCGCGCTCCAATTGAAGCTGCCCCAATTCACCGATCCCCAGACCGCGCCATTGCTGTTCTGCAGGCATTTGGAGGTCGATATTGGTTTATAAACCGGCGCCGGAGCGGAGACTATGCTTCCCGAACTGTTATAGAACCAGGCATACAGGGGAGAATAGGTGTACGTCGCGGAGGCTGTACCGGCTCCCACGGTTGGGCCGGTCGAACTTACGATCTCCCCGGATGAATCGTCATAGACGTTTGTGGTGACGTTCCCATTGGCGTCAGTAACGGTGACAGGCTTGTTGCAATGGAGCCTGTTTGTCGATGTGCATGTATCATAAGTCATGTGGGTTGAAACCGTAGCTGTCCCGCTTCCTGGTTTCGCTACGTGGTCGATCCCCGTGTTATTACTGCGCGAATCATAGTTCCATTGGTCGTAGTTCCCTTCGGGATACGTGATCTGGAATGGTTGCCCCGGTAAATTCCAAGTGTAAGTAGTGGTGAGGTTCAGCCCGGACGGATCATTCGTAGTCGAGCTGATTAGGCCAGTCGTCGCGTCGGAAACTACAACTTTGACGCGGCCCACTGGATCGGTGATGCGGGTTGTCACGACACCGGATGAATTCGTGATCTCGTAATCCCAAGATGCGCCAGAACCATCGGTGACGGCTTCCTTGAGATCGCAACCGTCGGTACAATTTTCTACGGTCCTCCGGATGTAGCGGCCGGACGGCTGCGTAATTGTCTGCTGATATAGGACGGTCGAACTGTAATATTCGGAATTGACGGTCGCATTCCCGAGCGCATCCGTGATAGTGCCGGTGGCCGGATGTCCGAACCCGCCGCTCAGAGTATAATTCGTAGTCGGCCAAGTGCCGGGGCATGTCGTTCCGCTCGGATCGCAATAAGTCACCGCGTTGTTCACGGCCGTGACGGAATAGCTGTAGCATGTGGGGCAAGAGTAAACGAAGTTGAACTTCAGTTGGTAACCGAGGCTGCTGTTGACCGAGCTTAAGTCACCGGTAGGGACGCCGCCCGATGTTGCGTAGGTGTAGGTTATAACTTCTCCCGTCGGATAGGTCGCAGACGAAATAAGCCCGGCGGTACACCATATATCGTAGTAGTTGCATGAATAAGTGGACGTGACGTCCTGGAACACGACCACCGTCCCATCATGCGCCGTGAATATGTAGTTCGAGCCGCTGTGGCTGAGGCTGGCGCCGTCGCCCGTCTCATTGACAAAACTGGTGAAGGTCGTGGTGTTGTTTTGATAGGTGACCATCAATGTGTTCGGGTCAGCTGGGTCGTATTTTATGGTATTGCTATCTCCACCAAAATTGCTGACCCAGTTTCCCGTATGCACGGAGGTGGGGGAATATGTCAGACCGCCTTGGCCAGGCTGGCCCACAGATACACTTGGCCCTTGCACCTGAAACTCGCCCGACTGAAGATTTATTCCGTTCTCATCGACGATGCTCGGAAGCGGAGGCGGATCGTAGAGGTCCGCGTGAGCAGCGCCCGCAAATGCGATAAGGCTCAAAAACAGAAAGGCGGGAAGAGCCGCGCGTCCGGCTATGACCTGGTTGTGCGTGATGAAGCGAAGATAGCCGCGCCACAGCGATAACCAATAGTCGCCCGCAGATTGCATGTTACGCCGCCCCTTGAATAAACCGCCGAGCCTCGTCCGGCATTTGGCTTTTTTAGAAACGCAACAAATCGCAGGAGCGACTTGCTCCCATTGGGTCTTCTACTTTGGCAAGTCCGGTCGAACTGGCGCAAAAATTCTCAACTTATGTAGCGCGACGCTGTTGTCCGCGCAGAACGCCTTTTGGGCCTCGGAATAGACAAGCCTCCTAGCCAGCTGAGGAGAATCACTGGCGAGGCAGCCATTGGTCAAAACGACCGGTATCAAAGCCGCGTCTTCTTTGGTCAGGCCCGTGTTCGTGAAAAAGGCCAGTATCTTGGGGTGCCGCTCCAGACGCGCTCGAATAGCCCCAGGCCCCCGCGCAAATTCGCGACTCATTTTCCGCCGTTCGGCTTTCACAGCCGGATCCTTATTCATCGCCGTTTCGAGGGCTCGCGCGGCCGTGTCGTACTGCACAACCTTGTCCATGGTGAGAACATAGTTGCGGATGGCCTCGTCGTCAGCGCTCTGCGCCATGGCAGCCGACGCAACAAATACCAAGGCTGCGCTCCATGGGAGTGCCCGTGTGAAGATGCTTCCCGACCGGACCTTTCGCCAATCCAGCTTCATGTATTCCCCTTGAAACAGCCTATGGAGTCTGGCTGATAACCGTTCGATTGCCGACAGCGTCGTAGGAGTAGGTCACGCTAGAGCCGTCAGAATAGGTAACGCTGATAAGACGACCACAAACGTCATAGGAATAGGTATCTGCCAGCGCGACAGCCCCGGCCGCCACAAGTGCGGCGGCTCCCGCAAGAATCGCAAGTTTCCAGTTCATCGCCGGCCCCCAGCTGCTGCTGCAGAACAATCTGCACAATACGAGCATCCGCCCCAGGAGGAAGCGTCGTCACTTTGAATTTTCTGTCAAGGTTTTGTTGTTGCACTGACAGCACGTCAGAAGCGCGCCGGGCCAGCAGACACAAATTTGGAACAGCGTTATTCAAATTTGAACAAAGCAGACATTTGCCCCGCGCTTTCCATATAAAATTCAAAAGTGCATGCTCGTCATGAAGTTGGGGCAAAAGGATTGCGCAGCTGACGGAAGTTGATCCCGCGCTGTTCGAACCATGCAGTCAGAGGGGCAAAGATGGATTCAAAACTACTTATTGGCTTGGGCCTTATGGGGTTTTTTGCGCTGCTTCCCACCAGGGCGCTCGCCTACTGCTCCAGTTACCCGAACACGTTCACCGTCGGGGCGACCGCCAATCCAGCCCAGGTAAATGCGAATTTCGCGTGTGCCGCTCTGACTTCCGGCAGCACGATTGAGAATCTGACTTCAACAAACGGCCTTTATTTCACGCATGAGACCGACACGTTCGCCGCCAGCGACGACGTTCTTGGCCTTCACTCGAACAACTTTCTCTATCTGCAGGGCAATTCCGGTGGTGGGTTATGGCTATCAGACGGCGGTAACCGCTATGACAATATCGCAATCCGGAATTCAACCCACGAGATAGATTTCTACACGAACAACAGCAGCGCGGCGTTTCTTGTTATCAGCTCATCCGGGAATGTCGGTGTCGGCAATACAGCGCCGGGTAGCCGGCTCGAAATAGGCAGCCATATCAATGACCCAACCGGCGCTTTGACGACAGCGACAGCGCAACAAGTCAACGATGCACCGACCACGACCGCTGCGAGCTATCAAGAAAGCCTAAACGTAATCAGCGTCCCCACGATTAGCGGCAACAGTTCCGCCTACAATGTAGCTATAGCGGGCACGGTGCAGCCGTCGGTCAATAGTTATAACTCCAACTTAGAATGGGCCGGTTATTTTCGCGCGAATTTCAACGGTACTGGCACGCTCACGCAGGGT
>Ga0209233_1000721_pt1 | contig 15291 bp, 14 predicted proteins | sample AraplaCL_Cvi_mCL_FD_184269 | JGI IMG/M metagenome (GOLD analysis project Ga0209233, IMG submission 184269) | Arabidopsis root microbial communities from the University of North Carolina, USA - plate scrape CL_Cvi_mCL (SPAdes) (version 2) | ecosystem: Host-associated > Plants > Roots > Endosphere...
GGCGGCACGCGGATTGGCGATGCGCTGCAGGCGTTCCTTAGCGTTCCGCGCTTCGCTGGTTATGCCCGCGGCGCCGCGGTCATCATCATCTCCGACGGGCTGGAGCGCGGCGATGTCGCGAGCTTGCGCGATGCGGTCGCAAAACTGTCGCGCCGCGCCTGGCGTCTGAGCTGGCTGACGCCGCTCGCCACGGGACCTGGCTTCAGGCCGCAGACCGAGGCGCTGGTCGCGATCGCCCGCTACGTCGACGATCTCGGAAGTGGCGGTTCGACTGCCGACATCGTCGCGCATGTATTGTCGCTGGCGCAGAGGAGGGCGGCATGACCGGTATCATCGACGCGCATCACCACATCTGGCGCCAAGCCGATCTGCCCTGGCTGATGGGGGCGATGCAGCCGCGCATCTTCGGCCCCTATGCACCGATCCGGCGTGACTACACGATCAACGAATACCTCGCGGATCTCGCCGGCTCCGGCGTCACCCGCTCAATCTATGTGCAGACCAACTGGGCCAAGCAGCAGTTCGAGGACGAGGCGGCCTGGGTGCAGCGGACGGCAAGTGAGCGCGGCTGGCCGCATGCGATCGTGGCCTATGCGGACATATCGGTCGGCGACGTGCGGCCGCAGCTCGATCGACTGACGCGCTATTCCCTCGTGCGCGGCGTGCGCATGCAACTGCACTGGCACGCCAATCCGCTGTACCGCTTCGCCACCTGGCCTGACCTCTGCGACGACCCGGTGATCCAGCGCAATGTCGCGCATCTTGCCGACTACAATTTCACGTTCGATCTGCAGGTGTTCGCGCCGCAGATGGCGAGTGCCGCACGTCTTGCCGAGGCCTGCCCGCGCGTCACCTTCATCCTGCAGCATGCGGGCATGCTGGAGGATCTGTCACCCGAAGGGCGCGGGGCCTGGCGCGAGGGCATGCAGACACTCGCGGCCCGTCCCAACGTGGTCTCGAAACTGTCTGGGCTCGGCACATTCATTCATCGCAACGATCCCGCGCACATCGCCGACATCGTCGCCGAGACGGTGGCGCTGTTCGGCGCCGAGCGTTGCCTGTTCGGCTCGAACTTTCCGATTGAGAAGCTATGGACCAGCTATCGCGCGTTGGTCGATGCGTTCCGCGCGGCCGCCGCGCCGCTCGGCGCACACGAGCGCGATGCGCTGTTCCGCACCACGGCGAGCCGGGTTTACCGGCTCGACGCATAAGAAGAATCAAAGGAGGACCAATGCCGCTGGAGATCAAGATCCTGGACTATGGCGACATCGAGCTGGAATCGAGCTTCCTGGTGTTGGGGCGCGATTGCGGCCGTACCAGACGTGTGCTGACGCTCGGTTTTCTCATCCTCGGCGGTCCCTATCCTGTCGTTGTCGACACCGGCTACCGCTCCAACCAGATCATGGAGACGCTGGGCATGCGCGGGCTGCAATTCCACGAGAACATGATCGAGAACCAGCTGATGCGTCACGGCGTGCGCATGGGCGATATCCGCTATGTCTGCCACACCCATCTGCACATCGACCATGCTGGCAAGGACGATCTGTTTTCGATGAACACGACCGTCGTGCTGAACCGGCGCGAACTGGAATACTCAGTCTCTGGCTTGATGCATCCGCAATATCCCGCGCCCGACATCAAGCATCTGGTCGACCGTCTGCACACCAAGAGCGCGCTGCGCTTCCTCGATCTCGAGCTGACCGGCGCGGTCGAGCTGATGCCCGGGGTCTATTGCGAGGCGGCGAACGCGCACACCGAGGGCTCGATGAACATCCACGTCCACACGGCTGACGGTATCGCCACCATCTGTGGCGACGTGATTTATGATTTCAACGACCAGATCGTGACGCCGTTCAACGAGATCCACGACGCCGAGCCGCGCACGACCGGCAATCATGGCACGTCCAAGCGCGCGGAGAAGGCCGCGATCAAGAAGCTCTTGAGTAGCTCGCGCTATCTGCTGCCGGTGCATGATCGCCCTGCCAAGGTCGAGCACGGCGTGGTGGTCGGCCGGCTGCATGACCAGGTGCCTGGACCGGTGGTGCAGAGCCTGCCGCAGCGGCACTGGTTTCCGGCGTGAGGATTAATCGATGACCCACGTTACGGTGCGGCCGGAGTTCGAAAACCTGATCGATCCCTACGCGCCGGTTGGCCAGGTCGCGACAGGCTTCGAGTTCACGGAAGGCCCGATCTGGCATCCGCGCGAGCAGTTCCTGCTGTTCTCCGACATGCCCGGCGACGTACGGCGGAGGTGGGATGCGCGGCGCGGCACCACCGAGGTGCGCCGCCCGGCCAACAAGTGCAACGGCATGACCTATGATGCCGAGCTGAACCTGATCGTTTGCGAGCACGCGACGTCGTCATTGATCCGCGAGCGTCGCGACGGACGCCGGGAGGTGCTGGCCTCGCATTTCGAGAACCAGGAGCTGAACAGCCCGAATGATGTCTGCGTGCATTCGAGCGGCGCGATTTATTTCAGTGATCCCTGGTATGGCCGCATGCCGGTCTATGGCGTAGAGCGACCGCGTCAGCTCGGCTTTCAGGGCGTCTATCGTGTCCCGCCGGGCGGCGGCGCGCCGCGGCTCGTGGTCGACCGCAATCTATTCGACCAGCCGAACGGGCTATGCTTCTCGCCCGACGAACGCCTGCTCTATGTCAACGATACTGTGCAGGCGCTGATCCGTGTGTTCGACGTCAATGCCGATGGCGGGCTGTCGAACGCACGCGTGTTTGCAAGCGCGATCCGTTCCGAGCTCGAGCCCGGCGTGCCCGACGGCATGAAGTGCGATCAGCACGGCAATGTCTGGGTCACCGCGCCAGGTGGCGTCTGGATCTATTCGCCGGCCGGTGAGCTGCTCGGCAAGGTGCGCGTGCCTGAGCTCGTCGCCAATCTCGCCTGGGGTGGGCCTGAGTTTCGCACGCTCTATCTCACCGCGACCCATTCGGTCTATGCGATCCCGACCAAGGTCGGCCCGCGCAATGAGCCCTATATGACCGCGCGGGCCGGCGGCCCGGCGGCACGATCGACGACATCAGCGCCGCAGCTTGCCGATGGCGACATGCAGCTTGATCCCGCCCGCTGCGCCATGATCATCCAGGATCTGCAGAACGACGTGATCATGGAGGGCGGCGCGTTCGCGGACTCCGGCGCGCCGGCGCACGCGCGGCAGCAGCGCGTGATCGACAATGTCAGACGGCTCGCGGAAGTGGCGCGCTCGCGCGGCGTCGTCATCATCCATGTCTGGTTCGTCGTCGAGCCCGGCGCGCCGGGCGTCACGCTCAATGCGCCGCTGTTCGAGGGGCTGGTCGACAGCAAAGCGATGGTGCGCGGCTCCTGGGGTGCCGCGCCGGTGCAGGGGCTTGAGCCGCGCGCCGGCGACTTCGTGGTCGAGAAAATGCGGATGAGCGCCTGGGAAGGGACGCGGCTGGAAACCATCCTGAAGGCGACCGGGCGCGACATCATCATCAACACCGGCGCCTGGACCAACATGTCGGTCGAGCACACCGCCCGCACCGGCGCCGACAAGGGCTATTTCATGGTGGTCCCCGAGGATTGCTGCTCGACCATGAACGCCGACTGGCACAGCGCCTCGATCAACTTCGCGCTGCAGAACGTCTCCGTCGTCACCAACGCCGATACCGTCCTGAAAGCGCTGGGCTGAGGCCGACGATGCCGAAGCTGCTGCACATGATCTGCTCGCCGCGCGCGCAGTCGGAATCATCTGCCGCCGGTCGGATGTTCGTTGAGCGATTCCGCGAAACCCACGTCGACTGGGATATCGACGAGATGGATCTGTGGCGGGAGCAACTGCCCGAATTCGTAGGGCCGATCTTAGACGCCAAATATGCCCGCATCGACGGCCGGGGCTTCAGCAATGCCGAGCGCGATGCCTTCGCGGTCGCCGAGCGGCTCGTGATGCGGCTTGCGCTCGCCGAGCGCGTCGTGATCTCGACGCCGATGTGGAATTTCTCGATTCCCTACAGATTGAAACAATGGATCGACGTGATCAGCCAGCCGGGCCTGACCTTCCGCTTCGATCCGGCGATCGGCTATCTGCCGCTGCTGAGCGACCGGCCGACGCTCGTCATCATCGCCAGCGGTAGCGATTTCGTCACCGGCATGAACCGCGGCCGCATCGATATGGCCACACCTTACTTGCGCGAGGCGCTGCGCTTTATCGGCATCCGCGGCGTGCAGTTCGTGCCGATCGGTCCGACCACCGGCCCTGTCGAGCCCACTCGCATCGCGCGCGATGGCGTGTATCGCCGGCTCGGCGAACTCGCGGTGCGGTTCTGATTCACAGGTCATCACGACCACTGCGAGCGGTATCACGATGGTGTCGAGGCCTGTGTCTTCCCATCCGGCAGGCTTGCATGCCGAGCCAGCTGCCGCTAAGCCGCGCCGTACCTTTCAGTGAGGAAAGCAGCGGCGAGATGAGCGGCACGACGATCGACTTCAGGGTTCACCAGGCTTCAGGCGCGTCGCAGCAGCGGCTCACGATCGCTCACCTGGTGATCGCCGGCTGGACCGGCCGCGATCCCGTTGCGCGCGACAAGCACATTGCGGAGCTGGAGGAGCTGGGAATTGCCCGTCCCGCGACGACGCCGATCTATTACGAGGTCGCTGCGAGCCGCCTCACGACGGCACAGGTCATCGAAGCCAGTGGCGGTGAATCCAGCGGTGAGGTCGAGTTCGTCCTGCTTCGCGCCAACGGCCAGCTTTATGTCGGTGTCGGCTCGGATCATACCGACCGCAAGGTCGAGACCTACAACATCACCGTGTCGAAGCAGATGTGTGACAAGCCGATCGCGCCGGAGCTGTGGCTTTATTCCGATGTCGCCGCGCATTGGGACCGGATCATGCTGCGCGCCTATGCCATGGTCGACGGCAAGCGTGAGCTCTATCAGGAGGGCACGCTCGCCAGCATGCTGTCGCCGGACGATCTGATCGCGCGTCGCTTCGGTGCCGCCGGCCTGCCGGAGGGCGCGGCGGTGTTTGGCGGCACATTCGCCGCCAAGGGCGGCATCCGGCCCGCGGAGCGGTTCGACTATGAGATATCAGATCCGGTGCTGAACCGTGCGATCCGCTACGGTTATGCGGTGAAGACCCTCGCGGTCGTGGGCTAGCTCCGGGCATCGGCTGCTCGTAACGCGAGAGCGGCCGACCCGATAGGCATTCGCCCGCAGTCACGCTAACATCACCCGCAAAGCTGTGAGGTGGCGGATTTGCGTGACTGGATCGAGCGGGCAGTGCTCTGGCATCTCTATCCGCTCGGTTTCACCGGCGCGGAGCGTGAGGCGATCGCGGATGCGCCGGTGAGGCATCGGCTGCGCCACCTGATCGATTGGCTGGATTATGCCGTCAATCTCGGCGCCTCCAGCCTGTTGCTCGGACCGATCTTCGCCTCATCCACTCACGGCTACGACACGACAGACCATTTCCAGATCGATCCGCGGCTCGGCGATGCCAGGGATTTCGACGCATTGATCGCGGCGGCGCATGCGCGCGGCCTGCGCATCGTGCTCGACGGCGTGTTCAATCATGTCGGGCGCAACCATCCGCGCTTTCAGCGCGCGATCGCAAGCCGTGCCAACACCGACGATGCGGCCTGGTTTCGGCTGAGCTGGCCAGAAAACGAAGGCGAGCCCGATTATGCGACCTTCGAAGGCCATCGGCAGCTCGTCGCACTCAACCACGATTCGCCTGCTGTCGTGGACTACGTGACGCAGGTGATGATCCATTGGCTGGATCGCGGCGCCGATGGCTGGCGGCTGGATGCTGCCTATGCGGTGCCGCGGCCGTTCTGGCGCAAGGTGCTGCCGCCGGTGCGATCAGCGCATCGCAACGCTTACATCTTCGGCGAAGTGATCCATGGCGATTATGCCGGCTTCGTCCGCGACACCGGAATCGATGCGGTCACGCAGTATGAGTTGTGGAAGGCGATCTGGAGTGCGCTCAATGATCAAAACTTCTTCGAGCTCGGCTGGGCGCTCGAACGGCACAACGCGCTGCTTGATACCTTCGTGCCGCAGACCTTCATCGGCAATCATGACGTGACGCGGGTCGCCAGCCAGCTCAGGGATGAGCGGCATCTTCCGCATGCGCTTGTGATTCTCATGACCACGGCCGGCACGCCCTCGATCTACGCCGGCGACGAACAGGCGTTTCGCGGCATCAAGGAGCATCGTGCCGGCGGCGACGATGTGATCCGGCCGGTCTTCCCGCAAACGCCGGATGGTCTCGCGCCGTTCGGTTGGCCAATCTATCGGCTGCATCAGGACCTGATCGGCTTTCGGCGGCGGCATCCCTGGTTGCATCGCGCTCGCAGCAGGATAGTCGTGCTGCGCAATGCCGATCTTCTGCTTGAAGTCTATCACGATAGCCATCGACTGTTTGTCGCGCTCAATCTGTCCGACGCGCCGGTCACGCGGATGCTTCCGTCCGCCGTCACACGGCTGGCGGGCGATGTATTGGTCACGGGCCGCAGCGAAATCCTGATCCCGCCTCGCGGATGGGGCATCGTTGAGCCATCGGACATCTGAGGATTGTCCCGGCGCACGATGGCTTGAGGGCCCGAACATTGGCATCAGGGCAGCCATCGTGTAGCACGGACGAACTGCTGCTGATCGCGAGGACATCCGATGCCGACTTTGGCTCATGCTCTGCTCACGGCGCTCAGGGATCATGGGGCGCGCGAGATCTTCGGCATCCCCGGCGATTTCGTGTTGCCGCTGTTCAAGGTGATCGAGGAAAGCGGCATTCTGCCGAGTTTCACCGTGAGCCACGAGCCGGGTGTCGGTTTCGCGGCCGATGCCGCCGCACGCTATCATGGCGGGCTCGGTGTTGCCGTCGTGACCTACGGTGCCGGCGCCTTCAATGTGGTCAATTCCATTGCCGGCGCCTATGCCGAGCGGTCGCCGGTCGTGGTGGTGGCCGGCGCGCCGGGCGCGCGCGAGCGCGTCTCCGGCTTCCTTCTGCATCACCAGGCACGCACCATCGACACCCAGCTGGCCGTGTTCAAGGAGATCACCTGCGACCAGGCGGTGCTGACCGATCCGGCCACCGCGCCGGCACAGATTGCGCGCGTGCTGCGCAGCGCCCGGGAGATGTCGCTGCCGGTTTATCTCGAGTTTCCGCGCGACATGGTCGATGCCACGGTCGAGCCGGTCGTGCCATTGCCGGCACGCCATGCAGCGGCAGATGCGCTCGCTGAATGCGTCGAGGAAATTCTCGCGCGCATCGCGGGCGCGGCGGCGCCGGTCATCGTGGTCGACGTCGAGATCCGCCGCTACGGGATCGAGGATACGATTGCTTCGCTGGCCCGCAAGCTGAGCATTCCGCTCGTGACGACCTTCATGGGCCGCGGCCTGCTCGAGAATGCCGGTGATGTCGTTGCCGGCACCTATCTCGGGGCGGCCGGCGACCCCGCGGTCACCAGGCTGGTGGAAGATGCCGATCTCCTCTTAATGCTGGGCGTGATCCTGTCCGATACCAATTTCGCGCTGTCGAACCGCGCGCCCGATCCGCGGCGCACCATCATGGCCTCGACCCGTGAGGTGCAGATCGGCCATCATATCTATCGCGACATGCCGCTCGCCGATCTGATCGGGGCGCTCGAAGGCCGTGCGGCGCCACAGGCGCCGCGCTCCAGCCCGCCGCGTCAGCACTCGGTGTACCCGCGCGGGCTGCCGGTCGACGAGCAGCCGATCGCGCCGTCCGACATCGCCACCGCGATCAACGATCTGTTCGACCGCCACGGCAAGATGCCGATGACCTCCGATGTCGGCGACTGCCTGTTCACGGCGATGGAGATCGACAACACCGCGCTGGCCGCGCCCGGCTACTATGCCGGCATGGGCTTTGGCGTGCCGGCCGGCATCGGCGTCGCGGCGACCGGACTGCGGCCCTTGATCCTGGTCGGGGACGGCGCCTTCCAGATGACCGGATGGGAGCTGGGCAATTGCCGTCGCTACGGGCTCGATCCGATCGTAGTCCTGTTCAACAATTGCAGCTGGGAGATGCTGCGCGTGTTCCAGCCGGAATCGCGCTTCAATGATCTCGACGACTGGCATTTCGCCGATGTGGCTGGCGCCATCGGCGGAGTCGGCGAGCGGGTCACGAGCCGCGCCGGCCTGGTCGCCGCGCTCGATCGCGCCGTTCTGCGGCGCGGGCAGTTTTCGCTGATCGAGGTGATGCTGCCGCGGGGCAAGACCTCGGACACGCTGGAGCGCTTCGTCTCCGGCTTCAAATCGGCGCGGGAGCGGATGAAGGGATGAGCACGATCGCGAGCGCCGCAACCGCGCTTGCCTGAACGTCGAGTACGCTCTATTGCGTCGCCTTCTCATGGGCGGCGATGCCGACCGCCTTGTAGTCATAGGTCGGATAGAACTCGGTGCGGTAGGAGCCCCAGGCGGTGTCCTCCAGCACGCGATTGACCTCGCGCAGCCGCGACGCCGGCAGCCGCAAGGTCACGACCTGGCCAATGCCCATCATCACGTACCAGCTCACGACTTCGATGCCCGCCGGCGGAAACGCCTTGTAGAAGCCCTGCTTTTCGAGCTGCGCATTCAACTCGCTCAAGGGGCGGGATTGATCATGCTTGAAGAACACCGTCAGCAGGATCGCATTGTCCGGCGTCGGCGTAGCCGTGCTCTGGGGCACGCCCTGTGCTTCGCTACCAACATTGAACAGCAGGGCAGAGGCCAGCACCATGGCCGCGGACACCAGAGCCTTGCTTCGCCTCATCGTCGCCTCCACGTCGCGCGTCATGCACGTTATATGGATCATGATCGGCGATGCCATGCTGGTCTGTAAACCGCAAAAGGCCGGTTGCCTGTCACGTCTCCGCCAATTGTGAAGCGTTTCACACGGCAGCATTGCGCAGTGCGATATCAAGCCGCCGGTGGTGCTTTCTACATAAAGCGATTGAAGCCGATGACGACACGACGCATCGCCTATTGGTGGTTCAGATTCGTCTTCTCCGGGCGCTTCCTGGAGACGTTTCTGGTCGGACGTCGCTCACGGGCGACGGGGCCGTTCGCGCGCAGGCCGAAGACAGTGAAGCCGCGGCCCGATCAGTGGACATCGTCAGTTGATGGCCGCGAGCATCGTGACCGCCCAGTGAAGCCGTGATCGGAAGGCGGGGTCTCAGCCGATCAGCCGCCTGCAGAACGCCGCGCCGTCCTGGATCGCGTCGCGACCTTTCCAGGCGAAGTAGGTCAATCGCCCGGTGAGCGATTGGTGGCTGCGCAGCCGCCGCGAGCCGAGCACATGCCCGACATTATCGGGGAAGCGACGCACCTCGGTTTCCACCATTGTGGTGATCGCCTGCATCACAGCCTGCAGCCGCCGGCCCCAGTCGGAATCCTCAATGTGATCGATCCGCACCTGCAACGCATATTCGGTGTCATAGATGTCGGTCAGGATCTCCTTGGCGGTCACCACGCGATTATTCTTCAAGGCAGCTCGCAGCGCGATGCGCTTGTCCTCGATCTGGTCCAGCACCATCGCCACGGCGATTGCGTAAGGCGTCGCTGCAATATCGGCGGCTTCCTTGCTGCGCGCGGGCTTGGTGGCCAGGCGCAGGATCTGCCACGGCTCCTTCAGCCGCTTCGCTACCAGCGTCAGCGCGAACGGCACGGCTTCCGGATTCTTCTTGCGGAAAGCGTCGAGTAGCGCGGTCATCTTCTTGACCTGCGGATCATCGAATTCGACGATCCGCTCAGGCAGGCTTTCGTTGAATTGGGCCAGCGCCTCGCGTGCCCGTAGCGCCTGCACCAGTTTTGTCACATCGTCGAAGACGCCTGGCGCGGCGGTGTAGGCCTTGAGCTTGGCGCGGACCTGGTCGGCGCCATCGGGGGCCGCCAGCGTGCCTTCGAGCGATTTCGTTACCTTGGTCTGAAAGGTGTCGGCGACCTTGCGGAGCTCGCGCTGCTTGTCGCTGGCGATCAGCTCTTTCATCCGCGCGTTGTAGTCGCGCGCCATGGTCGGCAGCAGATCGCGGCTGATCCACTCCCAGATCGGGGTCAGCGACGCCCGCGCAATCCGGCCGAGATTGGCGTGATCGGATGATCCGTCGACCAGCAGTTGCTCGACCGGCACGAAGAAGAAGCGGGACGGATTCGCGGTGCGATGTTTCGTCGTTCCGTCCTGGCGGAATTCGGCGCGCAACCGGGCCTGGATGTCGGCCGAGCCCGGCATCTCGATGCCGTTCATCTCCAGTCGCTCCAGCTCGCTGAGCAGACAGCTCCGCGTCAGCGGCGACAGCCGCTGCAGGAACTCCCAGAGCCGGTCGAGCTGAAGCATGTGATCGTTCTATTCCATGCGAGGCCGACAAATGGCCGCCCATCTTGCTGATGAAAGCATGAAACAGTTCGCGGTAACTTAAGGTGAATGCAAAAAGGATTGGAAGACGACGGTGTCGAGGTGTGCCTTGCCGCTTGCCGTCGCCTTCGCGCTTGCGTCCTGCAATCGTGGGCGGTTGATCGTCGGTATCTGCAACCATCGCGTGAATTGCGCTGCAATTTGCGGAGCTTGGCCGTAGTTCCCCGTAATGCTACGGGCCACAAAGTTAACCTGCAGAAAGGCGACTCACTGTTAAGCCGAGAGGTATGGCACAGCACAGCAAGAGCACGTCCAGCGAGCTTTCGGCGCGGCCTGTTGTGGCGGGCGCGCCTTATTCGGAACTGATCGCGTTGGCCGCCGCCCGAGCACCCGTGATGGACCAGGCCGGCGTTGCCATCGCGCGCCAGCTCAACGGTCCCTTGACTGCGCTGCTGCTCTACATGGGCGAGATCAAGCAGCACAGCGACAGGATCGCCGAGACGCTCGACGACCGCGTCTATTTGCAGACCATCGTCGAGAATGCGCTCGAGCAGACCGAACAGGTCTGCACGCTCGTGAAGCTGATCTCCGACACGGGTCTGCATGGTGCGGTGGAGCTGGCCGGCGACACCGTGCAAGGGCCCGGCGAAGACCAGGCCGGGGCACGGGACGTGCCGCTCCGCAAGCCGCTGACACGGCGCGAGCGCGAGGTTCTGCGGTTCATCAGCGAAGGCCTGTCCAACAAGCAGGGGGCGCTGCGCATGAACATCAGCCCGCGCACCTTCGAGAGCCATCGCGCGGAAGCGATGCGCAAGCTCGGCGCGCGCAATACGGCCGAACTGGTCCGTGCAGCCCTTCTCAATCAGCTCGGCTGATCCGCTTCGCGCGGTGGGCGCGGCAACGGCCTCGTGCGAGCTGGCGAGCTCGAGCTGCGGTCCGTCATTCGCGCAAGCGGGATTGCTCCCGGCGTCAACACCTGCGCTCGATTGCGGCGGATGAGTATCTCGTCAAAGCCAAAAGGCGGATGCAGCTTGCGCCGGCAGTGCGGCCGGCGCGGATCGCATACGCTTGCAGCGTGCGTTTTTAGAAATAATCCTCAGCGAACGGGCGCACACGGGCGGCCGGACGCAGCGCCGGCTGCGCCTTCGGCGGCATCGGGACGATCGTGATGGTCCAGCGCGGCGGGACGCTTGCTTCCTTCTCCATCACCGAGCGCACGAGGCCGGTGATGGTAGCGCCGCCGGACTTCACCGTGGCGGGCCGGCCGTTGAACTGAGCGATTCGAAAACGCCGGACTTCCTTCTGGTCGGCCGTTTCAAATGTGAACATGGACATCTCCTATGCTAAAGAGAGTGTCTCAAGTCATGATTATTCGTTTGTGAAAATTGCGAACAGTAGAAGTACGGCGGCTGGGGCGCGTCTCTTGCGGCACTCGTGCTCGCCTCGCAGACGAAGAGATGAGCGGCCTGCTCGTTGATCAATTCGGCGGCCCCTTGAGGAAGCATTAACATTGCCCCGAACAAAAAAAGCGACAACTGAGCGTTGGCTCAGCCGCCGTTCGACACGGCACAGGAGATAGCGAATCTACTCGGCGGGACCGAAAACGGCTTCCATCTTGGTCTTCAGCGTCGCTGCATTGAACGGCTTGACGATATAGTTGCTCACGCCGGCTTTCTTGGCGGCGATGACGTTCTCGGTCTTGGACTCTGCCGTGATCATGATGAACGGGGTCTTCGATAGCTCGGGGCTGGCGCGAACTTCCCGGAGCAGGTCGTAACCGGTCATCGGCTCCATATTCCAGTCGGAAATCACCAGGCCGTATTTCTTCGCCTGCATTTTCGCGAGCGCGGCGGATCCGTCGGTGGCGTCGTCGACATTCTCGAATCCGAGCTGCTTGAGCAGGTTGCGGATGATCCGGATCATCGTGGAATAGTCATCGACCACCAGGATCGGCATCGACAGATCAAAGGCCATGTCATTACTCCGCGCGTTTCGTCAAAAGCCGAACACGGGCGAGATATCTCAGCACGAAGATGATTCGACGCTTCTTGGAACTCGCGCTCGTCAGCAGCATGAGAATTATCATCGGCCGTTGAACAGCGCGTTAATTCTGTGGCGCACAAATGCCGCGATATTGCGCAGGTCCGTAGTTGCACGGACACGATGCATGATCGCGCTTGTTGTGCGGTCGCCGGCGATCCGATGCCGCCGACCCTCCATCAAGCGGTAGAGGAGGAGCGGTGCAATCCGGATAGCGCCGTCAATTCACCGCACGAGCCGGTCGTATTGGGCCTTGACGGCCCCGTAGCATTCGCAGGCTGTCTTCTTCAGGCCGCCGAGATCGGTGATCTCGATATGGCCGCGGCTATAATGGATGAAGTTGGCCTGCTGCAGCGTGCTGGCCACCAGCGAGACGCTGTTGCGGCGGGCGCCGATCATCTGTGCCAGCGATTCCTGAGTGAGATAGAGCTTGCTGCCACCGGACAGATCATGCGTCTGCAACAGGCAACGTGCGAGCCGCGATTCTACGGTATGTGCCGCATTGCATCCGGCGGTCTGCTGGCTCTGCACGTAGATGGCAAGCGCATGCTTGAACATCAGGGACCGGAAGGTCGCGCTCTGCTCGGCTGCCGCGCGAAGCCGCTCGACATCGAGCACGGATGCGAGGCCGGGCACCAGCACGACAGCGCTGTTCAGCACGATCGTATCGGCAGCCAGCGCGGATAGGCTGCCTAGCACGCTGTCGCGCCCGATCATGGCAACCTGCACGCGTTCTCCCCGGGCCAGATTGACCACGAGCGAGATGACGCCACGATGAGGGAAATAAGCGCGCGGAAGCCGCTCGCCGACTTCCGCCAGCACGGTGTCCTGGACCAGGTCGGCAGTCCGCAGATGCGGACGGATCAGTTCAAAATCGTCTTCGGCCAGGGCCGATAAAAAACCATTCGGAGAGCGTGAGCTCGTGTCCAAAGCCATCTCCTGCCCTGTTGAATACTAGTCCCCCCTGACGAAGCAAAAAATGCGCTGATCGCTGGACAGAATGAATCCGCGGCATATTCCTGACAAGAGGAATCAGCGATCACGCAGGCAAGCCCGGGATTGTTCACCGTGGTCCCCCTCTGTCCCATACCGTGCAGATGCGCAAATCGGTATCAAAGTGGGGTGGACAGCCTGGCTGGACCGCGGTTATCCCGCGCTGCGTTACGCGCCGTAAGCGTTGCCTCCGTGAACGCTCTGCTCGTCCACTTGCAGTCGCCTCGTCGAGCCCCGGCGCCATAGCGTGCGGCGGGCGAATGCGCGCGGTCTTCAGCGATGTTGCTAACGAGCCGCATGCCTGCATGTTCCTCGTGAGGGCGCCTGCAATTGACATCGTCGCACTTCGCAGCCGAAAGTGGTGATCGGCCGATTCGTCGATCTGATCTTGCAGCCGGAGCACTGGTGTGCCGATCTAGACGCCTTCTCCTTGTGGTGAGGGGCGCTTCCATATGAAGACGTCAGAAGCGGTCTCTTGCCGAGTGCTCAGGTTTTCCTGTGTCCTTCGATCGAAGGTCCACAAAGTGTCCGCTGAGGAATGAAGCGGGCCTTGGATTCGCAACGTGTCGTCGTCGAGCGCGTTACCCCGGCGCTGCAACGATAAGGAGCCCGTGGTGATGCAGGAGCGGACACGGATGGGTGGCTGAGGAAACAATGGCAACAACATTTCAGCACAGGCCTGAGCAAGCATCATCGCAACACACTGTAGAGCCAGACCGGCAGGCAGAGAGCGAAAGCCAGGGCATGGCGATTGTCGGCCAGGTCGCCGGTGGCATCCTTCACGACTTCAACAACATTCTCACCGTCATTACCGGGACGATCGATATTCTCGCCCAGGCTGTCGTGGACCGGCCGGACCTTGCAGCCGTCGCGCGGCTGATCGATGAAGCGGCGAACCGAGGCGCACGGCTCACCTCGCAGCTGCTGGCCTTTGCGCGCGGCCGTCCACCGCAGCCCTGCGATCTTGATATCGACGAACTGCTGGCCGATGTCGGCCGGCTGTTGCGTCCAACCCTGGGCACCGAGATCGAGGTTACGGCAGGCGTCGTGCCGGGCACGCCGACGGCATTTGCCGATCCCAGCCAGTTGATGGCGGCGCTGCTCTGTCTTGCGATGATGGCCCGCGACGCCATGGCGGGTCGTGGCCGGCTCGCGTTCGAAGCAAGGCCCGCTCGCGGCTCTGAGCTCGCGCCGGATCAGAGCGCGGAAGCCGGCGCTGCGATCGTGCTGAACGCCCGCGCCGATGGCGGGGCGATCGGGAGGCTCGACCGCATGGCATCCGACATCCGCATGGTCCGAGACTTCGTCAGCCGATCGAACGGCCGGCTCGAGCTCGGCGAACCCCGCGGAGCCGACTGTGTCGTGGAGATCCTTCTGCCGCGCGGCGAGGCTCTGCTCGCATAGTTGGTGAGCCAGTACGATTGGCGACCATCTCGCGCTTTCTGTCCTATGCAGGATCGGCTCGGCACCTGGTCCGGCGCAAGGCGTCGCCGGACGGCCGTGTTTTCATTACTTTTTAATCTATCGGCTTAGTTCCGAGTTAAACTTAACCGCGGAGGACGTCATTCCCGCCTGCATGCAGGAACCCGATTTAACGAACGGGTAGGGTCCTGCGCACCAGTCTGGCACGTCGCCGACAGAATTGTGCGGCGACATATCACTGTTCATCCAGAAGGGAATGACAATGTCAGGTATCGTCCTCTCGGCGTCCGTGCGCCAGAATCTCCTCTCGCTGCAGTCCACCGCTCAGTTGCTTGCCACGACCCAGAACGACCTCTCCACCGGCAAGAAGGTCAACTCGGCTCTCGACAACCCGACCAACTTCTTCACTGCCCAGGGCCTCGACAACCGCGCGTCCGACATCTCCAACCTGCTCGATGGTATCGGCAACGGCGTGCAGGTCCTGCAGGCCGCCAACACCGGCATCACCTCGC
>Ga0209233_1000722_pt1 | contig 15278 bp, 15 predicted proteins | sample AraplaCL_Cvi_mCL_FD_184269 | JGI IMG/M metagenome (GOLD analysis project Ga0209233, IMG submission 184269) | Arabidopsis root microbial communities from the University of North Carolina, USA - plate scrape CL_Cvi_mCL (SPAdes) (version 2) | ecosystem: Host-associated > Plants > Roots > Endosphere...
GCCGCGGCGAAAGCAATCGGGTCGAGGTTGCTGTCTCCCGTCGATCTTACTGAGCATATGCTGGATCGCATTTCGTGCGTCGATCCACATTTGCGAGCTTACGTCGAGGTTTTGTGCGGCCAGGCCCGGGAGTCGGCGAGACGCGCGGATGCCGAAATCAGGAACGGGAACTATCGCGGCCCCCTGCACGGCATTCCGATCGCCGTCAAAGAGCTATACGACATCGAGGGCGTCAGGACGCGCTCAGGCTCGAAGGTGCGCTCGGACCATGTGGCGCAGGCCGACGCAGCCGTCATTCGGAAGCTCAGGGATGCCGGCGCGGTCATCCTGGGCACCACCACGACCTACGAATTCGCCTTCGGCTTCGATGCGCCGCCCACCCGGAATGCCTGGAATTTGGATCATATCCCCTCGGGATCCACCGGCGGCGGCGCGGCTGCCCTTGCGGCCGGATTGTGCCTGGCGGGAGTGGGCAGCGATAGCGGAGGATCGATACGTACACCCGCGGCAGCCAATGGGGTCGCGGGCATCAAGCCCACCTACGGGCGCATCAGCAAAACCGGTATCACCGTCGTCAGCTGGTCGCTCGATCATCCGGCGCCGATGGGGAGGACCGTCAGGGACCTCGCGATCCTGCTTGGGATCATGAGCGGTGTGGACCCCACTGACCCGAGCACCAAGCATGTCTCCGTACCCGACTATACGAAGGTGCTCGATGGTGAGATCAGGGGGATGCGTATAGGATTGCCGCGCAACTATTTCATCGATGACGTACAACCGGCCGTCGCCGCGGCCGTTGATGATGCGGTGAGAAGGCTGGAAAAGCTCGGCGCCGTCGTCGTTCCGATTACAATCCCCGGCATCGATGGAATTATCGAGTCCTGGCTGGCGATCGCTCTTGCGGAAGCCGCGACGTACCACCAACAGAACCTTCGTGCGAAGACGTCGTTGTATGGGGCAGATGTCCGGCATTTGCTCCAGACAGGCGAATTGACGCTTGCGACAACATACATCAATGCTCAACGCGTGCGCTTCGCCTGGAAGTCGTCACTGCGCGAGGCGATGGAGATCGTCGACGTCATCCTCACGCCGACCTTGCCGAACACCGCCATGAAGGTTGGCGAGACGGTCACCAGGATCGGCGCAAAGGAGGAAACGGTCTTTGGCGTTTCCGCCAGATTTTGCGCGCCGTTCAATCTGGCTGGCTTCCCTGCCGCATCAATTCCATGCGGCTTCGCGCCAAATGGCCTTCCCATTGGGCTTCAGATTGTCGGCAAGCCGTTTCAGGAAGAAGTCGTTTTGAAGGTAGGCCATGCGTTTGAGAACGATACGGATTACCACCTGAGAACGCCGCCGCTTCCGGGCCTCATGAGCTAGGCCACGCAGGCCACTCGGCTAATTGCCTTTATGCGCTGAGTGCAAGCAAGACCATGGTGGGCGGGATGCAGAGCCGTTCCGTTCATAGAGACGCGCTTCGTCTTCCGACTTTCTCCGAGCATCAAGGTGCCCACTCGCTTGCCGGTCGGATGCTGGCGGAAAATGTTTGCCACGGCGTCAACCTGCATTGCCGATGATCCGGCGTTGGACACGCGAGCTCCTTTGCGACGAGACAGGTTGAATGCATCAAGATTGAGCAAGCGGAGGCAATCGCCGACGCGCACGACCTTAAGCACCCGGCTATCACGGAGCTCATCTACGTTGCGTATTAATTCGTCAATCGTCGGCGCAAGCGCGTACGGCTGAAAATCGCAGGAGAGAGCGATGCGTTTGGGAACCCAGGCAGCAGCGGTTGTCATTGTCAGCAGTGCAGTTGCAACGATCCTGTTCTTTGGATCGCTCAAGGATGGCAATGCGCAGACCAGGACACGGTATCTGCCGGAGTACACCGCCGACGGGCAGCTCATCTTGCCGAAGAACTTCCATGAGTGGATCTACGTCGGCTCGCCCTTGACGCCAAATGCGCTCAACGGAGGGCAGGCGAATTTCCCGGAGTTCCACAACGTCTATATCGAGCCTGGCTCATATGAGATTTACAAGCAGACCGGCGAATTTCCCGAAGGGACGATCTTCTTCAAGGAGCTGCAGCTGACGCTGCCGCAAGAGAATACGGACGGCTCGAGAACGGAAGCATCAGGACGGGGATACTTCCCAGGAAAATGGAATGGCGCTGACGTGACCGTCAAGGACTCCAGGCGTTTCGCTGACACCAACGGGTGGGGATATTTCAACTTCAACCACCACGAGCCCAAGGCGCCGACTGCCAAGGTCAAATCGAAAGACGAATGCGCCTACTGCCACATCGCGAACGCCAAGAAGGATGAGGTGTGGACCCAGTTCTATCCGCTGCTGGACAACAAGGATGCGCGATGATCGCGGCACCGGCGGAGGGACTTGCATGAGAACGATTGGAGTTGCAGGCCTCGCCATCTTGGCGGCCGTTGGGATCGCGGCTGCGGCCGAGCGCGCGTCGGTCGGAGCGTCCGCAAAGCCCGTGGTTTCAATCGGCGAGGTCGCGGGCCCCGAAGGGCATCTGCACGTACCCAGTCACTATCGAACGACCTATCAGTTCCTCGGAAGCTGGGCGATTGCGGCTGACGAGGGGCGAGGCGTGAAGGAGTTGCATGTCGTCTATGCTTCACCAGGGGCAATCGACGGCTACCGGGAGCACGGCCAGTTTCCCGAAGGGGCAGTGCTCATCAAGGAGGTCTTCAAGACCACGACGGCAGACATGACGACCGGCGCGGTCAGCCGCGCCGACGCATTGAAAGGGTGGTTCGTCATGGTGAAGGACGCCGCGAACCGACATCCGGGAAACGCCCTGTGGGGCGATGGCTGGGGCTGGTCCTGGTTCGACGCAGCCGATCCCTCGAGGACGACCTCGGTCAACTACAAGGCGGAATGTCAAGCGTGCCATGTGCCTGCACAGGCATCCGACTGGATCTACGTCGATGGATACGCGCCGCTGCGGCGCTAATTGTGGATGATGCAAGTCAACCGACTCTAATCGGGCCAATAAAAGGAGTGAGAGATGGCAAAAGAGGCGACTATGATGGCGGATATGGCAATGTCGAAGGGACAGGGCGGCCATCTCTACATCCAGACCAACGAGATCGAAAACGCCGTCATCCATTATCGGCGCGGCATCAACGGGATGTTGACCGAAATGGAGCGTACCCGCACCGGGGGCGCCGGATCCGGCGAATTCAAGCCGATCAGTGGACAGGAGAGCGCGCCTAACGCATTCGAAGGCGCCAGCAGCATCGTCATTACGCCTGATCGACGCTTCCTCTTTACCACAAACGGCGGCGACAATTCGGTCTCGAGCTTCAGCATTGGTCAAGACGGCGGGCTGAAGCTCCTGGACGTCAAGCCGACCGGAAATGCCGTCGAGGGGAGGAGTGGCACGGCCAAGTCGGTATCTTACCGGGCCTCAAGCAGGACGCTGTATGTCCTTCACTCGTTCGGCCCGGACCACCTTCGCCTGATGTCGGTCGGCGCGGACGGTAAGCTTACGCCGCGTCCCGAGCGACACACGATGAACACCCACGACAAGACCAACCGTGTTGCGACCATGGTCGTGACATCCCCGAACGAAAAATTCCTATTCATCGGCACCACGTTCGACGAACCTATCGTCACCACGGGCCTGTATCCGGATGGTTCGCCCATTCTCTGGGTTCAGCGAAACGGCGGCGCATACCATTCGATCGCCTCGAACGCCCCGGATCCCGATGGTCTCGCCATCTTTCCCATCCGCGAGGATGGCTCGCTGGGCACCGGCAGGTTCGTTGACGGGAAAGGCGGCTCTCCATTCTATATCGCCTTCCTGCATGGCAGACCGAATACGTTCATCATCGGTTATGCCGTCGGCGACGGCGTCAGCATGGGCACGATCGAGGACGACGGTCGGGTCAAGATCGGTCCACTGGTCAAGATCGACACAAGCGCAGGAGTCCCGACCGAGCTGTGCTGGGCATCGGTGTCATCGGATGACAAAATGGTTTACGCCACAAACTTCGGCTACAGCAACATCAGCAGCTATCGCATCAACGGTAACGGCCTGGAAATCGCCAGCGACCCGGCATGCCCGAAGGTTTCCGGAGACGGCACCGCCCGAGCGCTCAACGGGACCGTGACCAGCGGCCCGGCCGATAACTGGCTGAGCCCGGATGACGCGTATCTGTACCAGATATACGGCAACGCCGCGAAGCTCGTTTGCTATGCGACCCAGCCGGACGGCTCGCTGAAGGAAATTGGCAGCGTGAAGATCCCCTACAACAGTCCGCAGGGCCTGACGGGCTTCTGATCCGCCGGCAGTCCCAAAAGGGGCGTGATCGACCATCCAATGGTCGCGCCCCTCTCTCTGCTGCCACCCGCGGCCTGCCGTCAACCATGGTCACGACCTGAAGCGCAATGTTTGAGACAACCCGTCCATCTCATGACGACGTGTCGGAGCTTGCCGCGTCGGCGGACGCTTTGCCGCGGGATCGCGACCTTCAGCGGGCGAGCGGCTTGAGCCGCATTGTTCTGCGCGGAACGGACGTTGTCGACGTCTACCAGAAATTTCCCGCGCGCATCATGTTTCCGATCGTCGGTGACGGCTCGACGAGGGAAGCGGTCGTCATCAACGCTGCGGGCGGGATTGCCGGCGGCGATCGGTTGCAGCTCGATATCACCGCACTCGGCAATGCACGACTCGCCGTCACCTCGCAAGCAGCCGAGAAGATCTATCGCGGGCTCGATGAACCGGCCCGCATCGTCACCAGGTTGAAGGCACATGCGACTGCGAAGCTTGCCTGGCTTCCGCAGGAAACCATCATCTTTAACGCCGCGCGCATTCATCGACAGACGGAAATCGATCTCTGCACCGGCGCAGAGGTGATGGCGCTCGAATGGCTTGTGCTCGGTCGCGCTGCACATGGCGAGGAAGTCGTGCGGGGGCATATCCGCGATCGTTGGCTGGTGAGGAAGGATGGCCGCCTGGTCTGGGCCGATACGTTTCTGGTCGCGGAAGAGACGTTTCCGCATCTCAGACGGCGAGCTTTGCTGGCGGAGTCCAAGGCGATCGGCACGTTGCTCTATTTCGGGGCCGATCTCGCGGCCCGGCTCGAGATGCTGCGTGATGTCGCGCGCTCGCTCGCCTGCCATTGCGCGGTAACTATCGTGAGTGGGCTGGTCGTTGTCCGCTTTGCCGCCGAGGCGTCATCCGATCTGAAGGCCGCGCTGACCTGCATTCTTCAGCACTTCGCGAGCGAGCATGATCCCGGCCCGTTCCGGGTGCCAAAGATGTGGTCGTGCTGAGGCGAACACCCGGAGAGATCTATGAATCTAACGCCGCGAGAAAGAGACAAGCTGATGATTGCCGTTGCTGCGATGGTCGCGCGGGCGCGGCTCGCAAGAGGCGTGAAGCTCAATTATCCCGAAAGCATCGCTCTCATCTGCGAGTTCGTCATGGAGGGCGCGCGCGATGGCAGATCCGTCGCCGAGCTGATGTCCGAGGGCGGGAAGGTGTTGTCGAGGGAGCAGGTCATGGAGGGTATTCCGGAAATGGTTCACGATATGCAGGTGGAAGCGACGTTCCCTGATGGCACCAAGCTCGTGCCCATTCACAACCCCATTCGTTAGGAGTTCATCATGCGCCTCCGGCTCTATCTGGCACTGATTGCCCTGTTCGCTTCTCCAGCGTCCGCTCATCCTGACCCGGTGAGTCATGTCCATTCGTTTGCGGACGGCATGCTCCATCCTCTCACGGGCGCTGACCACGTTATTGTCATGGCCTCGGTCGGTCTTTGGGGAGCCATGGTCGGGGGCCGAGCGATCTGGGCCTGGCCGGTGGCCTTCATGGGTCTAATGCTGACCGGCTTTGCTGCGGCGTGCCTCGGCTTGCAGATATCCTTTGCTGAGTCCGTCATCTCTGTCTCGATCGTCGTGTTGGGATTGCTGGCCGTGCTCCCCGTGCGGGCCCCTCTCGCGCTCGGCGTCGCGATCGTGGGCCTCTTTGCGTTTTTTCACGGCTACGTGCACGCGACCGAGGCGGTAGCCGCGAGTATCATTCCTTACGCGGTCGGCTTTACGCTTTCGACGGCCGGGTTGCATGGTGCAGGCATTGCCCTTGGCCTTTGGCTGCGGCACCTGGCCGACCGAACGATCGGCCGTATGGGCGGCGCTACTGGCTATGACGGAGCGCTGCCATGATTCCCGGCGAGCTGTTTCCCGCCTCCGGGGAAATCCTCCTCAATGCGGGTCGGACGGCCATCACCTTGCTGGTTGCCAATACCGGCGATCGGCCAGTTCAGGTCGGCAGTCACTATCATTTCGCCGAAGCCAATGCGGCGCTCGACTTCGATCGCAGCGCCGCGGTCGGCCACCGCCTCGACATTCCCGCCGGCACGGCCGTCCGATTTGAGCCCGGACAGTCCCGCAAGGTCTCGCTGGTCGCTTATGCCGGTGCGCGCGTTGTTTACGGATTCAGGGGCGAAGTCATGGGTCCTCTTACGTGAACAAGTCACGTCTCTATTCCCAATTCCCGAGGTAGACGACATGCCCCATGCCATGAGCCGCGCCGCCTATGCACAGATGTTCGGTCCGACAGCGGGCGACAAACTGCGTCTTGCCGATACCGATCTCATCATCGAGGTAGAGAAGGATTTCACGACCTACGGCGAGGAGGTGAAGTTCGGCGGCGGCAAGGTGATCCGGGACGGCATGGGCCAGTCGCAGCGCACACGCGCGGAGGGGGCAGTCGATACGGTGATCACCAACGCCCTCATTCTCGATCACTGGGGAATTATGAAGGCAGACATCGCCATCAAGGACGGGTTGATCGCCGCGATCGGCAAGGCCGGCAATCCGGACGTTCAACCCGGCGTCGAGATCATTATCGGACCTGGTACCGAGATCATCGCAGGCGAAGGCAAGATCATCACCGCAGGCGGCATCGACACGCACGTGCACTATATCTGTCCGCAGCAGCTCGATGAGGCGCTGTATTCCGGGGTCACCACCGTGATGGGAGGCGGCACCGGGCCTGCAGCAGGCTCGACAGCCACGACGTCTGCTCCCGGACCCTGGCACATGCAGCGTATGCTCGAAGCGGCCGACGCGTTTCCTGTGAACATCGGGATATTCGGCAAGGGCAATGCCAGCCTGCCGGCAGGTCTCGTCGAGCAGATCGAAGCGGGCGCGTGCGGCCTGAAGCTTCACGAAGATTGGGGAGCGACGCCCAGCGCGATCGATTGTTGTCTTTCGGTGGCCGACGAAATGGACGTTCAGGTCGCCATTCATACGGATTCACTGAACGAAGGCGGCTTTGTCGAAGACACCATTGCCGCCTTCAAGGGACGCACGATCCATACCTATCACACCGAGGGGGCTGGCGGCGGACATGCGCCCGACATCATCAAAGCTTGCGGCGAACCGAACGTGCTTCCGGCCTCCACCAATCCCACGCGGCCCTACGCTGTCGATACGCTCGATGAAGCGCTAGACATGCTGATGGTCACGCATCACCTCGATCGCCGCATTCCCGAAGACGTGGCCTTTGCGGAAAGCCGCATTCGCAAGGAGACCATCGCAGCCGAGGACATCCTCCACGATCTTGGCGCGCTCTCGATCATGTCGTCCGACAGTCAGGCGATGGGGCGCGTAGCCGAGGTGATCACCCGCTGCTGGCAGAGCGCCGACAAGATGAGGAAGCAGTTTGGCCGATTGACTGAAGAGGCAGGCGGCCACGATAATTTCAGAGCGCGGCGCTACGTGGCCAAATATACGATCAATCCCGCGATTGCGCACGGCATCTCGACCTATGTTGGCTCGATCGCCGTCGGAAAGCTGGCGGACATCGTTATCTGGGATCCCGCCTTTTTCGGCGTGAAGCCCGATATGATTCTCAAATCCGGCACGATTGTCGCGGCGATCATGGGAGATCCGAACGCTTCGATCCCCACACCGCAGCCCGAATACTATCGACCGATGTTCGGGGCCTACGGCAGCTCCCTCGTCAAGAGCTCCGTGACGTTCGTCAGCCAAGCCTTTCTGGACAGGCCGAGGATAAACGATCTCGCCAAGCAGCTTCTGCCCGTGTTCAACACCCGCAAGATCGGAAAGCATTCTCTGGAGCTAAACAGCACGCTCCCGCACATGCAGGTGGATCCGGAGACTTATGAAGTGCGAGCCGATGGGCGCTTGCTCACCTGCGAGCCGGCGAAGGTTCTTCCACTCGCGCAACGCTATTTCATGTACTGACCCTATGTCCTCGCAATCCGATCAAGCCTGGGCCGATGGCCGGCGCGGTATTTCATCACTGGCTTTGCTGCGGCTGCAGAGCTGGCTCTCGCCGATCTTTCCCAACGGCGCCTACAGCTACTCTCACGGCCTCGAATGGGCGGTAGAGGCAGGGCTTGTGAACGACCGGGAAACTCTCGTCGATTGGCTTGGCGCAGATTTATGTCATGGCTCGGGTCGAAATGAGGTGATCTTCTTCAGCGAGGCTTATCGATGCACGGCCGCGAATGCTCCGGAAGAGCTGATGTTTGTTGCGGAGCTCGCAGCAGCTTCCCGCACGACGACGGAGTTCGCCCTGGAATCATCGCAGCAGGCGACTGCCTGCCTCTCGATGCTGCGCTTTGTCTGGCCTGATTGCATCCTGCACACACTCACCGGGTTCCCAATTCCACCGGTAGTTGCGGTCGTGCTTGGGGCGCGGTTTGCAAAGGAGGGGATTCCCTGCCGCTTGGCTTTGCCGGCTTTCCTGCATGCCTATGTCGCCAATTTGGTCAGCGCGGGTGTCCGTCTCATTCCGCTTGGCCAAACGGATGGTCAACTCGCCATCGCGCAGCTCGAGTCTGCGGTGCTGACCGCTAGTCAGCGCGGCGGCCGAGCCACACTCGACGATCTCGGCTCGGCCGGTGTTATGGTCGAGCTCAGCTCGATTGCGCATGAAACCCAGTACACGAGGCTATTCCGGTCATGACGATCATCAGCTCAATCCCGTCCTCACCCAGTGGCACAACGCACGCACATCATGGCCCGTTCCGCGTCGGCATAGGAGGCCCGGTTGGCTCCGGCAAGACCGCGCTGGTCGAATCTCTCTGCAAGCGTCTTCGCGAATTCTACGATCTCTATGTCATCACGAACGATATTTACACTAAGGAGGATCAGCTGATCCTGACGCGCGCACAAGCTTTGCCTGCGGAGCGGATCCTGGGCGTGGAGACGGGCGGCTGTCCGCATACCGCGATCCGGGAAGATGCCTCGATGAACCTCGCCGCGATCAATGACATGAACGTCAAGTTTCCCCATGCGGAGCTCTGCTTTGTCGAGTCGGGCGGCGATAATCTCGCGGCCACATTCAGTCCGGAGCTGGCAGACTTGACGGTCTACGTCATCGATGTTGCGGCCGGCGAAAAGATTCCGCGCAAAGGCGGACCCGGGATCACCAGGTCCGATCTGCTGGTCATCAACAAGATTGACCTGGCTCCCATCGTGGGAGCGAATCTGGAAATCATGGAGACGGATGCCCGACGAATGCGTGGGACACGACCATTTATCTTCTCGAATCTGAAGAGCGGCCAGGGCGTGGATCAGATTGCTGGCTTCGTTCTGCAAAAGGGCGGACTGGAGGACGCGCGCTAAACCGCAGGGATGCATCTTGGATCTCCATGGGTGACGGCGGTTTTCTGTGGCCTCGATGCAGCTCACTGCTGAGGAGCAAGATATGAACGCGCCGCCGAGCGTCGATCGCGACAACCCGCATTCCGGCAACGACGTCCTACACTGGCTGACCAACCATACGCGCGATCAGCGGTTCCTTGACAATGTTTTCGCCGAATTGTGCCTGCGGCTGCAACGCGCGGGAATCCCCATCAAGCGGGCGTCGCTTCATCTCCTGATCGACCATCCGCAGTGGCTTGGAGCCTGCATCGTGTGGGCCGACGGGATGGAGGAGGCAGAAATCAGCAGGGTCGATTACGATATCAGGGAGCGATCCGACTATGCCGGCAGTCCGGTCAGCGAAATCCATGATGGTGCGAGCGAGGTGCGCGAGCGCCTCGAAGGCGATTCATCGCTCGGCCGCAAGCATGGCCTCTATAAGGAGATGCGGGTCCAAGGCCTCACGGATTACGTGGCGTGGCCGCTGTATCATACCCTTGGCAAGCAGCACGTCGTAGCTTTCGCGACCGACCGGAGCGGCGGTTTCGACAACGCGCATATCTTCGGGCTGCTAAAGCTGTTGCCGATCCTGGCGCTGGTCAGTGAGATTCGTATGAAGAACCGGTTGGCGCGAACCCTGCTCGAAACCTACGTCGGGTCTCAGGCGGGTGAACTCATTCTGGCCGGCGCCACCAAGCGCGGAAGCGGAACGACGGTACGCGCCGCGATCATGATCTCCGATCTCCGTGATTTCACCCGGATCTCCGATAACTGGCCGCGCGACGATGTGATCGATCTGTTGAACGGCTATTTCGACGCGATATCGGAACCGATCGCGCGACATGGCGGGGAAATCCTGAAGTTCATCGGCGATGGTCTGCTCGCGGTCTTTCCGCTCAGCCACCCGTCAGCCTGCGCAAATCTGCTGCACGCCGTGCGCGAGGCCCGACAGGCCATCGCGGCCTTGAACGAAAGGCGTGCCGGCCGCGCACCGCTCAACCATGGTATCGGCGTCCACGTCGGAGATGTGATGTACGGCAATATCGGGTCACGTGCCCGGCTCGACTTCACGGTCATCGGTCCCGCGGTCAACATGGCTTCGCGACTGGAAGCCCTCACCAAGTGCCTGGGACGAAGCGTGCTGCTATCCCGCGCGTTCGCGGATCTCGTCGAAAATGATTTCGAGCTCGAATGTGTCGGCGAACATCCGGTGCGCGGCTTTAGCGAGCCGATCGAGCTGTTTGCGTATCACGGTTGAGCTTTGGTGAACCACCGGTGCAAACTCGCTATGTCGATGTCCTCTCGCCGGCGAGCTTGCGATACTCGGATGGATCGCAGCCGTAGGCCTTGCGGAAGGCTCTGATAAAGCTACTTCGGCTTTGATAGCCGGCAGCATTGGCGGCCTGCTCGACCGAGACACCGTCCACTTTCAACAAATGTGCCGCGTGATTCAGACGCAACTGGCGCAAAACTGTCATCGGCGCGCGTCCCAACACCGTCGTGAAGCGTTCGACGAAGCCGGACCGGCTGAGCCCAGAGAGTTCGGCCAGCGATTGCAGCGTGTGGGGCGCGGCGGGCCTGGCCACCATTTCGGCCAGAGCCTTAGCGACGTGAACATCGCGCAACGCGGAAAATCTCTCGATCCACAGGTCCATCGAACTCATTGATCTGCGAAAAACCGCGATCAGCACCTGCTTCATGAGGCTGGCAGTCATCGCGCCCGCTCCGATCTCCTGCGCGACAAGTTCGTCGAGCGCAGCGCGAAGCTTCCGGTCGAGCTGATCCTCGCTGTCGAACTTTTCGAAGATCGGCGCGCCGTGCGGCGAAAACAGGCTTAGCGATGTGCCATACGACGCGCGAAAAAATCCGCAGATCACCAGCATCTTCGGCTCATCTTCGCCTGCGACGATCCTTCTCACTTCTCCCGCGGGCACAATGGGCCACTCTAACGGGTCATATTCGAGCGTTGCGAGCGGCCGATGTTCGACCATGCTGTCGATTTGAAAGGCGCGGCCCGGCGGGACAATGACCAGCGAATGCGGCTCGAGATCGGCAGAAAAGGTCTCGCCGATACCGAACCGTCCGCGTCCCTGGATCGTATAATGAACGGCCGGCAAGTCCTCCGCCTTGAACGAAAGCCGCCAGCCGGGGCTGATGAGGCATTCAGTGAGCCTGACGAAATCAACCTCCAGCGTCGAAAGCAACCGATCCAGTTCGTGCACCGGAATTCGCCAACCGGGACCACTCACCGTCTGTTGTCCTCATAAGTTTGCGTTGGGTGTGGTGATAGGTAGGAAGGTTCTGCTTCCGTCCACAGCTCGGACCGCCCGGGAAGTATTGCGGAGCAACAGAAGTCCGGCGTCCTGTAAAGCGACATTCGGGCCTCTGCCTTACGAGGTTACAGCGAACGCCCGCTGGTTTGAAAATTCGGCCCGCCAGAGCCACCTGGGTCGCAAATGGTCGACCTCCTTTGCGGTTGGAAGAATTGGACGCGCGGCGACATTTCTTGGACTCCGGGTTTTTTGGCATGGCGTATACCACTGTAGCCCATGCTACGCATCGCTTGCCATTCACAGCTATCTCGCGGGTACGACCGATTCGGCGTGATTGAACAGCCCGGTCGCGGGAAATTTGGGGGCGCAGACCAGCTTGAAGCGGCGAGACCAATGGCCGCTGCAGTGGAGTCGTCGGCGCTCGATTTGATCCATCATGTCCAAAGACGAACAGCCAGGTCAATCCATGGAGACATCGTCCGCAATCTGCGGTCCGGCATGGCTTCTTCCCGGCGGCTTCGCTCGGACGCTGGCATGCCCTACCGTTGTTAGCGAGCGAAACTCACAATGCGGCTTGAGACCGAATCGCATGAATTGGAGCGGCTTGCCAAATCGTTTCAGACCATCTCGAAGGAAACCAGTTACCAAGGCCTCGCCGAAGCACTCCTCCGAGAAGCACTCCGCCACGCCGGGGCCGCTCGAGGTGGGATACTTCTGAGCGAGGGCGGCGAGCTCCTTGCCAAGGCCGACGCCAGCTTTCCTCGCGAAAAGTCGAATTTCTTTGTCTCGCACTCTCCGGCGGTCGAATTCCGATTGCCGGCTGATCTCAGGGAAAGGGTCCTTCGCCGGCAGGAAACCGTCGTCAGACAAGCCGCGCGAGAGGACTCGGCGTTGATTGATCCCGACAAAGGGGCGACACGAAGCATCAATCAGTTGTGCCTGCCGCTCATTCATCAGGACTGGACCATCGGCGTCCTCTATCTGGAATCGGAACAGGAAGAGCACATTTTCACGCCGAGGTGCATCTGGGTGATGTCCATGCTTGCGTCGCAGGCGGCTGTCTCCTTCGATTCCGTGCGGCTCTTCGAGGCGCTGCGTGAGACCAACATGTGGATGGTCAAGGGGCAGGAGATCGGACGCATGGGCAGCTATCGGTGGAATACACGAACTCTGCTCTCCCGAGGGTCTCGCGAGTGGTACCGAATTCTAGGTCTCGATCCCAATGTCAATCCGGTGCCGTTTCAAGCATTTCGGGATCGCATACACCCCGACGATCTTCCTGCACTGGAGCAATCGCTGGCGGAGGCGATCAGCAAGCAGTCGTCATTCAGCCAGGAATACCGGGTCGTCCATAGCGACGGCGCGATACTGCACGTCGTCGCGGTCGGTCAGTTTGACAGTGGTCCGAGCGGCGATCTCGAATTGGAAGGCATCATCAGCGATATCACGGCGCAGAAGGCAGCCGAACAGGCGCTTACGGACGCGCGCGCCGAGCTGGCACGTGCCGCGAGCCTCGCATCGATCGGCGAACTCGCGGGCTCCATCGTTCACGAGATTAATCAGCCATTGACCGGAATCATCATGAGCGCCGAGGCCTGCCTGCGCTGGCTGGGGCGAAATCCCCCCGAGCCGCAGGAGGCCTACAAATCCGCGACGCGGGTCATCGAGCAGGCCACGCGAGCGACTGATGTGATCTGCGGGTTGAGATCATTGGTGCGGGACGCACAGCCAAAATTCACCGAGATCGATATCAACGAAGCCATCAACGAGGTGCTTCTGTTGTCAAGGAGAGAGCGCGAACGCGCCGGGATCACGCTCCGCACCGACTTCGACAAATCGTTACCCGCCATCGAAGCGGATCGCGTTCAGCTTCAGCAGGTCGTCTTCAATCTCGTGCGCAATGCGATCGAAGCGATGGCCGGGATCGAGGGAAGGAGCCGTCTCCTGAGCGTCTGTACAAAAGCCGGGGCTGATCAGGTGTTCGTGGCGATTGCGGATACCGGCGTAGGCATCGACCCCGCGAAAAAGCAGCGCCTGTTCGATGCGCTCTATACGACAAAGAGAAACGGTCTCGGCCTCGGGCTTTCGATCTGCCGCAAGATCGTCGCTGTCCATGGCGGGCATCTATGGGCGGAAGAAAACAAGACGTGCGGCGCGACGTTCGCGTTCGTTCTGCCGGTCCGCCAATCGCTTCAATCGTCAGGGCGCAATTGAGGATGTCCGCTTCAGCCTTCGTTCATATCGTCGACGATGACAGGGCCGTTCGCGAGGCCATCGGAGATCTGCTCCAGTCCATAGACTATCGAGTGGCCCTGTACGCATCGGTCTCGGAATTTCTCAAGACCGAACGCCCCGACGCGCCTGCATGTCTGGTGCTGGATGTCAGGCTGCCGGGCACCAGCGGGCTCGAGTTGCAAGCGTATTTGGCAAGCACCAACGTGGGGTTGCCGGTCATTCTGATGACCGGCTACGGCGATATATCGATGGCTGTGAGGGCCATGAAGCTCGGCGCGGTCGATTTCCTCACCAAGCCGATCCGGAATCAGGACTTGCTTGATGCTGTTTCTGCGGCGATCCGGAAGGACCAGGACCAACGCGAGGATGCCGCGCAGATCGTCCGTTTGCGGGAGAAATATGCACTTTTGACCGCACGTGAACGACAAGTCATGGCCCTCGTCGCGTCGGGACTGATGAACAAGCATATCGCCAATGAGCTTTCGATCAGCGAAGTCACCGTCAAGATGCATCGCGGCAGCATCACGCGAAAATTGGGCGCGAAGTCCGTGGCCTTGCTCGCCCGTATGGCCGAGGTGCTCGACATAAAGAGATGAGGCCCTAGTCCGCCGCCGCACACGATTTGCAGGGCCTAGGCCGCCCGAAGCGTCGAAGCGTTGCGTCGGAGATGGAGTAAGCAGTGAAGAACAGAGATGCTTGACGTCGCATTGGACAATGCATTGGCCGACCACAAGACCTACGGCAATGTCGGCGTTCAGCACCAACTCTTGGCCCGCTTGCGCCGCGATGACTCGGTCCATTGGACCGAGCCCGACGGGTACCGCCCGTTCTGGACCATCACCAAATATCCCAGGCATTCCAATCTTGCGCTGCCGCTCTGCGGCCCCCAAAAATGAGCTTTTCCATGCGTCGGCCGTGCACGAACGGATGTGCCCCTGTTGTGCCCCCGCTTTTATGGGGCACACCTTAAGGGAAGCGGTTCATTAAACTATTGATTGTACTGGCTTAATGGTGGGCGCACAAGGGATCGAACCTTGGACCTCTCCCGTGTGAAGGGAACGCTCTCCCGCTGAGCTATGCGCCCGGATTCCGCTGGCGGCGACACGCAAATCGGTCCCG